>Ga0082335_1002209_pt1 | contig 37265 bp, 27 predicted proteins | sample Subgrocontami58m_FD_72375 | JGI IMG/M metagenome (GOLD analysis project Ga0082335, IMG submission 72375) | Subsurface groundwater microbial communities from S. Glens Falls, New York, USA - GMW37 contaminated, 5.8 m (SPADES assembly) (version 2) ...
GTTGATGACCCCTCCGACCGCCTTGGAGCCATAAAGAGTGCCGCCGGCTCCTCTGAGAACTTCAATCCTATCGACGTTGTCGGTAAGGAGATGGGCGAAGTCGAAATTCCCGGCAGTGACGCTGTTCACCTCCATCCCGTCCACCAATACGAGCGCCTGGTTCGAGTTGGCGCCGCGAATAAAAACGGACGTCGTACTGCCGCGCGAGCCCGATTGGACCACATCCACGCCGGGCACAGTGCGCAGGACTTCCTCGACCGTCACCGCCTGCTGGGCTCGGATATCATCCGAGGTGATCACGGAAAGCGATGTGGTCACCTGCTCCTGCGGTATTTCGACCCGGGTTGCCGTCACTACCACGGGCGGCAGGGTTTGTTCCTGTTGCGGCTCCGCAGCCAAAGAAAAACTGGGGCAGAAAATTAGAAAAAAGCTGACAACGAAAAGCTTCATAAAATCTCCTTTTCCCACGAAAGGGGAGTGTTGAGGCAAAACGGACAGGTCTCCTGGCTTAGGCTTTAAACCTACTCGCCGCGCCTTCCCATCCTTCGACTTCGCTCAGGACAGTGGCTTTCTGGCGGCTTTCGTGGCCATTACAGTTGCGGGACAGCAGGGGAATTACACCCCTTTCCCTTAATCCATCTGCGGTTGATAAAACTTTTTCTTTTTCCCTCCTTAATTAAACGAGTCGCGAACACAATCACGAACCACGATCATAGTCAGCCAAACTAAATACAATGGGGATCTTCACCCAGCTCTCGACCAGCCTTTCTCCGTAGTGAGCGGGATGAAAGCGCCACACCTTGACTGTTTCCATGGCAGCCCGGTCGAGAGTCTCGAAACCCGAGCTGCGGCTCACTTCAACCGACCTCGATTTCCCCTCTCGATCCACCAGCACCCGCAGCAGCACCGTGCCCTCCCATCCCTCCTTACGAGCCGCTTCAGGATATTTTGGCTTGGGGTTATAGATATAGCTGGCTTGAGCGAAACTCAGACCCGCCGGACCGCCTCTCCCGCCCGATCCTCCATCTCCGACCCCATTTCCTGACCGTCCTCTGCCGCCGGAATTCTCCTCTCCAACTCCGCCGGCTGACTCTCCGGGCAAGACGCCTCCTACCTTTCCGTCACTCCTCAATCCCGTCAACACAACTCCTTCCGTGACATGCCCTTCGGCTGTTCGCGGAACTTCGTCAGTTACTTTAATCGTCTCTGCTGGAGCGGCGGCCCCGAAAACGATCTGCTCCTCCGGATGCGCCACTCCAGGCCTACTCTTAGGTGTCGGGGTTCTTGTGACTCGTTCTCCAATCGCACCACCTTTTCCGGCGCTTTCCTGGCCACCATTTCCGCCCGTACCCAGCAGAATGACGGGGATCATCTGCTCACTTTCCGGCCCCAAGAAAGAGACAGGAAAAACAAGAATGGCCGCATGAAAGGCGATAGAAAGCATAAAAAATAAGGCCAGCTTCATAACTACCGGTCCGTTCAGGCCTCTGCAGAAATAGAAGGGGAAAAAAGAGTTGACCTTTCTCTCTCCTCCGGAGAGGCCGGTTCAGGTACTCTAGGCAGGTCTCCTGGCTTAGGCTTTAACCTACTCACCGCGCCTTCCCATCCTTCGACTTAGCTCAGGACAGTGGCTTAGCTTGCGGCTTTCGTAGCCATCACAGTGGCGGGACCGCGCCGGAATTACACCGGACTTCCCTATTGAGCCTTAGAGCAATTTAACGTAGCGGAACCTACAACGGCAAAAAGAATATGTCAAGATATTTTCACTTGGGCTTGAGATAGATAGCCTTTGTGGCTTTGTTCCAATGCCTCCTGACCGCAATTAAGACGCTTTGCTCATTTCAGATCAAAGCGAATAGCACCATGGCAAAGGCCTCAGCTATCTCCCCCACTGCCCGAAGGTTATCTCCGCTTAATCCGCCGAAGCGTCGGTGGAGGTATAATCCCGCTACGAGTGGAAGGAGGGAAACCCACAGCGCGATCCAGAGTCCAAGGCGGTCGGCCAAAAGAACCGCCAAAATGAGGGTTAGTATCGTAGCCCAAAGAAGATGTCTTCCACCCACCTGCTCCATGACAAACCGGCCTGCCGGGCCGGGCTCCGATTTGGACCCATACGCCAAGATTACCATAGACCAACGGCCAAACACCGGGGCGAGGAGCAGTCCCTGGTTGCGCATTTCTCCCATCACCTCAATAGCGCGAAACTTGAGCGTAACGACCACCAGGACTGCCAGGATGCCAAAAATTCCTAGCTGGCCCCTTCTCCCCCCTTTATTGGCAACCTCTCCAACAGCTCCGGAGCGTATCGTGTCAAAAGACTCTCCAAGAGCCTCCAGATCCTGCGCCCGCGTCGCCAGGATCAAAACAACCACAAGCACAACGCCGAGGATCTCGGACTCCAAATAGGGCTCTAAAACCCGATTCAACAGAGCCAGGATCAGGCCCATCCCGAACCCCGCGAGGGGAAAAAAGGGAGTGGACCTAACGATCTCTTGTGCCGTCGGCAACAGTTTTCTAGGCCACGGAAAGGCGGTCAAAAACTTAAGCGCTGTCCAGAAAGAGCGCATGGTCTCTCTCTTTTCTCTTATGCCGCCTTCCCTGTCAACATACAATCGCCCTAAGGAAGGTCGATTGACAATAAAATTTCGTTCCTCGGGACCATTTTTTCGCTTTACTTTCTAGCCCATTTTGGGTACAATTCTCCTATCATACGAATGTACCTAACCCCAAGATTTCCCAAGCAAAATTTATTCTGCCCTACAAGTCGAAAATGGCACAAATGAAATCTCCATCACAGTCCGATTATAAGGCCGACAATATTAAAGTCCTCGAGGGTCTGGAAGCGGTCAGAAAGAGACCCGGAATGTATATCGGAGACACCGCGGAAAGAGGATTGCATCATTTGGTCTATGAGGTGGTGGATAACTCCATCGATGAGGCCCTGGCGGGATTCTGCGACCAGATCGAGATTACGATCCACATCGACAATAGTGTAACTGTGATCGACAACGGCCGAGGGATCCCGGTTGACCTGCACCCGACGGAGAAAATATCAGCTGCGGAAGTAGTTTTGACGAAGCTCCACGCCGGGGGCAAGTTCGACAAGGCGTCCTATAAAGTCTCGGGCGGATTACACGGCGTCGGGCTATCTGTGGTCAATGCCCTGTCAGAATCCTTGGAGGTGGAGATCAAGCGGGATGGAAAGGTTTACCAGCAGCACTACAAACGGGGTGACCCCCAGGGGCTGCTCAAGGAGGTAGGCAGATCGAAAGAGAGGGGGACACGGATTACTTTTCGCCCCGATTCGAAAATCTTCGAAAGTCTCGATTTCAGCTTCGATATTCTTTCCCAACGTCTGCGCGAGCTGGCCTTCTTAAACAAGGGAGTGCGCATAACAATCGAGGACGAGAGGAGCCAGAAAAAGCATGAGCTCCTCTACAAGGGCGGGCTCGTCTCTTTTGTCGAACACCTAAACCGCGCCAAGACCCCCATCCACTCCAAGGTGATCTACCTGCAGGGAGAAAAAGAGGAAATCGACATCGAGATCGCCATGCAGTGGAACGATGGCTACACGGAGAACATCTTTGCCTTTGCCAACAGCATCAACACCATTGAAGGGGGCACCCACCTCATCGGTTTGAAGTCAGCCCTCACCCGAACGATCAATAGCTATGCCATCGATGGCGGCATCCTTAAAAAGGACGAGGAAAATCTTCAGGGAGAAGATGTCCGCGAGGGATTGACAGCGGTGATCAGCGTGAAAGTCCCGGAGCCCCAGTTTGAAGGCCAAACCAAGACGAAGCTCGGAAACAGCGAGGTGAAAGGGATCGTAGAGGCCTTGATCAACGATAAGCTTGCCAGCCACTTTGCCGAACACCCAGGCGACGCCAAGAAGATCGTGATGAAGGGGACCGAGGCGGCCCGTGTCCGCGAGGCAACCCGCAAGGCCAAGGATTTGGCACGCCGCAAGGGGGCGTTGGACTCAGGTTCCCTGCCTGGAAAGCTGGCGGACTGTCAGGAGCGGGACCCGGCCCTGAGCGAAATCTATCTTGTAGAAGGGGACTCGGCCGGAGGATCGGCCAAGCAGGGAAGGGACCGGCGCAATCAGGCCGTACTACCCCTAAAGGGAAAGATACTCAACGTTGAGAAGGCCCGCCTCGACAAGATGCTTTCTTCTCAGGAGATTCGCCTACTGATTACTGCCTTGGGCGCAGGGATAAAGGAAGACTACGACCCGGCGAAGCTCCGTTACCATTCGATCATCATCATGACCGACGCGGATGTCGACGGCTCCCATATACGAACTCTTCTCCTCACCTTTTTCTACCGCCAGATGCCCGATCTGGTGGAAAAAGGCCATCTCTTGATCGCCCAGCCCCCTCTGTACAAGATCAAACGGGGAAAACAAGAACGATACCTGAAGGATGAGAACAGTCTGGAGGACTATCTGATCGAGATCGGCACGGAGAATATCCGGGTCCGCGCCATGAACGACGGCAACGGGCTTACGGGCCAACCCCTCCAGGCATTCATCAAAAAGGTCCTACGCTGGGAAAAGCTGATGGTTTTAGTGACCCGCAAAAGGAAAAGCCGCCCGATTCTCGAGGCCCTGCTGCTTGAAGAGGACTTCAGTGAGGAGACCCTGAAGGATGCCAAAGCGCTCAAAAAAATCCAATCGCAGCTCGCTTCCTATATCAACCTCATGGCTCCGGATCAGGCGCCTCTTTCTTGCGCCCTCGAAGAAGACCCCGAGCACAATTGTTTTAAGCTCGTCTGCTCCACCCGCTCCAATGGGACGGGGCTCCAGATCGTCATTGATCGTAATTTCCTGGCGAGCGCCGAGTATAAAGAGCTCAAGCGCCTTTTCTCCGACTTAACCGGATTGGGTTCCCCGCCCTATACGGTGGAGAATGGAGATCACCAGGCTAAACTCCGTTCCCTCAAGGACCTGATGGAATATATCATGGAAGGGGGCAAAAAAGGCCAGTACATCCAGCGCTATAAGGGACTCGGAGAGATGAATCCGGAACAACTCTGGGAAACGACGATGAACCCCGAAACCCGCGTCCTCCTCCAGGTACGGGTCGAGGACGCCGTAGAGGCCAACGATATCTTCTCCACTTTGATGGGCGATGAGGTAGAACCGCGGCGCAAGTTCATCGAAGAGCATGCCCTCACGGTAAAAAACCTGGACATCTAACCAAAAAGTTCAAACCGTTTAAACAGCTTGAACGACTTAAACGGGTTTAGCGATTAATGGAAGCCACCCTCAAGCAGCAGAAGATCCCGGTCTACATCGAAGACGAAATGCGTCAGTCCTATATGGACTACGCGATGAGCGTCATTATCGGCCGGGCCCTCCCGGACGTACGCGATGGGTTGAAGCCGGTGCACCGGCGCATCCTTTATGCCATGTACGACATGGGAAACGTCTGGAACAGCCCCTATAAGAAGTCCGCGCGCGTCGTGGGCGATGTGATTGGAAAATACCATCCCCATGGCGACGTAGCGGTTTACGACTCGATCGTGCGCATGGCCCAGGACTTCTCCATGCGTTACCCCCTGGTAGACGGACAGGGAAACTTCGGCTCTATCGACGGCGACCCGCCGGCAGCCATGAGATACACCGAGATCCGCATGGACCAGTTGGCCGGCGAGATCCTGGCTGATCTTGATAAAGAAACCGTTGACTTCATCCCCAATTATGATGACTCGCTTAAGGAGCCGACCGTTCTCCCCTCGCGCGTCCCTAACCTGTTGGTCAACGGCTCTTCAGGCATCGCCGTCGGCATGGCCACCAATATTCCCCCTCACAACCTGGGAGAAGTCGTGGACGGTATCGTGGCAATGGTGGAGAAACCGGATATCTCCGTCAAAGAGCTGATGAAATATATTCCGGGGCCGGACTTCCCCACAGCCGGCTTTATCCATGGCAAGGAGGCCATAGCGCAGGCCTATGCGGAGGGCCGGGGAATTATCCAGATGCGGGGGAAGGCCTTTACGGAAACGGTCAAGCGGACCGGAAAAGAGCAGATCATCATCAGCGAGATTCCCTATATGATTAACAAGGTCCGCTTGATCGAGCAGATCGCCGGGCTGGTCCAGGAGAAGAAAATCGAGGGGATCAGCGATCTACGCGATGAATCGGACCGCGACGGAATGCGCATCGCCATCGAGCTCAAGCGCGACACCGTAGCGGAGGTGGTGATCAACCAGCTTTATAAGCATACGGCCCTACAGGAGTCTTTCGGCATCAATATGCTCGCCATCGTCGATGGCCGGCCCAAGCTCTTGAGCTTAAAAGACGCTCTAAAAGCCTTCCTCGACCACCGCAAAGAGGTGGTCACGCGGCGCACCGCCTACGATCTGCGCAAGGCCGAGGAGAGACTCCACATCCTCGATGGATTGAAGATCGCCCTCGATCACCTCGACGCAGTGATCGCTCTGATCCGCCGCTCCCAGGATCCCAAGGTGGCGAAAGAGGGGCTGATCCAAAACTTCGGTCTGACGGAGATTCAAGCCCAGGCGATCCTGGACATGCGTCTGCAGAGGCTAACCGGTCTCGAACGGGAAAAGATCCTGCAGGAGCACAAGGAAACCGTTGAGTTGATCGCCAAACTGAAAGCGATCCTTGCCGATGAGAAGGAAATCTATCGGATTATTATTGAAGAACTGAAAGATATCAAAGAACGCTACGGCGACCCCAGACGGACCCAGATCCTGGCTCATACCGAGGAAATCTCCATCGAAGATCTCATTGTCGAAGAAGATATGGTGGTCACGATCTCCCATGAGGGATATATCAAACGTAACCCGGTAACTCTCTACCGGGCGCAGCGCCGAGGGGGCAAGGGGAAAATCGGGACGACCACGCGAGAGGAGGATTTCGTCGAATACCTCTTCGTCGCCTCCACCCACTCCTACATCCTCTTTTTTACCACAGTCGGCAAGGTCTACTGGATCAAGGTTCACGAGTTGCCACAGGCCGGCAGGACCGCCAGAGGAAAGCCCATAGTCAACCTCCTCAACCTGGAACAGGGGGAGAAGGTTTCAGCCTTTCTTTCGGTGCGTGAATTTCAGGAAGGCCGTTGTGTCGTCTTTGCCACGAAAAAAGGGCTCATCAAGAAGACCATTCTCATGTCCTATGCCAATCCTCGCCCCAGTGGAATCCGCGCCATTTCCCTGGAACAGGGGGATGAAGTCATCGGAGTGAGGCTTACCGACGGCCAGCAAGAAATTATTCTCTCTACTTTGGACGGCCAGTCCATTCGCTTCAAAGAGGCGCAAGTGCGGTCCACCGGTCGCGGCGCCTATGGGGTCGTGGGGATGCGGATGGACAAGGGGGATGAAATAGTGAGCATGGAGATCTTGAGCCTCGGCGCCAATATTTTGACCGTGTCCGAAAACGGTTATGGCAAACGAACTGACATGGTGGAGTACCGTCTCCAATCGCGCGGCGGCAAGGGGATCATTACGATGAAGACCACCGACAAGACCGGGCGGGTGGTCGGAGCCCAGCAGGTGACCGACGAGGACCAGCTCATGCTGGTTACCAACAATGGCAAAATTATTCGTCTGAGGGTCAAAGATATCCGTGTCATCGGGCGCAATACCCAGGGGGTGCGTCTCATCGACCTCGAAGATAGTGAGCGGGTGGTTTCTCTGGCGCGATTGGCGGAGAAGGAAGAGGAGGAGTAGTTTTATTTTAGATTTTAGATTGCCGATTTCCGATTGAATCCAAAATCTAAAATCCAAAATCTAAAATTAGGGGCGATGGGAAGGGCGATTGGTGTTATCGGCGCCGGGGGTTGGGGGACTGCCCTGGCCAAGGTGCTGTGCGAGAAGGGCGATGAGGTAACCCTCTGGTGTCATGGAGAGAAAAGCTACCAAGAGATCCAAGAGAAAAATGAAAACTGCTCCTATCTCCCTGGAATCCCTTTGCCCCGCTCGCTTAAGGTTACCCGTTCCCTAAAAGAGGCCGCTGCGGGAAAAAATTTGCTTTTCTGCGTCGTCCCCTCTCACACGGTGCGCAAGGTCATGAACGCCGCCCTACCCCACGTGGACCCTCAGGCAACCCTGGTCTGTGGAACGAAGGGAATAGAGGAGGGGAGCCTTCTCCCTATGGGAGAGGTCCTAAGCGACATTTTTGGCGCGCCGAAAAGAGAGAAACTCGCCTTTCTATCGGGCCCGACCTTTGCGCTCGAGGTAGCCCAAGGGCTTCCGACCGCAGTTACGGTTGCCGCCTTTGCAGAACGGGCGGCATTGGAGATTCAAGAAGCGCTTAGCACTCAGAACCTCAGGGTTTATACATCAAAGGATGTGGTCGGCGTACAGATGGGCGGGGTGGTTAAAAACGTGATTGCTATTGCCGCGGGTATTTGCGATGGTCTGGGCTTAGGATATAACGCTCGGGCCGCTCTGGTAACCCGGGGATTGGCGGAGATGACCCGTCTGGCCATTAGGATGGGAGGAGATCCACTCACCCTCTCTGGACTGCCGGGTTTGGGAGATCTGATTCTGACCTGCACGGGAGAGCTAAGCCGAAACCGCAAGGTCGGGATCGAGATCGCCCGGGGGAAGAAGCTCGACGAGATCCTGCATGGGATGCGAATGGTAGCCGAAGGGATTCGCAATACTCGATCGGTTTACCTCCTTGCCGGGCAGCTGGCGGTAGAAATGCCCATCGTGGAACAGATGTTTCTTGTGCTGTACCAGGACAAAAAACCGCGGGAAGCCGTTCGTGACCTGATGCAGCGCTCTCTCAAGGCCGAGATTTCCTAGATGGGTAGCTATTGGTACCTGCATATTTGCTGCCAAAATTTGACAAAGTGGCGCCTCTGTGATTGAAATAATGGATTGGCTGCCCAGGCGGCAGGAAGGATCGTGATATGAAGAGAACTTATCAACCGAGCAACGTGAAACGTAAGAGGACCCACGGTTTTCTCGCCCGCATGGCAACACCGGGGGGCCGCAATGTCCTTAATCGGAGAAGGGCGAAGGGGCGTAAGAGGTTGACCGTCACAGTGCCGCCGAAGCGGGCTCGTTCCTAGTGTCGTTATTCGTTATTGGTGATTTGTTATCCGTCCCCTCTACTCCCCGAAACGAATATACGAGTACGCGAGTTGAGGAAGGGGTTGTATCTGTGGGTACGGAGGGTTTTCCAAAGCGGGCCCGTCTTACCAGACGCTCTGAATTTCTGAGTCTATCGCGACAAGGAAAAAAGGTTTACACCTCCCATTTTGTTGTCCTCAGCAAAGCGAACGACAAGGGAGAAAACAGACTGGGCATCACGGTCAGCGCGAGGGTGGGTAATGCGGTCGTCCGCAACCGGATCAAGAGGCTCCTCAGAGAATTTTTCCGCCACCACTCCCGCGAACTCCCCGCTCCGCGGGACATCGTCATTATCGCTAGGAAAGAGGCGGGAGAGCTCTCTCTGGATGAAGTGACAAAAGAACTCAAGGGCGCCTTTACCCATCAAGGGAGTCGACAAAGGTAGTGGTTGGGTTGTGTAAAAGAGGACTCAGGTTCGTTCTTGCAGGATATCACCACCTGCTATCTCCTTTTCTGCCCCCCTCCTGCCGCTTTATTCCCAGCTGCTCGACCTACACTTTGGAGGCGATTGAACGCTATGGGATTAGCAAGGGGATCTGGCTTGGCTTGCGTCGGCTTTTCCACTGCCACCCTTTGAATCCCGGGGGCTACGACCCCGTTCACTAAATTTGAACTCATGGAAAAACGCGCATTAATAGCTGTAGTTCTTTCTCTCCTGATTCTCGTTGTCTACCAGGAGTGGGTGGGGCGCCAGTACGCACCTCCTCCCCCCTCCCAAAAAGACGAGAAAACAACGGAGAATGTCGCGGCGCCACTTCCCAAACCCCAGCCCGCGCTCCAAGAGGCCAAACCTGTAGGCCGCGCCTCCCAGGAAAAAATTAAAGAAATCAGGGTGGAGACCGACCATTACATCGCGCTTTTTACCAATAAGGGAGCACGGCTCAAGAGCTTCACCCTCAAGCATTATCGAACATCCGTTGACGAAAAGAGTCCCCCCTATGAGATGATCTCCTCGACCCCCGGTGTCCCCTATCCTTTGGGGCTCAAACTCCAGGGCCCCGACCCCTTCGATGACGAGGGGCTCCTCTACTCCGTCCAGAGAGGAGATCTCAGACTTGCGGGCGATGCCAAAGGGACTCTTCTTTTTCAAGGCCAGAGCCCGACAAAGGTGATACTGACAAAAGAGTTCACCTTCACCGGTTCCAGCTATCCGATCCAACTGGATGTCTCTGCGCAAGGATCGGATGTCAGCGCGCCGCCGGCTCTGCTTCTGACCACGGACGGAGACCATAACGGTCCCAGGAAGGACGCGGTTTTCGAGGGGCTTTTGGCTCTCGTCGACAACAAGATAAAACGGGAACACGGGGAAGAAATAAAAAAGGGGAAAGAGTTAAGCGGTCCTGTCTCCTGGGCCGGATTCGGTTACACCTACTTTCTCTCCGCTGTGCTGCCGGAGAGCGGAACCCAACAGAAGCTCGCGGTAAAACAGATAGGACCCGGACTGGTGATGGATATTGCAGTCCAAGCCGGGACCAAGGACGCGGAAAAGAGCCGTTATGCCCTGTTTATCGGCCCCAAGGAGTTGAACACCTTGAAGGCCCTGGAAAAAGGGCTCGAGCGATCCATTGATTTTGGCTACTTTGGGTTCGTCGCTATGCCTTTTCTCTACGTGCTGCACTTTTCCCACCGCTTCACCGGCAGTTACGGCATCGACATCATCCTGCTTACGATTTTGATCAAGCTCATCATGGCGCCTCTGACGCACAAGAGTTTTGTCTCCATGAAACGGATGCAAAAGCTCCAGCCCCAGATGGAGCGTATTAAAGAGAAGTTCAAAGAAGATAAGGAGAAGATGAACAAGGAGATCATGGAGCTTTATCGCCGCAACAAGGTCAATCCCATGGGAGGTTGTCTGCCGATGCTGCTTCAGTTCCCGGTCTTCATCGGTCTCTACAATGCCCTGCTCACGCCGATTGAGCTTCGTCATGCCCCTTTTATGTGGATTAAAGATCTCTCCCGGCCGGATTGGGAGTCGCTGCCCTTTACGCTCGCTGGCTGGCCTTCTTTCTTGCCTTCGGGCATTCCAGTGCTGACGATCCTCATGGGTGCAAGCATGTTCTTGCAGCAATGGATGACGCCATCGGCCGGCGACCCCAATCAAAAGAGAATGATGATGCTGATGCCGTTGATGTTTACTTTCATGTTCGTGTCTTTTCCCGCCGGACTGACCGTCTATTGGCTGGTGAATAACGTCCTCAGTATTGCGCAGCAATATCTCATCAACCGCATGGAGCAATAGGACAAAGCTCATTGAGGTAGTGGATTCATGGAGTACGTGGAAACCGAAGGCAACACAATCGATGAGGCGATAGAAAACGCCCTTAAGATTTTGGGCGTAGAACGCGACAAAGTCACCGTAGATATCCTGGCGGAAGGAAAGAGGGGGATTTTCGGTATTGGAGCAAAGAAGGCGCGGGTGCGGGCGTCCCTAAGAAGGGGTCTCTTTGAGGAGAAAGAGGAGCCGCGAGGAGAACCTCGTGCGGCAGAGGAAGAAAGGATTTCTCAGGATGAAATAGCAGCGGTGGGGCAAAAAGGGAAACAGGTGTTGGCGGAGATCCTGAGACTCATGGGCATCGACGCCACCATCGAGATCAAGCCGGGAGAGATCGCAGAAGAGATTATTCTTGATATCCAGGGCGAGAGCGGCGGGCTTCTGATCGGGCACAAAGGACAGACCCTGGAAGCGCTACAGTATCTCCTTACGCGCATCGTTGGCGAGCGACAGGGAAGAGAAGGCCCTCAGCTCATCGTGGACACGGAAAATTACGGTGAGCGCCGCCGAAAGGGCCTGGAAGACATGGCCTTGCGTTTGGGGGAAAAGGCCAAGCGACAAAGAAAAACCGTGACCGTCGATGCCTTAAGCACGGCCGACCGCCGTATCATTCATCATGCTCTTCAGGACGATCCCTGGGTAACCACCAGAAGCCTGGGTAGGGGAGCCTACCGCCGGCTCTTGATCATCCCCGAAGGGGATAGAAAAAAGAAGGATGAAGCGCAAGAGCAGCCCCCGGGAAAGCAGGGACCCAAGGGACCGAACTAAAAAAGAGGATGGCCGCAACATCAAGTCTCCAGGTTAAAACGTGCAAAAGCTGAGGCCTTCCGAAATAGGACGCTGTGCCTATCTTGATATCGAAACGACCAGCCTGAGCCCTTCCGACGGTGATCTCACTGTCATCGGTCTGCTTTTAGATTACGGGAACAGCCAGGATTTCATCCAATGGGTAGGGGGTGAAATATCACCGATAAAGTTACTCGACCTATGTGAAAAAGTTAAGACCCTTTATACTTATAACGGCGGCCGCTTCGATCTCCCCTATATTCAGGCAAAACTGGGCATCGATCTGACTCAGCACTGTAACCATCACGATTTGATGTATGACTGCTGGCAAAGGAATCTTTACGGCGGGCTGAAAGAAGTTGAGAGACAACTGGGCATAGAAAGAAAATCGGTCGGTATCGACGGGCGCATGGCTGTGCGGCTGTGGCTCAACTATAAGTTTCACGATGATGAGAAAGCCCTGCTGACGCTTCTGGGATACAATCGGGAAGATGTGTTGAACTTAAAAGCGCTCCGGCAGAAGCTCCATGTCTAAATGATAAATGATAGGATTTTTTTTATTACTTCCGGTTGGTCGATGAAGCTGATGATCCGCATCTCTCCCTGGCACTTGGGACAAGTAAGAGGATCGGTCTCATAGACTTTTCTGATGAAGTGCGCCCAGCGCTTTTTTAATTCCTTCGACACCTGTGATGGAGCGATCTCGATGACCTCTGGCTTCCAGCTAACCTCGCCCTCATCTTCGGGCTTCTCTCTTTTCCTCTTTCCCCTCGATACATTGCTGTAATAGCCATAGTAGCGCACCAGTTGCTCCCCTTTGTTGGGGATATGGACCGTAAGGTTTGCGAGCCAATCCAGGACAGGGAAGATCGCAAAATTCTTCTTTGTGCCCGGTTTCATCTTGGTGCGGTAAAGGACGCTCTTGGTCTCCTCCCGGTAGGTCATCTTTTCCTGGGAGAAGGGAGAGCGAAGAATATACTGGGCTAGAGACTCCCGTCCATGGCTATCGTGGCTTTTGATCTTGACCTGGTTATGGATATTAAAGCCCGAGTTTCGCCAGGAAAGAAGCTTTTCGACCCATTCCCTGCTGATCCGCTTCTCCTTTAGCAGCAGTTTTAGGACTTTATGCTGAAAGAGTTTTTCCCAAGTTCTTACTCATTTCCGGGATTTCGGGTCTGGCCACCGTGGCAAGCTACGTATTTGTCGTAAAGAAATTCAGCCTGTTACGTCTCGCATTCGGCATGACGCCGAGGCGGGATGTTCGCACGGGGTCCCATTGAATCGACACCACGACATTTGCGCATGGAAGAAACAACCCGCCCGGACGCACTTGGCATCCGGGCGGGAGGCTTGGCGTTGCGAATCCGCGATTACTTGAGTTCCACGCGGATGAATTTGAGCGTCACTTCCTCCATCGTGTTTCCGGTCGTGTTCGTCACGCTCATGCTCGGAAAGACGTAGCGCACCGGGAAACCGTCAAGATACGTATACGATTTGCCCGGCTTCACCCCGCCGCCCACGCTGAGCAGTTCGGTGATGGTGAGCTTGCGCTTCCACGGTTTGCCCATTACCGTTTCGTTAATCCATTGGTACAACGCCTGGCGCCCGTCGGTCATCGCGCCGCGCAATGTGATCTCGCCCACGGTCTTGTGGCCCGGCGAATTCGTGTGGAATTTGCCGTCGACGACGCCTGTAAGCAGCATCTGGGGTTCGCCGTCGCCCCATTGCGCCCAGCGCTCCTCCAGACCATCGAGTACGATCACCACGCCGCCGTTCTTGACAAAGTTGCCGGTGCGCGCGGCCTCCTTAAACTCGATCCAGCCGATATTCACCGTGAGCGTCTCAGTCTGCACCGTGGAACTCGTGTTGAAGTTCACGGAGGACCATTGCGTGGGAAAGCAGTCATGCAAAGTGTACGAGCGGCCCGGCTGCTTGTCGCTTTTGAATAAAGTGACCGATATGTTCTTGCGGATGTTCTTGCCCTCGGCGGCTTCCTGCCACCAAGCCTGCAATTCCTTGGAGCCGCCCAAGGTCACCGCCGACGTGAACTTGGCGTTGCCCCAGTGCGCCTGCCCCGGGCCATAGAGCCGCGATCCCTGCTGCGCCGCCGCATTCAGGTTCGTGCGGGGTTCCTCCTGCGGGGATTGCAGGGTCTTGTAGTCCCAGGTGATGTCGTCAATCGCGATATCCTGCAAGCCCTCGATGACGGTTTCGTTTCCATCGGCGTCAGCCACGACAGCTTCGAACGAGGCTTGTGCCAGGGCGGCGGTGGACCAGATTGCCGCGCAAGCGGCCAGAAGACAAATAGACATAATGCGAAACATAGTAATTCCTTTCGATTTGATGGCCGCGCGATGGCGGTGCCGCTACCCTCAAAACTGCCTCAAAGCGTAAATGATAAAATGATAAGAAGTTCCTTTTTGAAGGCCAGCCGTCGAGAACTCCAATTTGCCTGTGGCTGCCCCCGCCAGACCGTCTTCTCTGCTCCTAGCGACCATCAGGGAGGCCGGACCGGACCCGGACCGTCATTTTGAGCCGGACAGTATCCGATAACGCGCGATTATGTCAACTGCGGCCTGGTCCGAAGATAAAGCTGTTGGTTGACACCCCTTCGGATGGTCCATTATAGTGGTTCATGGCGTCGCGGCGGAAAACCAGGCAGATCCAGGTGGGCAAGGTCAAAATAGGCGGGGAGGCCCCGGTCACCGTCCAATCCATGACCAAAACGGATACCCGCGATGTGGCGGCCACGGTCGATCAGATCTGGTCTTTAGAGGCGGCCGGTTGTGATATTATCAGGGTCGCCGTGCCGGTACGGGAGGCGGCGGAAAAACTAGGGGAAATCAGAAAGCAAATCCGCATCCCGCTCATCGCCGACATCCATTTCAACTACAAGCTCGCCGTGATCGCTTTGGAACAGGGCGTGGATGGGCTGCGCCTAAATCCCGGCAACATCGGCGCCCGCTGGTGCGTTGAGGAAGTAGTCAAAGTCGCCTCCGAGCGTAAAATACCCATTCGTATTGGGGTCAATGCGGGCTCCCTGGAGAAAGATCTCCTGGAAAAATATGCCGGCCCGACGATTGAAGGGATGGTCGAGAGCGCGCTGCGCCATATCCATATTTTGGAAGAGCTCGGTTACCGTGAAATCAAAGTTTCTCTCAAAGCCTCAGATCCCCTGATGATGATTGAAGCCTACCGCATGCTGGCCGACAAGGTGGACTATCCCTTTCACCTGGGGGTCACGGAAGCCGGAACTCCGATGACGGGGACTATCAAATCATCGGTCGGTATTGGAACCCTTTTGGCAGAGGGTATCGGCGATACTATTCGAGTCTCCCTTTCGGCAGATCCGGTCGAGGAGGTACGAGTCGGCATAGAAATCCTGAAATCTCTTGGCCTTCGCAGGGAGGGAATGACCTTCGTCGCCTGTCCTTCTTGCGGCCGCGCGGATATCGACCTCGTGGGTTTGGCCAAAAAAGTGGAACAGCGGATGATCCCTTTCAGCAACAAAGATATCCATGTAGCCGTCATGGGCTGCGAGGTGAACGGTCCTGGAGAAGCGCGCGCCGCGGATATCGGCGTTGCCGGCGGAAAGGGAATCGGCCTCATTTTTAGAAAAGGGGAAGTGATCCGCAAGGTCCCGGAGAGCCAGATCCTAGAGGCCTTGATGGAGGAAGTGGAGAAGCTCGTGGTCGAGAGAGAGGCGGAAAAAGGAGCCGCCACCATAGATGACTAGCCACCGTCCGTCCGTCGCGACTCGTGCTCGGGGCTCGTGCTCGACGAACACGAAACACGATCACGAACACGCCTAAGAGAACATCGTGCGCTGGAACACTACATTTATCCCCACGCTTAAAGAGGATCCTTCTGACGCGGAGGTAATCAGCCACAGGCTTTTGGTCCGCGCCGGAATGATCCGTCAGGTGAGCCGGGGAATTTACGATTACCTCCCGCTTGCCCTGAAGGTTATTCGCAAGATCGAAACCATCGTCAGGCAAGAGATGGACCGGGCCGGGGCACAGGAGCTCCTGCTGCCTATCGCTTCCCCTGCGGAGCTGTGGCAGGAGAGCGGCCGCTGGGAAGTCTACGGCAAAGAGCTTTTCCGTTTTAAAGACCGCCACGAGAGGGACTTCTGCCTTGGTCCCACCCACGAGGAAGTCATCACGGATCTGGTCCGCCGCGTGGTGCGCTCCTACCGCGAGATTCCTTTTAACCTGTACCAAATCCAGATCAAGTTCCGCGACGAGGTGCGCCCGCGCTTTGGTCTGATGCGGGGGCGGGAGTTCATCATGAAGGACGCCTACAGCTTCCATGCGGACATGGAAGATTGTCGGCGCGAATATGAGAACATGTTTCAAACCTATAAGAGGATCTTCACCCGCTGCGGGCTCAACTTCCGCCCTGTGGAAGCGGATACCGGCGCCATCGGCGGAACCCTGTCACACGAGTTTCAAGTGCTCGCCGATTCCGGAGAGGACGCATTGGTGAGCTGCAACAGCTGCGACTATGCGGCCAACGTGATGAAGGGAGAGATCAAGGCCCAGAGACTTTCGGGCCGCAACCTGAAAGAGAGCTCCCCGCCCCTGAAAAAGGTCGCCACGCCGGGAAAGAAAAGCGTGGCTGAGGTTGCCGAATTCTTATCTCTTCCCACGGCGAAGTTCATCAAGACATTAGTGTACAAGGTTGACCAAAAAGAGTTGGTGGCCGTTTTAGTTCGCGGCGATCACGAGGTCAATGAATTGAAACTCAAACTGGTCTTAAACTGTCAGGAGGCGAGCCTCGCGGATGAAGCCCGTGTGGACGAGACCACTCACGTAGCCCCGGGTTTTCTGGGGCCGATCGGACTTGGACTCCGGATCGTGGCGGATCAGGCTATCCAGGGGATCCGTGGAGCGGTTACGGGCGCCAACGAAGAGAATTTCCACTATGTGGAGGTCGATCAGGAGCGGGATTTCACACCCTCCGCCTTTGCCGATCTGCGGATGGCAATAGCGGGAGACCCCTGTCCTCGATGTGATCACGGCGCTCTCGAGTCTTATCGGGGCATAGAGGTGGGACAGATCTTCTACCTGGGGAAAAAATACAGCGAGGCAATGGGCGCCACCTACCTGGATGCCGAGGGGAGAGAGCAACCGCTGGAAATGGGCTGTTACGGCATCGGAATTACCCGGCTGCTTGCCGCGGCCATCGAGCAGAACCATGACGCCAACGGGATTATATGGCCCTTTTCCATTGCTCCCTTTCACGTGCTGCTCCTTCCAGTCCAATATAAAGAGAAAGCTATCCGGGAGGTGGCCGACAGCCTTTACGAGGAGTTATTAAAGCGTGGGCTTGAGGTCCTGATGGATGATCGGGATGAGCGGCCGGGGGTCAAGTTTAAGGACGCCGATCTCATTGGAATCCCTCTCAGAATTACCATAGGCGCGAAGGGATTGGGGAAGGGTTGTGTCGAGATGCGCCGGCGGCGCGAAGGACAAACGGAAGAGGTTCCGGTGGGCGAGGCCGCAAACAAAATTCATTCGTTCGTCACCGAGGCGCTAAAGGTCTAAAAATGGCATCGAACCTGCAGCTGGTTCGCTCTCCGGGCTCTATGCGAGAGCGGTTGATTCTCGCTCTCGATGTCGATGACCTCGAGAGGGTAAAGGCGTTGGTCAGTCTCCTGGACAGCAAAGTAGGAATGTTCAAGGTCGGAAAGCAGCTCTTCACCCACGCTGGACCGCAAGCTGTCAAACTGATTCAAGGCATGGGAGGCGAGGTTTTCTTAGACCTTAAATTTCACGACATCCCTAACACCGTAGCCAAGGCAGCGATCGAAGCGACTCGTCTGGGGGTGAAGATGTTCAACGTCCACGCCTCCGGGAGTCTGGAGATGATGCGCCTTACCGTGAGAGAGGTCAGCCGGGTTTGTCGCCAGGAAGGATTGAGGCGGCCTATCATGCTGGCGGTCACCGTTCTGACCAGCCTTAATAAAAGCGACCTCCAGAGAGTGGGCGTAGATGGAGAGGTGGCCGATCAGGTGATCCGCCTGGCCCTTTTGACCCGTCAGGCGGGAATGGATGGGGTTGTAGCCTCCCCCCAGGAAGTCGCGCCAATACGCGCAGCCTGCGGCCGCCGCTTTATCATCGTTTCCCCCGGTGTCCGACCTCAAAGGGCGAAACGCAACGATCAGAGAAGAGTCATGACGCCGGAGGAGGCGATTCGCGCGGGAGCTGATTATATCGTGGTAGGGCGACCGATCATGGAAGCTAAGGATCCTATGAGAGCGGCACAAGAAATCATTACAGAAATGGAGCGCGGCGCGGCAGCCGATTAGAAGACTTTGAATCCGATATCTCTGAACATAGGCTTCAATCCCGCCCCCAACACTAAGTCCCTGATCGATGGGTCCGTGCGACCGAAGGGAGTCGAGCTCCGCGTCCAAACCAGATTCAGCGATGGATTCGACAATGTCGGTGCCCGCCACCGAGCTATCATTAAGGGAGAGATCGATGGCGGTGAGCTTTCGATATCCTCTTTTATCCTGGCCCGTTTGAGAGGAGTAAGGCTCAGGGCCTTTCCGGTATTCCTCTCCCGTCGTTTCCGCCATCGCTGCTTCCACTGTCCCGCAAACTCACCCCTGCGTGACCCTTCAGAGCTGGCCGGAAAAAAGGTAACGGTGCACCGCTACAATGCCACAACCCCGGTTTGGCTGAAGGGCATCCTGCAAAACGAGTATGGGGTGAAGCCTGAGACCGTGGAGTGGTATGTGGCGGAGCCGGATATCGCAGAGGAATCTCTACACCCTCCTCCGCCCCAGATCCGAGTGCGCTTTATCCCTCCGCCCTGCACCCGCGAACATGCCATCGAACTGCTCGAAAAGGGAGAGCTTGATGCAGCCCTGGAACCGTACCAGACCCTCTCCTCCAACCCCAGGCTGCGCCTCATCTTTCCCGATTACCGCAAAGTCGAGGAGGAGTTCTTTCGGCGCACCGGCGCTTTTCCGATCAACCATCTCCTGGTCCTGCGCGAGCATATCGCCGAGGCCCATCCCTGGATCGTGGAGAGCCTGCTTACTGCTTTTCGTGAGGCGGAGGCATTGGCAGAGCGTTATCGAAACGAGGAAGAAAAGAAAGAGGCGGCCTGGGAGAGAAAAGTGATGGGCGAAGAATTTTCCTACAGCCTGAAAAAGGGCTGCGCCCGAAAATCTCTCGCCACCCTTATGGAGTATCAGATCCAGCAGGGCATTTTGGATTCGAAGCCTGAGATAGAGAGCCTCTTTTTTCCGCAAGCCCTCGCCCTTTAGTATTCCTTATTACGCAAACTTAAAGAGGAAGTTAACCCTTCTTATTCCACACTCCATATCCACTTTTTTCACTCTAATTAAAGACATTTCAACTTTTATTCTCCGCGCCCCCAGAAACGATAAAAGTGATGCACCGGGCTATGGCCGGAGCCGATGGCAAAGCCTCTCCGGATCGCCTGCGTGATGTAGCGCTTCGCCTCAACAACTGCGTTTTCGAGCTTTTCTCCCTTGGCTAAGCCAGCGGCGATAGCTGCGGAGAAGGTGCATCCGGTTCCATGCGTGTTGGCAGTGCGAAGGCGGGGGGCGCTGAGCTCGCGGAACTTTTTCCCGTCATAGAAGATATCCGTGGCCGGCCCTTTACGGTGACCTCCTTTGATGACAACGCTCCTCGCCCCCATGGCGATGATTCGCCTAGCTGACTCCTTGATATCTTGGAGGCGGCTCCCTGGAATGCCAGTCAACTGTTCTGCCTCAGGAAGGTTAGGGGTAACAATCACAGCCAGAGGGATAAGACGGGAACGCAGCGCCTCGATTGCCTCTGGGCGCAAAAGGAGATCTCCCCCCTTGGCTACCATCACCGGATCGACAACGAGATTGTGCAGACGATGTTCCCGAATCTTCTCCGCCACTATTTCTATAATGGCCGAGTTGGCGAGCATGCCGGTCTTGAGCGCCTGGGCTCCTATGTCCTCTACCACGGCATCGAGCTGGGCGGCCACCAGGTCCGCCGGCAGCTCCAGGATCTTCGTGACACCCACAGTATTCTGCGCCGTGATCGCCGTGATCACCGACGTGCCGTAGACTCCGAAAGCGGCAAAAGTTTTAAGATCCGCCTGGATACCGGCCCCGGCTCCCGAGTCAGACCCGGCGATCGTGAGAGCCTTATAAATAGGTTTTCGCATCCCCTCTTTGCTCCCCTGGCTTGCCCCGCACCAGGCTTGTTAACACTCCTACCAGAACAATGACCGCCGCAAGTAAAAAGGCATCTTGGGCGGCAGCCGTTGTCGCGCCGGCTTCCCCCAGCTTACTATACAATGGGTATCTGGCCCTAAATACAGCCGTGGATATGGCTACACCCAGCATTATGCCTAATTGGCGCGCAGTGCTTACTACCCCATTTGCTACCCCCTGCCGGTGCATGGGAACAGAACCCATAATGGCGCTGTTATTGGCAGAGCTAAAGAACCCAAGGCCCATCCCGGCCAATACCAGCCTCGGGACGATTTCTTTCACTGAAGGCGCTGATTCCAGGCGGCTGAACAGGAAGATACCTCCGGCGAGAAGGGTCATACCAAGAGAGGCGGGAATGCGCGGACCAAACTTATCAGAAAGCCATCCGCTGAAAGGAGCAAACATCATCATGGTCATCGGCATGGCCGTGATCAGGAGGCCTGCGTTCGTGGCGCCATAGCCCATGCCGTTGACGAGATAGAAAGGGACCAGGAAGGCCATAGTGCTGTATCCTGTGTAATGGATCATGGCGCTCGTGGTGGCAGCCGAGAAAAAACGGCTCTTGAAAAGCCTGAGATCCAGCATCGGCTCCCGGCGTCTCAGCTCCAAAACTACAAATGACACAGTGGAGAAAAGAATAACCGCCGGCAGGATCACATTGCCGCCGAGGAACCATTCCCCGGCCTTGGCTCCGCCTAAAAGAAGAAAGAGGGAAGCCAACCCAGCCGTGAATGTCAAGGCGCCGGCCACATCGAAAGGTTGGCCGGAAGGGTTGGCTTCGTCCTTCGGAATGACGACAAGAGTGATAGCTGCCGCCAGCAGCCCTACGGGGACGTTCACCAGGAATACCCACCGCCACCCCAGGGTATCAGCAAGAATCCCACCGACGGCAGGTCCTGCGGTGAGCCCACAATAAACCATAACGATCTGCGCGCTGAGTCCGCGACCTCTATGGGTGGAGGGCAAGCTCTTCGTAATGAGAGGAGAGCTGGCGCTGGTGAGCATCCCGCCTCCTACGGCCTGGACGATGCGTGTGGATATCAGCCACGGTACGTTTGGAGCAAGCGAGGAGAGCAGGGAACCGCCTATAAAGACCACGAACCCTGTCAGAAACAATCGGCGCTGGCCGATCATATCGCCCAGGCGTCCAAAGGCCAGGAGTAGACCGCTGCTCACTATCAGATAAACCAGCACCACCCACTGTATCGTGGGAAGATCTACTTCAAAGGATCTGGCCACGAAAGGGAGAATGGCATTCAGAGCGCTTCCCTGGATGGAGGACATGAGAGAGCTAAGACCTACCGCCACCAGGAGCAACCGCTGAGAGGCCGATAGTGCCCGTTCCTTGCTGCTACCCATCATTGCCCTTAATTTCCTACCGTCCTGCTCCCATTCCCCATCACCACCGCCAGGGAAAGGTTCCGAGAACGCTCGATTTGTACCATAGCCGTGTTACCCCCGGAAGACTTCCTGACGATTAGCTGTGGGTGATAGAGACCCATCAGGCCTGTCAGGGTTTCCGCTAAGATAATTCTGCAAATAACGGGCCGTGTAGGATTGCTTGCCGTCTTTTATGACTTCGAGCGGCGGCCCGGAAGCGACCACATAGCCCCCCTCCTCGCCGCCCTCGGGACCAAGATCCACCAGGTAATCGGCTTCCTTGACGATCTCCAGATTGTGCTCGATGGTGATCACCGTGTTGCCGATGTCCACCAGTCGGTGCAAAATTTGAATGAGCTTCTCCACATCGACAAAGTGCAGGCCGGTGGTCGGCTCATCGAGGACATAAAGTGTTTTCCCGTGCGATTCTTTTCCCAGCTCAAAGGCGAGTTTTATTCTCTGCGCCTCCCCACCCGAGAGGGTGTTGCTTGCCTGACCAAGGGCGATGTAGCCCATGCCGACGTCGTCAAGGATCTTGAGCGGCCGCAGGATCTTCGGAAAGGGATGAAAAAAAGCGACACCCTCCTCAACCGTCATTTTGAGCACATCGGCAATGTTCCTGTCGTTGTAGCGGATGTTCAGTGTCTCTTCGTTGAAGCGTTCCCCTCCACAACTATCGCAATCAACGAAGACATCCGGCAGAAAACTCATCTCCTTTCTGATCTTCCCCTGTCCGGCGCACTCCTCACACCTGCCGCCCTTAACGTTAAAGGAAAAGCGATTAGGGGCATAACCGCGCAGCCTGGCCTCAGGGGTGAGAGAAAATATACGGCGGATCTCATCGAGAACCCCCACATAGGAGGCGGGAATTGAGCGGGGGGTTTTTCCGATCGGGCTTTGATCCACCTCCACGATCCTCTCGAGTCGCTCCCAGCCAGTGATCCCCTTGTGCTCTCCCGGGCGGCCGGCAAACTGGCCGAGTTTCATCTTGAGCCCTTTATAAAGGACCTCTTTGACCAATGTGCTCTTGCCGGAGCCTGATATTCCTGTAACGCAGCTCCAGGCCCCTAATGGAAAACGGACATCGATACCCTTCAGATTGTTTTCCCTGGCGCCCCGAATTGTGAGCCAGTGGGAGCCGGTAAACGAACGCTTCGGCCAAATCCTTTTTCTCCCGGCCTTGAGAAAAGCGCCGGTGAGCGAGGCGGGATTCTCTCTGATCTCCCGGGGGGTCCCGATCGCTACGACGTTCCCGCCATGGACTCCCGCGCCTGGCCCGAGGTCCACGATAAGATCTGCGGATTGAATAGTGCTTTCGTCATGCTCGACCACCAGGACCGTGTTGCCCGCCTGTTCCAGGCGCCTCAGGGTGCGAAGGAGCATCCCATTGTCCCGCGGGTGGAGGCCGATGGTGGGTTCATCGAGGATGTAGCAGACGCCGCGCAGATTCGACCCGAGCTGCGCCGCCAGGCGGATACGCTGAGCTTCTCCGCCGGAGAGGGTGTCGGCGCGGCGATCGAGGGTCAGGTAAGGCAATCCCACCTCCGAGAGGAAACTCAGCCGCTGCTGAATCTCCCTCAGGATTTTCTCCGTAATCATGCGGTCTCGCTCAGAGCCGCCATTTTCCACCTGCTGTACGCGGAGGGATTGGAAGCATTTCTGGCTTTCCTTTACCGATAGGGCGGTCATCTGCCAAATCGCGCGGCCGTCAATTTTCACCGCCTGGGCGCGCGGGTTAAGCCTTCTTCCGGAGCAGGCAGCGCAGGGAGATTCGGTCATCCATTGAGAGAGGTACGCGCTCCAGCCGTTCTCTTCTCCCCGCAAGAGTCCCCTCAAGTAAGGGATCAGGCCGACAAACCGGTGATGGTCCCCTCCGCCTTGAAGCACGACAGCCCTTTTTTTCTTCGTCAGACGCGAGAACGGGAGCTCGACATCCAGCCGGTGTTCCGCTTTTAAATCACGGAGCACGCGCTGCAGCGCCCGCTTCAGGTCCCCTGAGTTTCCCGGTCCATATGCCAGCAGGGAAGAGATGATTTCAGATAAAGGTCTGCGAGGATCGCCTATGATCATCTCGGGATCGAATTCCAGGTCGAATCCCATCCCGCCGCATTGCGAGCAGGCTCCCTGACGGCTATTGAAGGAGAAAAGCCGGGGGTCCAGGGGCTCGTAGCCGATCCCACACTGGAGACAGAAGAGGCGCTGGTTATAGATATGCTCCCCGGCCGGAGAGAGCAGATGGATCACCCCGTTTCCCAGGCGCAACCCCTGCTCCACCATCGCCTCCACTGCCCGTCCTCCCGCCTTGCCCTTGCCGATGACAACATCGATGTTATGCTCCTGGTACCGCTCCAAGCCATCAAGCAGCTTTATAGATTTGAGATCCACTATCTCCCCGTCGATCCGCGCCCTGCGATAGCCAAGTTTTATCGCGCCGGCGATCACCTCCTTATGAAATCCCTTCCGTCCCCTTACGATCGGACTGAGGATCACGACCTCCTTGCCTCGATGGACACGGGAGACGCGGTCGAGGATCTGGCTCTTGGTAAGCGACCGGATCTGGCGGCCGCACTTCACGCAGTGCTGTTTTCCCACTTTAGAATAAAGCAGCCTCAGGTAATGGTAGATCTCTGTGACCGTGGCCACGGTCGAGTTCTTTCCCCCCTGGCTGAGGCGCTGCTCAATGGCCACGGTCGGAGGAATGCCGGAGAGGAGGTCCACATTGGGACGGGCCATGACCTTAAGGAACTGGCGCGCATAGGCGGAGAGGCTGTCGATATAGCGCCGCTGCCCCTCGGCGTAGATGATGTCAAAGGCAAGAGAAGATTTTCCGGAACCGCTCAAACCGGTGATCACGACGAACCGGTCACGGGGAATGGTCAAATTGATATTTTTTAGATTGTGCTCCTTCGCTCCGACAATCGTAATCGCATTCTCTTCTTGTCTTTGACCCTTTAACCCTTTCTCTTTTAAACCCTTGAACCCTTGAACCCTTAAACCCTTTTCTAAAACGGGCGTGAATGGCGAGGCGGTTTCCATTTGTAAGTAGGGCCTGAGATAGCGGCCTGTATGTGATTTCTCGCACTCAGCTATCTCTTCAGGAGTCCCGGCGGCTACGACGAATCCTCCAGCGTCTCCGCCCTCCGGTCCGAGATCGATGATGTAGTCGGCGCACTTGACGACTTCCATATTGTGTTCAATCACGACCAGGGAGTGGCCCTGGTCGAGCAGCTCATGGAAAGCCCGTAGCAGCCGCGCGATGTCATAAAAGTGCAGGCCGGTAGTGGGTTCATCGAAGATGAACAGCGTTCCCGACTTTTTCGCCTTGGCAATATGGGAGGCGAGCTTCAGCCGCTGCGACTCCCCGCCCGAGAGAGTGGTGAGCGGCTGCCCCAGGCGAATGTACTCCAGACCCACAGAGCGCAGCGGTTGAAGCCCGTAGCGGATCTCCAGGGAATCCTTAAAAAAATCCCATGCCTCGGACACCGTCAGCTCCAAAACCTGACGGATATTGCGCCCGCGGTAGCTTACTTCGAGGATCTCCTGGCGGAAACGGCTTCCCTGGCACTCGCTGCAAGAAGTGTAAACATCCGAGAGAAATTGCATTTCGATCTTTTCAAATCCCTCGCCGCGGCAGGTCTCACACCGGCCCCCTTCGACGTTGAAAGAAAAGGTGGAGGGGGTATAACCCCTCAGGCGAGAGAGGTCGGTGGCGGCAAAGAGACGCCGGACGGCGTCGAAGACCTTCATGTAGGTTGCCGGGTTGGAGCGGGGAGTTGTCCCGACCGGAGATTGGTCAACGAGGATCACATCGGAAATCTTATCGACTCCATCGATGCCGGCGCATTGCGTGACGGTGGCGGCAGACGATTCTTTAAGCTTCTTCAAATTACGGAAAATTACCTCATCCACCAGGCTCGATTTTCCTGATCCGGAAACGCCGGTGATGCAGACGAACAGTCCGAGAGGGATCTCCGCATTGATGTTTTTGAGATTGTTGGCTGCTGCGCCGAGGATCTTGAGGCAACGCTGCGGAATCGGGCGGCGCTGTCGCGAAGGAAACGGTATCGTTTTACGCTGTGTGAGGTAGGCCGCCGTCAGAGAATCTTGGCTTTTTAACAGCTCCTCATAAGGACCGGCAAAGACTACCTGTCCGCCCTCGGTCCCGGCCCTCGGTCCGAGGTCGATGATGAAGTCGCTCTCCTTGATGATCTCAGGATCATGCTCCACCACGACCACGGTATTGTTGTTGGCCCGGAGACGATGGAGAATCTCCACCAGGCGGCGGCTGTCGCGCGGATGCAAACCGATGGATGGCTCGTCGAGCACATAGAGCGTATTGACCAGCGAGGAGCCGATGGCGGTAGTAAGATCGACGCGTTCCAACTCTCCCCCGGATAGGGTCCGAGACTGACGGTCCAAGGTCAGATACTCCAGTCCGACCCCCAACAGGTAGCTGAGCCTGCGGCGGATCTCGTCGAGAACCAGGCGAGCCACCTGATCGCTCTGGCCGGCGAGTTTAAGATGCTCAAAGAAGCGGTGGGCCTCGCCTACGCTCATGCTGTTTATCTCAGCGATATTTTTCCCTTTCACCCGAAAATAGAGCGCCTCATGTTTGAGCCGCGTCCCCTGGCACTGAGGGCACAAGAGATAGGCGCGGTAGCGCGAGAGAAAGACCCGCACATGCATCCGGTAACTTTTCCGCTCTAACCTCTGAAACCAACCGCGCACCCCCTTGTATGGCCCATCTCCCTCAAGGATGAGTTTTTTCTGTTTTTCGCTGAGCTCCCTGAAGGGTTTCTTGGTCGGGATGCGCCGGCGCTCGCAGAATTCCATGAGCCGCTGAAATCTTCTCGGCTTGGTCGTCCAGGGTTTAATCGCCCCATCGCTTAGAGACTTTAAGGGATCAGGAATAACGAGGTCCCAATCGATGTCGATCACCCGGCCGAACCCACGGCAGGTCTCGCAGGCGCCCAGGGGGCTGTTGAAGGAGAAGAAATTGGCAACCGGGTCGTGGTAGGAGAGATCGCAGTGAGGGCAATGGAGCTGTTTGCTGAAAGGTTCCCGGCGCCAGCCCTCCTGGGGAGAGTAAAGGTTCACCCTCCCCTTGCCGAAATGAAAGGCCTGTTCCAGGGAGTCCGTGATTCTTTTTTTCGCCTCCGCACGGTAGGTGAAGCGATCAACTACCACCTCCAGTTTTTCTTTTTCCTGATCCAGCTTTTCCATTTCCTCCAGGTCTCGCATGCTCTCGCCGTCCAATAGTCGGTGGAAGCCGGCACGTAGGAGACCTTCCCTGACGTCGCTCCAGAGAACGGCGGAAGGGAAAGAGAGCGGGAAGGTTAGAACCAGAGGCGCGCCTTCTGCAAGCCCGCCCAATTTCTTGAAAACGGATTGCGCGCTGTCCCGCTCCACTACCCGGTCGCAACCGGTGCAACAGAGAACAGAGATCTTGGAAAAGAGCAGTTTCAGGTGATCGTGCAGCTCGGTCATGGTTCCCACCGTAGAGCGGGAGGTCTTGACCGGGCGGTGCTGGCCGATGGCGATGGTTGGGGGGATTCCTTCGATGCTCTCGACGTCGGGCTTGTCCATGCGGTCGAGGAACTGGCGCGCATAGGCGGAAAAACTCTCGACGTAGCGTCTCTGACCTTCGGCGTAGAGAATATCGAAAGCGAGCGTCGATTTTCCCGACCCGCTGACGCCGGTAACCACCGTCAGGGCATTGAGCGGGATGTCGAGATCGACGTCTTTGAGATTGTTCTGCTTGGCACCTCTGATGCGTATCCAATCTTGGATCATACAATTTACGATTTTAGATTTTTGATTTTAGATTAATCCAAAATCGGCAATCCAAAATCCAAAATATCTTCATTGCAGATGGTACCGCTCCGCCAAAATCCGGCGAAAGCGGGAGCCGTAGATAAGATCAAAGGTCCCTCCCTTATCGGGGAAAAGCTCCAAAGCCCTATCCCTGGCATCGGCAACGAGCTTCTGTGCCTCGCTCAAGGTGAGGTCTGCCTGCCAAACCAGGGTTGCCGTGAAATCCACGATGCGCCTGAGCTTTTCAACTCTGGCTTCCTCAGCCTGTAGTGCTTCCTTGTCCGCCTTCATAGATCAATCTTTTATCATTACCACATGTTTCGGGTCAGTCAAGCTCCTGGTTTTAAACCCTTGACAAGCGGTGCCACCTTCTAATAGAAGGGCGGCATTAAGGGGATTAAAACCGGTGGTGAACGAAAGGAGACTTGCTATGAAGAACAAATGGTTTCTGTGGTTGGTAGCGATCTTGATCGGGGCCGCTTTGGCATTTTCCCCGGTCACCTTCGCCGCAGAGAAAGGGGAGAAGGCCGAGAAGAAGGAGGGGGTGAAGGAAAAGAAAGAAGAGCTGCGGGAGAAAATAAAGGAAAAGCGGGAAGAAAGGAAAGAGAAAAGAAAAGAGACCAAGGAGAAGATAAAAGAGAAGCGGGAGAAGATGAAAGAAAAGATGAAGGAGCATAAGGAGGAGATGAAGGAGAAGCATGAAGAGATGAAGGAGAAGATGAAAGAAAAACATGAAGAGATGAAAGGGATGAAAGAGATGAAAGAGAAAAAAGGCCAGAAAAAGGGCTAGCAACTTCATGCAAAACGGCCGGGCAGGATTCTCTCCCCCTGCCCGGCCTCTATTGACCTCAAACTTCCTACCCGCCTACTAACTTTTACTCGATTCTTTTAAACCCCTCTGATAAGCTGACTCCGTGCGCATCGCTGAGATCTTCTACTCCGTCCAGGGTGAAGGAAGACTTTTGGGTATGCCTTCGGTCTTCATCCGCACGACGGGCTGCAACCTGCGCTGTGTATGGTGTGACACCCCCTATACTTCTTGGAAACCACAGGGTGAAGATTGGAGTGTGAGAGAAATTCTGGCCGAGGTGAAGGGTTACCCGACCCCGTTCGTTGTGGTCACCGGCGGAGAGCCGCTTCTGTCACCCAAGATTGACGAGCTAACCCAGAAGCTCAAAAAAGCAAATTACCACGTCACGATAGAGACCGCAGCGACGATTTTCAAGCAGGTCGCATGCGACCTGCTCTCCATGAGCCCGAAACTTGCCAACTCAACGCCCTGGAAAAGAGCAAGAGGGAAGTTCACTAAAATGCATGAAGAGCATCGGCTGAACCTGCCGGTGATCGAAAAGTTCATGGAAGGTCATGACTACCAGCTCAAGTTTGTCGTGGAACAAAGACGGGATTTCTCCGAGATCCGGGGAATCCTGAAGAGGCTGAAGAATGTCGATTCGGCGCGCGTCCTGCTCATGGCCCAGGGAAAAACCAAAAGAGAGTTGAGCAAAAGGGCCCCGTGGATCGTCGATCTCTGCAAAAAGTACGGCTTCCGTTACACCCCGCGCCTTCACATCGAACTCTACGGCAACCGAAGAGGCACGTAAAAAATTAGACCGGCTTACCAAGTCGCCCAATAGCGAGCTAAAAGAGTCGGAGCTATTGCCCATTGGTTGAAAGCGGGCATTTACAGAGGGCCTGTCGGCTCCAGGTGAAAGCGAAAGTGCTGGGGGAAAAACTCCGTGATCACTTGCTTGACGCCGGTTATCATCTGATGTAATTACTTAGTAATTACAATCTATGAAAGGGCTATGCCCATGAAGACCACCGTCGTTCGAATCGGTAATTCGCGGGGAATTCGCATCCCCAAAACACTGTTGGAACAGTGCCGCCTAGCTGAGACCGTGGAGCTTGAGGTGGAGAATAACCATTTAGTGGTCCGGCCTGCCAGAAAGCCACGAAGTGGATGGGACGAAGCCTTCCACAGAATGGCCCAGGAAGGAGGCGACGCGCTCCTCGACCGTGACTCCCCCGCGCCCACTCGCTGGGACAGAACGGAGTGGGAGTGGTAGTCTCCCGCTTCGAGGTCTACCTTATTCGCCTTGATCCCGCCCAAGGACGAGAGATCCGTAAAATCCGCCGGCTGACAAAGTAAGCTCCTGATCGTATCCCGGAAAACCAGCCTGTCCCTTTTCCCTTCCGAAAACGTGAAAGTGGGTCGTCGATGAAGATTCGCCTGCGGAGCCTGATTCGGTCATGAGGCGAGAAAGAAGAGCCCCGGCGCAAGATTGTCTGGAATGAAAAGCCTGACCCTGCTCACTTCTCCAGGAGGCAACAGCCGCCAGTATCTCAGAACACTAATCGGTTTCTTACCTATTTGGAATCTGATATATACAGATAAGTCCTAGTAGATTGGTTAAAGTGTGGTTAAAGAAACCACCCTTTCGAACTTATACGCGAGGACTTCTTTCGGCGTTCACTCTCTCGAAGTGTCAGATTAGCTGTAAGAATTAGCCCTGAAGCAACGGTCCAATATGATTCAGCGGGAAGTTTTCCAGCACGCACCGATTACCGAAGCTCTTTTGGATATTCGCGTAACTCTTCCCGAACACATGAACCTTGATCTTTTGGCGACGTTTCATGACGACATAAGAGACCGTTATCCAAATAAGCGAGAAAGAAAATTATGGACCGGGAATATTGAATTAACCGATCAGGGTGCTAATGTCGCCCCTCCGCATGGAGGTACTATTGGATATTTGTTTGCGTCTTCAGATGGAAAAAATACGGTACAGGCTCGTTTGGATGGTTTCACTTTCAACAGGCTGAAGCCTTACGACAGATGGGAAACATTCCGTGAAGAGTCACATAAACTCTGGCAATACTACGTGAAAGTAGCTGGGCCGAAGCAGATAACACGTGTGGCTTTGCGTTACATTAATCGCATAGAAATTCCGTTGCCGATGAGGGACTTTAAGGACTATATTCTTACTGTCCCAGAGATTGCTCCTAAGCTTCCACAAAGCTTAGCAAAGTTTTTTATGCAACTGACGATACCGATACCGGAGATTGCAGCGGTCGCGCTAATCACAGAAACTATGGAACCCGTGACCGAAACAAAAAAACTTCCGTTTATACTTGATATCGACGTGATTCGAGAGGCAGCTTTTGATGTTGATGGTCAAGAGGCTTGGGAAGTCTTGGACAAATTGCACGAGCTAAAGAATGAAGTGTTCTTCAACAGCATAACCCCAAAAGCAAAGGAGCTTTTCCGATGAGACTAGCAGAAGCCTCAGCATGGCCAACCATAGAGTTAGTAGCGTTGCGTCCTCCATTGTCAGAGGCCGATATTGAGGGAATTGGAGAAGACGCTGGGATGCTTTTCAGGCGCCGCCTTGAAGCAACAGTTCACTATCGGTATCCCATCACGCGGCAGACAATCTTTGAGAAGTTTCAAGCTCTTGTTAAAGAGTGGAAGCACGACACGGTGTTTATGTCGTCAACTACTAGTATGATCCTGCACAACGCATATCAGGAAATTATCGGAATGGGGCCTCGTGTTGTTCCGCTGATCTTAAGAGAGCTGGAAATAACCCCTGGTCATTGGTTTGCGGCTTTAAAAGCGTTAACCGGAGTTGACCCTGTTCCGCCTTCCGAGCGAGGCAGGGTGAAAGCTATGGCTGACGCGTGGCTGAATTGGGCGCGAGATCATGGTTATGTTTGGTAATTATGTCAATCGAGAGTGTGTTTTCTCACCTTAGAGCAACCGGCTATACGATCACAAGTCCAGCCACTCCAGACTATAATTGCGTCGCGTGGGCTGCTAAGGAGAATGACCGCTGGTGGTGGCCTGATCCGTCGGGAACCTCCTACTGGCCAGAAAACGCCCAACGAGAGGTAACACTAGATACGTTTCTAGTCGCGTTTGCCGCTCTCGGATTCGAAATTTGCTCGAGTGATGTATTCGAACCCGGATTCGAGAAGATTGCTATTTACGTCAACGCGCAGGGAGAGCCCACACATATTTCGAGGCAATTAAACAGTGGAAGATGGACAAGTAAGCTTGGGCCGTCTGTTGATATTGAGCATCGATTCGACGGTCTGAACGGCTCAAGCCTCTACGGATCTGTCGGGCGCATTCTAAGGCGGGCTCTCTAGAGGAATAGAAGTATTCGACTAAGTTTGTAGATTTTCTTGTATAATGAAATTTGAGCTCATATTGAGAAAAACGCGCTGGATTTTCTATCCTCTGTAGGCCCGTAACCTTAGCACTCCGCTTACCCCGCTTCGCGGGGTTCGCTCCGGGATTGCGCCTTGCTTCGCTACAGTTCTCCTGGTCCCTCCGATTGCAGAGGGCACACGGAAGGATTTGAAGATTTCAATTGCCACTAAGTGAAAAAACAGTAATATAGCCCTTTAAGGAGTGACAGCTCGGCTATGGGGCGTCTATATGTCATTCAAAAGCACGCTGCGAGCACCCTACGCTACGACTTTCGGTTAGAGGTCGATGGTACACTTAAATCTTGGGCGGTGCCTAAAGGTCCCTCATTGAATCCCACACATAAAAGGCTTGCCGTCCAGGTAGAGGATCACGATATCGAGTATGCCGATTTCGAAGGACAAATAAGCGAGGGCCGTTATGGAGCCGGGCAGGTAATAATCTGGGATAAAGGGACTTATGAACCAATTCCTCCTGAAGCAGAATTACCAATCAAAAGGAGGCTGGAGAACGGGCTTTTGGAGTTTAGACTTTGCGGTGAAAAGCTGAAAGGTAGATGGAGACTTGTGAGAATTAAGGGAAAAAAAAGAGAATGGTTACTTATCAAGGGTGCGGACGAATATGCCAGCCGAACGAGAGATGTCCTACAGGAATCTCCTCAATCCGTCGTCTCCGGGAGCAGGATTCAAGATAAATGATCTATCTAGATTACAACGCGACGACGCCGGTATTGCCGGAGGTGATGGAGGCTATGGAACCTTACTTCACCACCGAATGGGGGAATCCTTCCAGCAGCTACAAGTTTGGTTCGAAGTTAAAGACGGTTATTGAGACGGCACGGGAGCAGGTGGCGGATTTGATTGGAGCACACCCAATGGAGGTAATTTTCACTTCCTGTGCCTCTGAGAGCAATAACGCGGCCATACATGCCGCATTGAAGGCGCATCCGGGCAAACGGCATATCATCACGTCGGCAGTCGAGCATTCCTCCGTCCTCAATTACTGCATGGCGCTGCAGAAAGAGGGCTATCGGATCACCTACCTGCCCGTCGACCGCGAGGGTTTGTTGAAACTGGCCGACCTCGAAAGCGCGATTACGGAAGAAACCGCCGTCGTCTCGCTGATGTGGGCCAACAACGAAACGGGCGTAATCTTTCCCGTGAAAGAGATCGCTGAGATTTGCCGTTCGCGCGGCGTCCTGTATCACTGCGACGCGGTCCAAGCCGCAGGCAAAATCGAAATCGATGTGCGGAAGATCCCGATCGACTATGTTTCACTTACTGGGCACAAGTTCCATGCCCCGAAAGGCATCGGCGCGCTTTACGTGCGGCGCAAAACACCCATTTCACCCTACGTGCATGGCGGTCATCAAGAGCGCAGCCTGCGTGGCGGCACTGAGAGCGTGCCACTGATAGTCGGCATGGGCGAAGCCGCGCGGCGAGCGCTTAAGCATCTACCGGATTACGACAAGAAAATCCGTCCACTCAGAGACAAACTAGAGGAAGGAATTCTAAGTTCAATTCCCAACACGGAGTTAAACGGTCACAAGATCCAGCGTCTTGCAAACACAACGAACATCACATTTCACGGCATCGAGTCCGAAGCCCTGTTAATCCTGCTCGACCAGAAAGGCGTCTGTGCCTCCTCCGGGTCGGCGTGCTTGGCCGATTCGGATGAGCCCTCCCACGTGGTAAGGGCGATGAAACCCAACGGTAATACCTCCAGCCAAATGATTAGATTTTCCCTAGGAAGTGACATGACACTTGACCAGGTCCGGAAAGCGATCGCAATCGCTGCTGAGCTAGCACGAATGTTGCCTGGAAAGTGACACAGTTGCGCGAAGCTACCTAGAATCAACCTCAACCAGACTAGGCCAGACCCGAGCCTATCAGGGGAACAAACTTCAGCAAGTAGCATGTGCTTGGATTCGGAAAGACGGTCGCTAAAAAGTCCTGCCACCGTCGGCGCATCGCCACCCATTCAGCTTCTATCGCCACATTCACGGCCCGGATAAAAAGAAGGATCTCTCCTGCAAGGGCTAACTTGAGTAAGGCCCGGGCGAAATATTTGTGATCCGAATCTGATGCAAAACCCTGAAGATCGGTAAGAAAATCTGGCAGTGTACTTCTCGTCTCGAGGGCAGAAACATAACTTGTGAAGAGGCCCGAGAACTCTCCATGCCGCGCTATATTGCGGATTTCTCCAAAGCCTTTGAAAGGTGTGTAATTGAGGGCATTCCTTTCTATAGCCTCATCCGCTGGCTCGGCAGTATAGGCTTCTCTCGCGACAAGCTCGTTAGCTTGGTGAGGCACTGCGTATCTGTCGTAGATTTTGTAAAATCGTACCCAGGGAGTTTGGTGATGGGGATTCTTGCCCAAGTGACGCTTTGTAATACCGAACACGTGCGTGCGTAAATCAACCGGAACAATTTGAACTTGCACGGCATTATTCAAACGTAAGCTCGTGATTGTTCTGCCTTGAAGACACAGTAGACTGTGGACAGAGAAATAACTTGCATAGTAGTTCGTCACGCGCGCCCATGTCTCTAACCCATTTTGCGCGAGAATGTACTGAGCTATCGTATTGCATAACGCTCTTTCCAGAAACTCCAACGCCTGGTTCATAAGGCAGGCGGTGATCTGAGCATCTTGAATGTAGAGCTCGCTACGGAAACTTCCCGAATTGTAGCCGTTGCTAATTAACCAAGGGCTGAGATAGTCCGAAACAGACGTAGCGCTTGGGACAAATGGTGACGCCGCAAAAGCCACCTTCTGATCATCGGCGAGCCAAGAGTGCTCTAGCATGCTTTCGACCGTTGCAGCTGGGGAGGTAATTACCGTTACCATTTTAGTTACCAAAAACTACTGAAATCACTCGCTTGGTCAGCTCGTTAATTCCGCCTTCCCCCACGTAGGAGATTCCCTTTGCCTTCTCCTCGGCCGTGCTGAAAGAAAACGACGTCAATTTCGATATGTATGGACCAAAGGTATCTCTTCCTATTTTTAGGCCTGTAGCGTCGCTGATAACCACGGATTTTGACCTGAGGTCAGCGATGATCCGTTCCAGAAGACTCAAGAGTGCTGAGACTCCCACGTACTTGCAGAGAAAGAATGCTTTGTTATCCCACTGAACTGAATAAGAATTGTGAACCGCCCTGAAGTACTCGACTAACAGCTCGTGCTGCATGCGTTCCTCGAAAAAGTCTGGATCCATGCTCGTAAACAAGTGCCCTTTTTTGAAGCGCTTCTTTAGAGCTGAGATAAATGAAGATTGACTTATGATCCGGGCTCCAGCTCCGACCATTCCGATGCGGTCTCTCCACGGGGAATCCGAGGTTTCATTTAAAAACACGACGAGGTCGTGACACCTCCTATCCTCGAAGACTACCGACTCTCTGTCCCGGAGCATCGGGATGAGATCGTAGACGAGTGATGGGTTGATTTTCCGCTGATTGCCGTTAATTGAGCGGAAAATAAATGCTTTATCAGAATCATCGAGATCAATGAACGCAGTCACGACAACATCGAGGTCTTTTGTTCCTGAATATTCTGGACTAAATGCCCAAAGGCGATGTTGTCCGTCAATGACAAACGCCTCGCCAGCGGGACGCTTACGTATATAAATACATCCGTCTCGAAAATAACTTTTGTCGCTTAGACTAATTATGATGGCATTAGGCAGGGGCGGCGGGTTTGATCCATTTGACGTCAGAAAGTTACCAATTTCTTTGAGCCGGTCTGGACGGAGCCCTCGCTGAATGCCTGTTCGATTATATTGTGTCCGCTCTGAGGTGTAGGCGATCTCAAGTAACTTCTTCGCCGAAATCGCGAATACGTAAAAGGTCGCCTTACCTTGTGTAACCGGAAGGGCAGGTAAGGGATCTAAATACTCGATTGGTGTGGCATCGTTCGGCGTGGCTATTTTCCTCCATCCCGCCAGAACTGCCTTGCTTCCCCAACGCTGAGCTTGCCTTGAAGACGTAGGGCAGCTTCGGCCTTTTTCAGTTCGCGATGCACAAAGCCGCCGAGGATTTTCCGTTGTTCTGGATCGCTCAAGGTGTGTGGTGAGAAGTGGACGCCACACTCCGCAAGCTCAGCGAAGTTTGTGGCGTTGTCGCCGGTCGTATCGAATGCGTCCGCGTCCTGCGACACGAAGGCCTACCGGCGCGCGACGGTCTTCACGTACCAGTCCTCAACGTCCCAGAAGCGCTGCGAGGGCTCGACGATCTGCGCGACCTTGAGGCCCTTGATCGACACGTGCTGCGCGTAGAGGTAGTCCGAGAAGTACAGGTACACGACCGGCACCTCGGTCGCGATCGTCTGGAGCACCGGCCCGAAGAGCGCCTTCCGCTGGTCGCGGTCCCCGGCCTTGCGCGCCGCCTCGAGGCTGCGGTCCAGCGGCAGGGTCGAGAACCCCGAGAAGTTGAAGCCCGGGTCCTGGGCCTGGCTGGAATGGAAGAACGGGTATGGGTCGGGGTCCGGCGTGCTCGTGATGCCGACGAGGAGCGCGTCGAACGCGCGGGGGCGCGCGACCGTGTCGACGAGCTCGTCGAAGGGCTTCGTCACGAGCTTCGCCTCGATCCCGATCAGCCGGAGATCGTGCGCGATCTGCTCCGCGGCGTTGAGCCGCGCCGGCTCGTCCGAGGTCGCTAGCGAGAGGCTCAGCGCGACGCCGCCCTTGTCGCGGATCGCGTCGCCGTCACTGTCCTTCCATCCCGCCGCCTCGAGCATCGCCTGGGCGTCGGTGACGGAGCGCTCGTACCTGCGGAGCTCGCTCGGATACGCCCAGGACGCCCGCGGGACCATGGCGTCCGCGATCTGCCCCCGGCCGTCGATCGCGACCGCGAGCACGCGTCCACGGTCGACCGCCGTCGCGACCGCCTGTCGCACGGCCCGCTCGCGGAGCGCGCTGCGCTCGGGGCGCACGTTCAGGAACAGGGCGGTGTAGTCATTCGTCGGGTAGCTGTAGACCGCGACGCTGCGCAACGCGCGGGCGCGCTCGGCGTCGGAGCTCGAGATGCCCGACACGCCGTCGAGGTCTCCGAGCGCGAGAGCGGTCAATGCCTCCGATGCGTCCGTGTAGGTCCGCAGGACGATGCGGTCGAAGTAGGGGCGCGTGCGCGCGGGCTTCGCCCGGAAGAAGTCGAGATCGGCCACGAGCGTGACCTCACGCGGACCCGCTTCGGACAGCTTGAACGGACCGGTCCCGACGGGGCGCTGGTCGAACGGGTCGCCGGGGAGCTGCAGGAACGGCACGCCGGCGAGCTTGTGCGCGGGGAGCACCGGGAACGTCGTGCTCGCGGCGAACGGGCCGAAGGGGCCCGGCAGCGTGAAGCGCACGACCTTGCTCGCCACCCGGTCGACGAGCACGCCGCGGAACGCCTCGGCGAGCGGGCCGCTATAGGCGCGGTCCTGGAAGATCCCGACCGTGTAGACGACATCGTCCGCGACGACCGG
>Ga0082335_1002212_pt1 | contig 37249 bp, 50 predicted proteins | sample Subgrocontami58m_FD_72375 | JGI IMG/M metagenome (GOLD analysis project Ga0082335, IMG submission 72375) | Subsurface groundwater microbial communities from S. Glens Falls, New York, USA - GMW37 contaminated, 5.8 m (SPADES assembly) (version 2) ...
TGCGTTTTATCTTTTGGTGTACTAGCAAGTTTTTCAAGGACAGCTGTCAGTGTTGTTTCAACTCCCAAATTTCGCAAAACATTGATGACGCTAATTGGGCCGCAGGTATCTTCTTCAGGCTTTTGGAACTCGAAAGTGGTGAATGACTCTTTTGATAACATGCTTAAATTATATCAATATCAAGATTTTTGATAGGGAGAATCCTTAAAGGAGTCTCCTTTTTGGAATACTTTGATGTATTTATCTCAAGCATCTTCGTTGTCAATAGCCAGCGGGGCGGAAATCAAAGTTGTCTCAACCTCAAAATCGTTATCCCTTAATTCTACAAAGCTCTGGTAAGATGCAAACCCCGATTTTGAGAAATTTGTTAAGATTATTTCCGGCTTAACCCATTCTTGCTTAATTTTCCCCAAATAGACAGGATAAGATGACGGTTGCGAAGTTATTTGATCAAATAAGGAGACTCCCTTAAGGATCTTCCCTGAAACTGGGTTTAGGTGAATATACCTTGATACATGTAAAAGTTGAGCATCTGATTCAATTAATACCGCTTTATATGACGACTGGAATAAAGCTCCGACACGTCCATGCCGCTTATTGAAATACATGGTATATCTGGTCATCGATGATCTCATTAATAATTCCATGCCTTGAACATCTTTCTGTTGGATAAGAAAATGAAAATGGTTCGGCATTAGGCAATAGACGATTAGTAAAACCCGGTCGGAGAAATTATTCAACCTCAATAGCTTTTTGGCCAGTTCTTTTTCTCTAGCTGTTGAAGAAATATCAGCCACTATTTTCAAAAGCCCCTCTTGATCACAAGGCAATAAATACTCTTTAAGGTAGCCCAGAAATACAGAGTAATCTTGTTTATCTTTGAAGATTTTCCTTTTATTCACTCCGCGATTATAGACGTGATAATAGCAACCTTCACCGTAGACTTTTAGCGAATTTTTTCCCGGCATATGACCACACTATCACAAAAAGGATTCTCCTTCAAGGATCCTCCCTAGCACGGTTTTACTTCAGCTCAACTGTCGCTCCGGCAGCCTCGAGTTTTTTCTTGGCTTCCTCAGCTACGTCTTTTTTGACATTCTCCAAAAGTACGGCATCGCCTTTTTCAGTCAGGTCTTTGGCTTCTTTTAAGCCTAAATCCGGTTTGATTTCCCGAACTGCCTTAATGACGCCGATCTTATTGGCTCCGGCGGCTTTCAATACTACCGTAAACTCGGTTTTCTCTTCAACTGGCGCGGCAGCCGCGGCAGCCGGTGTTGCGGCCATAGCCATCGGGGCGGCGGAAACGCCGAATTTTTCTTCTAAAGCCTTAACTAATTCTGAAACTTCCAGAACAGTTAATTTTTCAATTTCGTCAACGATTTTTTGCATTTTATCCGTCATGATTAACACCCCCTCTCAAATTATTTTCTCTCGCTTGTAAAACATACACTAACTTTTGAACATTCCCATTCAACGTCCTGACCAGTCCATACGCCGGTCCCTGTATTTGCTGCATCAGTTTTACCAGAAGTTCAAGTTTGCCCGGAAGTTTAGCCAATTCCATTACTTGTTCAGCCGAGAGAGGAGAATTCCCAAGTAGCCCACCTTTAATTATTGGCCTTTCATTGGCTTTGGCAAACTCGGCCAAGACTTTAATTGGCAGGACTTCATCCTGATAGGCGAATAAAACGGCTGTCGGTCCCGTCAGGAATGTTGAATGTTGAATGTTGAATGTTGAATGATCATTCTTCATTCTTAATTCGTCATTCGTCATTCTGTCTTGAAACGTCAGCGAGAACAACGTGTTTTTAGCAATCACCATTTCGCCTCCGGCGGCGACCACTTTTTCCCGTAATTGCGATTGCCCCAAAGCGTTTAATCCGGAATTGTCGGTAAAGACGACGGATTTGGCTTTTGAAACCCGATCCTTTAAATCGGCTAATTGTTGAATGTTGCGTTTAGATGGCATAGCTGTATAAAAGGTTAACAGGTTAAAAGGTCAAAAGGCTAAAAACATATTGTTTTTTAACCTGCAACCTGTCAGCCTTCAAACCTTTGATTTATATTTCCTGCGTCAGTCTTACCCAAGAGGTAGCGCTCACGGTCTTCGGAACTGTTGACAGTTTATCACACCCCGATTTTTTTGGCAAGAGCATCTCTGATCTCGACCCCTTGACACAGGATAGAGAAGGGGAGTATGAAAGAAGAATGGAAAAGTATGGCGAATCATGGCGGGATGAATTCTTGAGAGCACTTAAAGACGGAAGTTTTCCAGCCGATGATCCATTTCATCCGGGATGTCCGGCCCATATTATGTTGGTAATACCAGAGCAAGCCAAACCGTTGTCGTTGCTTCCCGAAGAAGTTGCCCGTCAAATTAAGTTAGAGCAAAAGCAGTTAGGAGGTCAAATGCTGGTGATATGGGTGAAATCTTCTGATGACGAAGAAGAACATTGGCCGATTAGAGTTGACGACGCGATGCGAAATGTTATGGGAATGCTGGACAGACAGTTTAGGGATTAATTGTGGTATTGATTATTTAATCTCTTCAATATTTACTTTAATTCCGGGACCCATGGTGGCGCAAACGACGGCTTTGGTGATTTTAACCGAAGCAGAAACGGCCGCTATAATTTCTACCAGTTTTTCCGCTAGAGCTTCCGGTTTTTCCGACTGTTTGCCTAAAACAGTATGTAAAAGCGGAGTTTTCCGCTCTGATTGATACTTGCCGAATTTACCGGGTTTATTTAATACCAAATGCAACTCAATTTTACCGTCAAATTTGTTCTTGGCGGTTTGTTGAGCCAAAGTGATAGCTTCGAGAGGAGAATAGAGTTTGGTGCGATCGACAATTGTTTTTTTCATCAGTAAATCTCAAAACTCAAAATTCAAAAATCAAAGCCTAGTTAAAAACTCAAAACTAAAAGGCTTTTAACTTTGAATTAGGTTTTGCGCTTTGATATTTGCACTTTGAGTTTATCCTATCTTCACTCCCATACTCCTCGCCGTTCCCATCACCGTTTTCATCGCGCTTTCCAAATTTTTAGTATTCATGTCCTGCATTTTTAATTTGGTTATTTCTTCCAGTTGGGCTTTGGATAAAGTTCCGACAACCTCTTTACCCGGAGTCTTGGCTCCGAGTTTTATTTTTAAAGCCTGTTTGATCATCTCGGAAACCGGAGGTAATTTGGTGACGAAGGTAAACGACCGGTCTTCATAAATCGTAATTACCGCCGGAATAATCTGGCCCTTTTGATCTTTGGTTTTTTCATTATAGGCTTGGCAGAATTGCATGATGTTAACACCATGCTGGCCCAAAGACGGTCCGACCGGAGGAGCGGGGTTAGCCGCGCCGGCGGGGAGGTTGAGTTTCAAAATAACTTTTATTTTCTTGGCCATAAAAAATCAAATCTCAAATCTCAAAAATCAAAACTTAGTTAAAAACTCAAAGCTAGAAAAGCTTTTAACTTTACGCTAAGTTTTGCGCTTTGATATTTGCACTTTGAGCTATTCTCATATCTTCGCCACTTGCAAAAAGTCCAGCTCCACCGGTGTTTCCCGGCCAAAAATCGAAACCAGGATTTTGACTTTACCCTTGGTCTCGTCAATGTCGGAAATGCTCCCCAGGAATTCGGCAAACGGGCCTTCGATGACTTTAACCGCTTCGCCGACGGTAAAACTGGCCTTAAAGCTGGGAGCGGCTTGGGCGGAATATTTTTTAATCGTGTCAACTTCTGCTTGGGGGATCGGAGTCGGATTTTTGCCGATGCCGACAAAGCCGGTAATGCCGCGGGTATTTCTCACAGCCGCCCAGGATTCGTCGTCCATGATCATCCGGATCAAAAGATAACCGGGGAATAATTTTTCTTTGTATTGGATTTTTTTGCCGCGGAAGATTTTAATTTTATCCTGGACCGGGACCATGACTTCGTGGACTTTGGTTTCGAGTTTTAAGCCGTTAATCCTGATCCCCAGCTGTTGGGCGACTTTTTCTTCGTGACCGGAATAGGTGTGGGCGACGTACCATTTAGCCGATGGATCGCGCTCTTCCAGAATAACCACATGGTACAGGGCGTCCTCGGCCTTTTTGGCGTCATCTTTAATTTGATCTTCGGCGGATGGTTGAGTTTGGTCAGTCATAAAATTAGACGGTAGATGATAGAGGATAGAAGGTAGTGGTAGAAAGTAGAAGATGGAAAGTAGAAAACTAAAAGCAATCTATCTTCTATTTTCTATCTTCCACTACTATTTTCCATTTTCCATTATCTATCGTCAATCACAATCTCGTTATTTTACCAGAAAAGTCAGCAAAAGTGTAAACAGCCAGTCTAACGCTCCGATATAAATGCCGACAATGGCGGACGCGGCCACCACAATTACCGTTAATCTGACGGTTTTTCCCCGCGTCGGCCATTCGACTTTTTTCAATTCCTCTTTGACTTCGCCGATAAATTTAAACGGATTCATAATCGAAGAAAGTATAGCAGAAAGTGATATACTCAATTATATGACTATCGAAGCAGTCAACAAATTTGTCGGCAGGGGAGTAATCAGCGATGAGTTTAGACAAAAATTCATGAGCAGAAAAATGTCCTCCCAAGAAATTGCCTCCGTTGACCCCGATCTTGACTCCAAAGATCTCAATGCTATAAAAACGGCTTTACTTTTTAATCTCGGCGATTTTGCCGATTTCAGTGCCTCAATCGCCAGGTATATTAATTTTCGTTATCGGTCGGTCCGTCCGGCGACGATTTACCGATATGAACGATCCCTTGTTTTTGCTTTTCCTGGGAATGAGCATTTTTGCCGTCATTTATGCCGTCGCCCTCGGTTATATGCTGCGTCAAGATACCAAACGAACTGGTAGCAGAAAGAAAGTATGAAAAAATTCACTTCCAAAATTCGCAAGGCTGTAATTCCCGCCGCTGGTTTCGGAACACGGTTTCTTCCTCAGACTAAGGCTATGCCAAAGGAAATGCTGCCGATTGTCGACAAGCCGGTGATTCAATATATCGTTGAAGAATTGGTTGAAGCCGGCGTTAAAGACATTATTCTGGTTACTGGTTATCATAAGCGTTCGATAGAAGATCATTTTGACACTCCTTCGACTGAATTGGTAAATCTTTTAAAACAAGGCGGAGAAAAAAAACGGCCGCTTTTGGAAGAAGTAGAGCGGATTTCCAATATAGCAAATTTTGTGTTCGTTAGGCAAAAAGGGCCCTATGGGAACGGGACTCCGCTTTTGAATGTCAGGCATTTAATCGGTAAGGAACCGTTCATTTATATGTGGAGCGACGATTTTATTGCGGCTACTCCGTCACGGACCAAACAATTATTAAAAGCATATAAAGAATACGGTTGTTCAGTTCTATCATCTATCAGGGCCGAAAAAGACGAGGACTATGACCGTTATGGTTTTGGCGGCGGTAAGTGGCTAGCGGATGGGATTATGGATCTGACCACTATTATTGAAAAACCGGGTAAAAAAAATGCTCCTTCGGATTTAGCTAATGTTTCCGGTTTTATTTTTACGCCCGACATTTTTAATTACCTCGATACAGTTATGGAAAATCTGGAGGCCGGACAGGAATTTTATTACAATGACGCCCTGAAACTAATGCTTGAAGACGGCAAAAGAGTATTGGCAGCCGAAATCAAAGGCGGAAAATACTATGACACCGGCAATAAATTGGAATATATGAAGACGGTGGTGGAGTTTGGACTGAAACATCCGGAAATTAATGGTGCTTTCCGTGAATACCTCAAATCTTTGAATCTTTAAGAATCAGTTATCGGTTCTCAGTTATCAGTTTTCGGTAACAAGTTTGTCTGTTTTCCGTTTATCTGTTTCTAAACTGGCTAACCGAAAACCGATAGACTATAAACTGAAAACCGAGATCAGAAAGCCGATAACCGGGCCTACTTGACATTCGTGTATAATAAAACATAGCCCTACCAAAAGCGGTCTGGCAGGAAAGTTTTTTCCTACACAAATCTTTTGTTAAGGGAGTCTAATTTCTTTTATCCTGCGGGGTAATAGATCGGACACCCACCTATAAATTACGGGGAAGAGTTTTCTGCACCAAGCGTTTTACTGGTAGGGTAAATTGGTTATTAGTTGTTGGTTATTAGTTATTAGGTAACTTCTTGGTATAATTTTCTTAAGTTTTCTTTATGCCGAGGTAGTTCAGTGGTAGAACACTTGTTTTGTAAACAAGATGTCGTGAGTCCGATTCTCACCCTCGGCTCAAAAAAGGCAAGCCCGATTTGTATCGGGATAAACAGTAGACTGGAGTCCGACTCTCCGGGAAGGCTCAAGCTTGATTTCTTTTTATGCCCATGATAGTATTAAAGCCTAAACCCCCCTGTGAGAGCGCAAGCTGTTTGCAGGGGTTTATTTTTGAAAATTTTGCTATACTTTTACGGTGAAACAACGTTGTATCATCTTAATAGACGGAAGCAATTTTTACTTCAAATTAAAAGATCTAAAACTTGATAATCTTCTTCAATTCAACTTTTATAAATTTGCCTGTTCTCTGGTTAGGTCAGGAAAAATTGTAGGCTCCAGATATTATGTAGGGAGAGTTCGACAAGACGGAACAGCGCGGACGGATAAAATATTGGCAAATCAGCAAAAACTTTTAGCTGCATTAAAGCGTCATAAATTCAATTATTCTCTTGGCTATCTTCTGAAATCCGGTGGAACTTTTCATGAAAAAGGCGTGGATGTGCAAATTGCGGTTGATATGTTGGTAGCTGCTTATGAGAATAAATGTGACAGGATTATTTTGGTATCATCCGATACAGATTTGACGCCGGCAATTAAAAAAGCCCAAGATAAGGGAAAGATTGTGGAATATATAGGTTTTTCTCATAAACCGAGCGTGGCAATGGTGCGATTTTGCACAGAGTCGCGTTTGTTGACAAAAGAAGACATGTTACCGTATATAGCCAAAAATTAAACCCACTGTTTTTTTATTCAACCCTTCTCAAAAAGAATAAAGTTTAGATTTTAGATTTAGGAAGAAACTTTATTTTGTGGTGTTGCAAGCCGATTGAATGGCGACTAATGCTTGCCACTCTGTGGAATCAATACCCAAAATCGGTCTTTTCTCTATTAGCTATCGGAATAATAGTGGATTCTCCAGGCCGGGGAAAATTAGATGATTTGATGGCCAAGAAGCGGTCATTGACTCCCGGAACAATAGTTGCCAGTCTAAAATTAGTTTCTATCCCTAGGTCATCGAGATTAAATTTAGCCATATATTAATTTTATCACATCCGATTATTTTCCAGCCAATATACCAATTCCAAACAAAACACGATTCCTGAACGCAAAACCGGCGCCGGTTATTGGTCGAGGTTGCTAAATGTCACAAAAGCCCAATTTTCAAAACCATATATAAGACTGGATTTTGACCGGAAAAAAATCACCAGAATGAGATTTGGGCTTGTTCATATTCGTTATGCAGACATGAGGCTTTTGCAAGAAATTAAACAAGAGATTGCTATACTATCAAAGAAGCTTCGCTGGGATGGTGGAGTGGACTAACACACGAGTCTGTAGAACTCGCGCCGCAAGGCTTCCCTGGTTCGAATCCAGGTCCCAGCACAAATGCCGACTTTTCCCTACAACCCCTTAACCTAGTTGGCCAATTCGCACAACCAGTCGAAAACGTCGCTAAAGTGGTCAACAGATTTGCTGGGTTTTTTTAAATATTATGCCGGCAGGAGGAAAGCTTCTAATATCTTAGTCAGATTGTTGATTTTGGCGATCTCGGGGGGATCAATCGGGGGTTGGTTCAAATTCCAAACGCTGTGTTCGCAATACTTCCCGGGAGTTCCAAGCGCTCCGATTATTGAAGTAATATTGCCGTTGGCTAAAGCGACCGGACTTAATAAAATCCTGGTTTCCCCGGATTGAAGTTCTATTGCTGCCTGACCTTTTCTAGCGTTTACCAATATTTGAGCAATACTTTTTAATTCCTGCGCTGCTATTCGTGAAGCTTCAATACCGTTCATCTTGACAGGATTATACACCGCAGGTTTGCGTTTTAATTTGCAGAAGTGATATTATATTCATGAATGCTAAAGAAAATTATTGGTTTTAGCCTGACATCTTTAATTCTGTTATTGGCATTAGCCAAAAACGCCAATGCGTCGGAAGGAACAGCTCTATTAACATCTCAAGATAATGATGCCCGGTGTTTTGTGGCCTCAGTGCTGGTGAATGAAGGGGATTATCAGGTGGTGATGAGTTGCCGGAATTTAACTACTCCTCCTGACGTCACCCGGCTGTTTTATCACGCTTGGGGCAGGCGTAAAGGCGCGACAGAAGGACAGCAGGTTAAGACCAAAGGCTTAAAATTTAGCAAAGGGCCTTATTTCTCCTTAGGCGATATATCCGGCGGTAAATTGAGCGCCAGAGCCAAAGAGGCCTTTGAAGAAGTTTTAGTGACCGCAGAAACGGAATCCGGAGTCAGTCAGCCCAGTTTGAGCGCTTTGGTGATTTCCGGACCGATGGGGGATATAGATTTTGGAGATTCCGGTCAAAACAATCTAAAATTTTCTCCGACTTCGACCATTGTCAAGGTAACTTTAGCTCCGACTCCCGGTAAAGCCGTCACGCCCGCCGTTCAAAAAAGCGTGGCCGGAACAGCCGCCAGAGTATTTTTGACCATACTGGCGATTATTGTAGTCGGGGCGGTAGTCATATCAATTATTCAACGCCGCAGCGCCTCGAGATAATTTATATATTCTGTTTTAACCAGAACCAACGAGAAGAGATCGTAAAATTTCTTGGGTATAAACCAAGTCTTCATTTTTTACCAAAATAAGTATTTCACCTCCAATTGTATGAAACGAATGGATAGAAATCTCTGCCTCGGCCAAACTCGAAGTAATTAAACTGTATATCCCAGGCACATCTCTTAATTCTATCGGAAAATTAACAGAGATAAAACCAAGATCACCAGCCCGGTGGTTGACAATGTTTTTTAAGCCTCTCATCTTCAGTAGTTCCTTAAGAGGCTGGTCAGTCATTATCACAATTTCTTTCTCACCTTCAACAACAGAGATGAAATATTTTGTTTGAGAGATTTCAGAAACGACTGTTAAGCATCTTTTTCTATTTGTAAGATTTTTATTAAGAATGATCTCATGTATATTTGTTCTGGTTATGAGTTGTAGAGAATATTTGGAAAAATCAAAGGGAGTGATAGGAATTTTTGGCGTTTTGGAAATATATCTTCTTAAATCCATTTCTAAAGCCGGAAGCGAGGATGAATAATCAGTTTGCTTGTTATTTCGTTTCATCAATCTTGCTAAGGCGCTGAGGTTAACTAGCCCATTTCGTGCATAGCGGGTAAGTAATGGGTACTTTCTTAGATAAGTTGGGATTGCTCTTGACATATGGCAACTAATTGATTATACTTCCTGTTGTTATTATAACATACTTGTTAATATTTTAACAACAATCGAATTATGAAGTCAGCCATAATTATTAATCCAGAGCTACCAGTTGGTTATCTAGCTAATGCAGTAGCGTGTATTGCCTCGGGTATTTTTCTAAACGGTATCGATCTGGTCGGGCCAGAAATAAAGGGAAAAGATGTTGACTATATTCCTATTACCAAAATTCCAATCCTGCTTCTCAAACCGGGGACAAAATCATTACTTGAATTATGCAAACAGGCGAGATCTTTGGGTCTCAAATACATGGCGTTTACCAAAGAAGCTCAATCTACAACCGACTATGACATGTATGAGAAGTCTGTATCTGGTTTACCGCTAGAGTCAGTAACCTTACTTGGACTAGGAGTTGTAGGTCCTGACAATATCGTTAACTCTCTAGTGGGGAGCTTACCGATGCTTCGTTGACATACCATCTTGAACGTAAAAAATTCGATCATCTACCTCTATCGCCTTATATAATTCAGACGATTATGATGATCTAAATACTTTTCTTCACAAAGCCGCTAGGTATTTGAATTACATATCCTTTCCAGATTTTTGGTATATTGATATCTATAATAGATAATCTTCTTATGCCAAAAAATTATTTTGATAAAACCATTTTGAGAGATTTATATAAATCCGGAAAGTCCATGAAGGACATTAGCCGCCAGTTAAATTGTTCCGTACATAAGGTAGTCTACTGGATGAATAAATATGGGATTAAAAGACGGAGTAGGTCGGAAGCGACTTACTTGCAAGCTAACCCGTTTGGCGATCCATTTAAGATTAAATCAAAATTATCGTCTTCAGACTGGTTTCTGTTTGGTTTGGGGCTGGGTATTTACTTGGGGGAAGGAAACAAGAAGGCCAAGCATTCTTTAAGAGTAGGAAATACTGATCCGAGAGTTTTGAAACTATTTATAAAATTTTTGATTAATATTTGTGGCCTCAAAGAATATAGATTATCTTATAGTATCGTTTGTTTTAACGATGTTGACCCGTCAATCTCAAAAAGTTACTGGGCGAAACAGCTGGGGGTTTTACCGGAAAAGTTCGGTAAAATCACTTCGATTCCTCATCAGGGTAAGGGTACCTATAAAAGAAAATCTCAATTTGGCGTTTGTACTGTTCAGGCAAATAACGTAAAATTAAGAAACTGGTTTATGAATCAGATGGAAAGAATAAAAATCTAACAATTCAGGCCGAGATAGTTCAGTGGCAGAACGGGGTCTTGGTAAGACTCAAACCCGGGTTCAATTCCCGGCCTCGGCTCAAAATTTATGCTACAATATCTTTATGGCAAAAAAAGGACCGCGACAAATTCTAGGATTAAAATGCTCGGTTTGCAGCAAGTTTGGCTATATTTCCCAGCGGAATAAAACCAATACTCCCAAGAAACTGGCGCTAAAAAAATTCTGCAAGAAGTGTAGGAAGCATACGACCCACAAGGAAACTTCTAAACTTAAATAGCGGAATTCCTCTTCAGATTTCCTGAAAAAATAACATTCATTAGCCAGACAATCAATAGAATTGAGAAGTTAATGATGACGCTTAATATCAAAGCTTTGGAAAGCGAAGAGATGGTAATTAGGACAGGTGAATCGGGAATTAATGTCATATTAAAACCCGAGAGGTACAGTCCGATTCCGGCTATAATTCCTAAAATTATAAGAGGCAGGGCGTGCTTGATATCCACCCAACTAGGAAACAGAGAATTAGAAATGGTGAAGAATAAATATATTTTTAGTAAATCGTAAACCGTAAATCGTAAATCGATAGAGGCTGCCAGCCAAATCATCAATCCTAACCCGATAAATAAAGGAGCAGTGCCGACTAAAAAACCGCGGAATAATCCCAATTCCTGAGTTTGAACATAGCCGAGGTGAACCGATTTTTTCTGTTGATCAGATTCCGCTCCGATCCCGGCACGGGGGAGTTCCGGGAAAATCTCCACTTTTCCGATTTTGGTTCCGGTAATGGCGGCGGCGAATAAATGCGACATTTCGTGAATGATGGTTCCGGGTAAAAAAATCACGCTCCACAGCCACACAAATGCTCTCTGTCTGCCCCCAAATCTGCCGACTAATCTTCCCAGATCCGCTGTCAGCTTCTGCCGCGTCAGGTAAAGTAGTCCCAATCCTGCCAAACCAATCCCAATTTCTTTCACCATTAAAGGATACAGTAAAGTTAAAGAAAAGTTTTACCCGGTTTATATTTCCCCACTGGTAAAGAGCAAACCGCGACCGTTATTGTTTCAACCATTCCGCCGTGGGGCGTTAAGGCAAAAGCCGGGGAGAATGGTTTGTATTCGGCTGGCCGGCGTGTGCCGGCCAGCCTATTTTGGTCCATGGATGGCAATAGGGTCGGCAATATTTTCCCTCTTGATCTCGGATAAATTGTGATGTTTCCTTTTCCCGGCTGAACATCGGTGATCTTAATTGTATCGTTATCAACTACCTCGAATATAATTGCTGTATCCTCCATTTCCGTTAAACCATAATATCCAATTGGCAATGGTCCTGTGATTTCAAATACTTGTCTGCCCTTGTGAAAGTCGACATTGGTTTTAACCTGAAATAACCTTGTTTTTGTTTCACTCTCAGCCATGTTGAGTATTTTATCAAATATTCTGATGGAGTTTTCCATCTTGACTATTCGCTTTTCTATCAATTATTATTAATTTCAATTAATTGATTAATTGAAATAACTTAAATTTATGTCAAGAGTATCGAAGCGTTGGCTTGATCCAAGGGTAGAGGAAAAGGTTCACCGATTGTTGGTTGAATGCGTGGTTGAAAGTAATGATCAGCAAGCGGCCGGTAATTTTATTGATATTCTTTTAACCAGGACCGAGAAATTGATGATTGGCAAGCGGATCGCGATTGCCTTAATGTTGGTTAAAGGCCGCACTCCGCTGGAAATCGACGAGAAACTAAAAGTTGCTCTTCCGACTATTTACACGGTGAAAACCTGGTTGGAAGAAAAAGGGGCTGAATATCAAAGCTTGTTAAAAAAGATTGCTGTTCGCGACGAGCAACAAGCGAGGCTTCATCAGGATAAATTAATGGAAGCGGAAGGCGGCATTTTTCCACCCCGGCCGGGAATAAATTGGGGAGAGCATAAGCGCCGACAATGGCAAGAAGCTAATAAAACAAAAGTTCCGTTTTAGACAATTTCCTTTTGGTTATAAATTATTTCAATTAATTGATTAATTGAAATAAATGATCATTCTTTAATTATTGTCTAGTTAATGTGTTTTAAGAATTGCTGGTTGATAATTAAAGCTTTTCTTAGGGTTAAGCCTGATGGGGAAAAAGGTATAATAATTTCAATTCATAGGGCTGTAGTGAAATGGCCCGCCTGCAAAAGCTATCGCTTTAGCGATTGCGGGCAGGTATCATGAAATTTAGATCCTAGGGGTGTAGTTCAGTGGTAGAACAGCGGTTTCTCCGGCAAAGCCGGATCCTGCTCCGCAGGACAAAACATAACTGTTGTAATATTGAAATATAGGGCTGTGATGAAATGGTATCATGGGGGTCTCCAAAACCCCTCTTTCAGGTTCGAATCCTGACAGCCCTGCCAGGCACCATTCGGAGCCTGGCTACGCCAGGTTGACAAATAGTTATTCAGTTTTATAATCACCAGCATGAGACGGTTTAGAGCTGGACTAGAAATAGACGTTACAACAATTTCCTCATGCAATCTTAAAGGGATTCGGGTTGGAGTAACGGCAATGGCTGACCTCTAAAGAATTAATTCTCTTCACATTTTCCACAAGCAGTTTATACGTTTAATGGTATTATGGCTAGCACCAATGGTCAACGAAGTTTACAAGCCAGTGCTTTCCGGTCTGGATGATTGGCGCGGTTTAGGGGCGCAAGTTTCTCTGATAACCGGTCGGGATAGATCAGTTCCCCGGGTATGGCTACCGCCAATTATAACTTATCCAAAGGCGAATAATCACCGTCCTCAACTGGCGCTGATACTTACCGGCCAGCATCTGGAGGAAACTTCCGGCCCGATTCTTTTTTCCCGTCCCGATGCCGTTTTGCCTATTTTAATGCCGCTGCTGTCTGCCGGTATTGCCTGTGTTCTTTATCATTCGGTTAACCAATATGGTCTCAATTTTGCCGCCGCCGCTGATCCGATAAAACTTCGTTATGACGAATTTGGCCGTAATTATAATAGCGGTTGGGGCCTTGCCAAAGCCAGTCGGCCTGCCGAAGTTGGCCTAGTCGAAGCAGATATCCGGTCTTGGCAGAATTACTATAAAATTATTCTGGTGGCGACTATTCACGAAGATTCAACTTCGCCAAATCACGGATACGCCTGGGTTAATAATTTTCCGGATCACAGCCGTAAGCAGCTGGTTTCCCGATTTAATCATTTGTGGGGAACGACAAATCTCCGCGATTTTTCCGGTCAGGTTGTTAGCGGTGATAACCGGGTCACCGGCAGATTTGAAAAATTCTTGATGGTCGATTTTTCCGACGGCGATTCGGTTGAAAATTGGCTGGCGGATTTATCGGAAGCTCCGGTCATCTGTATTGAGTCTCCCTACGGCGAGCCATTGGAGGCCCGGATTGATTTCGGCCTGGCCATGCTTGCCGCCGCCGTTGGCGCAATCGTGGACGTTTAAAATCGCCTTGACATACTAAAAATACTATGGTATGTTTAGTATGATATGAATCGAAAAATGGTGGTTACCAATTTGAGAATGGAAGAGGCGAACTATTTGGCAGTTAAAGCTTTGGCGGGTGAAGCCGGAATGAGCGTCAATGAATATGTAAATACCATAGTTTGGGAGTATTCCGGGAAAAAACAATTGGGGATCAAACCTGAAAAAAAATCTAGGAGAAGCCGGAAAAGTTTTTGGGATATATATAAAATCATGGATGGCAAGACTTACGAAGGAATGGGAGCTTCGGAGGACGACAAATTAATTTATGGGGTTAAAAATGACTGATACGGTTTTTGTCGATACTTCTTTTTTTAAAGCCTTAATAGATATTCGCGACGATTTCCATTTGAGGGCAGTTGATATTTGGATGGAAATTATAAAGAATAAAACAGCTTTAATTACTACTAATTTTATACTGGATGAAACGTTTACTTTAATTCGCGTTAGAAACGGTTTGGCGGCAGTTCTGGAATTTAGAGATCGATTAGCTGAGGGATTAAGAGAAGCAAAATTGGTCAGAGTTACGGTTCAGGACGAAGCTGATGCTTGGGATTGGTTTATTAATGAATGGAAAGATTTGTCTTTTACCGATTGCGTCTCGTTTGCCGTAATGAAGCGGTTGGGGATCGTCTCGGCGGTAACCTTCGACCGCCATTTTGCCAGAGCCGGTTTTAAAATCTTTGCTTAATCGTCCCTTTCTCTGTCCGCCAAAATCGTCTCCCAAAAGCTGGGTTGGACTTTATCTTAGCGTTGACTTCTAAGGAAAAACGGGATATAGTAGCATCATTAACGCCTCAGCCAGTGTCGCAAGACCCGCTGAGGTTTTTTGATGTACAATGGTTTTATGAATCATTGCGTATTGTTTATAGATGGCGAGAATTTCCTTCACAAAATTAAAGAAGTTTTGAAAAAAGAAGGAGTAAGAAAAAAAACTGCAGATCTAGCACAGATCGATCTTCATAAACTCTTACAAGAACCCCTTAGGAGATTTGTCGTTACCCGAAAGATATTTTACGTTTCCCGCTTGCATTCACATCCTGAGACCAAGAAAAAATCGAATGAATTAATTAAATTTCAAAGAACTATCGGGAATAATCTTACTCGTCAGGGGTTTGAGTTTGTGATAGCCGGTAATGTCCGGGCCCAGAAGATAGGAAATAAAGTTGTCTTTAGAGAAAAGGGGGTTGATGTCAAAATTGCCGTTGATTTAGTTTCTTTTTCTTCCAGAAAAATTCTAGACTGCGCCATTTTGTGCAGTTCTGATTCTGATTTACAGCCGGCTGTGGCCGAGTTGCGTGAACGAAAAATAGAAATTGTCTATTTAGGTTTTGAAGAAAATCCAAACAAGGGATTAAGTTATACGACCAATCGGACTATTCTCTTAAGAAACTCCGAAGTCCTCGCCGCGTGTTTGCGGAAGTAGCTTGTAAACAGAATAATTTAGTTTCTGCCACTGCTAAAAAAATTTATGCCGCATATCCATAAAAATATCGATTTCACTGCCGTCGCCAGTCTCCGCGCCCTCTCCGCCAAAATCGTCTCTCAAAAGCTGGGTCAGGCTTGATTACAACAAAACGTCAATACTTTAATGCTATAGCTTACGAGTATTGACATTAATAAGACATTAATAAAAATGAAAGTTTTAATCCTGACAGCCCTGCCGTTCACGGTGATTTGATATAATAATTCGATATGACAGAACAATCATTACCAACTTTAACTGATAAACAGCTAGCAGACCTAAATCAACGCTTATCGCAAAGGCTAGCAGCGCGAAGAAGCTCCTTTTTTTTCCCCGAACTAAACGGTCCTGATGACCCATACGGACTCGAAGCATTCCACGTTGGAGACCTTGGTCCAACTAATCAGTTTGTCGAGACGGCTTTGGTTCAGAAAACGGCTAAGGATTCATCAATAAAACCCGCATCCTCCCCATCATAGTCCCAATAATAATTTCCACATAGTGGTTCGGCTAGCGCTCGCCATCTTCGATTCGCCAGAGCCTGAAAAATAAACCTATGTATCAATCAATTGAAGGTCTGACCTTCAATATGGCTTTACATCAAGTAATTTTATTCCAAGATAGCGAAAACCATGACCGTGAGTCCATGGATGAAGAGTCCATGGATGAAGCGATACAGATAGCCGCGGAGCGCACAGTGCGGAACAAAAAACCATGTGAGTTGGCGCATGGTTTTTTTATAGAGTAATTTTTGCTGGCCTAAAGTAATTTAGGGAGAATCATGGGATTTGACGATTTGGTGTAGACTAATGAGTAGAATGCCAATTGAAGATGGGCTTAATGTACCACCGATTGTGAAAGAAATAGTTGGTGAAGATGATACCCGGCTGGGAGCAGCTGTTTTGGCATATCATTATATTTGGCGCATCGCATGCGGTGAAAATGGCGGTTTAGAAAAGCAATTCGATACATGGTTGATCAATAAGCCTTGGTTGGAATTTCCGCCTGAATCTAATCCGGCAGGACTAACTCCGCTGCAAAAAATCAGAGTGAATATTGATAAAGAAAGACAAAGGCTTCTGGCTAAAGGCCTCAAACCTTGTTTGGATTTAAGCTTAAATTAACCGTATCGGCAAATCGTGCTATTGACAATCGGAGATTCTGTCTGTAATCTTAAAATAATATCATGAACTTTAGGAAATTGGGGATTGTTTTTTCTTCAGCTATTTTTTTAAGCTTGCCAATTCAGGTCTTTGCGGAAGAGACATCGGCTACGGTTAGCGTGGTTCCGGTTCAGACCCGACGGGAAGAGAGAGGAACCAAGCGGGAAGAAGTCAAGCAGAATATTGCCGACAGGCGGCAGCAGATGGTCAATAAAATGAAAGAAAAATTAACGGCAGTGGTCGACAGAATGAATAAAATGGCGCAGAAATTACGCGAGCATGTGGATAAATTGAGAAACCGGGCCGCCGAGGTAGCCAAAAATCGGGGAGCGGACACTTCCAAAGTTGAAGCCGCTTTGACAGAAGCCGAAAGGCATATCGGACTGGCGGAAACCGCGATTGCCGATCTACAGTCCAAATTGACGGGCTTGGAGTCAACCTCTACTCCTAAAGATGCGGCTCAGACTTTCAGAATAGGTGTTCAGGGAATCAAAGTCCATTTTAAAGATGCTAGAGAAAATTTAGTCGCGGCGGTCAAAGCCCTGAAAGACGCGGTGAAAGAAACAAAACCTAAAGACGTGACGCCAACCGTCATTCCATAACATATGAAACAAGTATTAATATTAACTGTGGCATCAATAGTTTTATCCGGTTGCTGGCTCAACAATCCCGGAGCCTGGAAATCATCCGGAAAACAAGAGCCTCGGCCAGAGGCCGACCAGCCTTTGGTTCCGACTCAAACTATGGAAGAGTTGGGGAATGAAACCGAAAAAGTTTTGGGAGAGCAATTGGACACGGATTTCAAATCCATCGATGCCGACCTCAAACAGCTTGACGAAGAGCTGAAGAGTTATTAGAAATTAGTTGTTAGTGTTTAGAGACAAGTAATAGAAATTAGAAACTGGAAATTGGTTATTTCCAAACACTAATTTCTATTTTCCATTACCAGTTACTAAGTCACTACACTCTAAATATCTATTCAATTATCCGTCTCAAAATCACCGCACCTCCAATTTCTGGTTAAATTAACTTTCCTCCTCCAAGGAGAAGTTGCAGAAGAAATTGAATCACCGGTCCGGTAAGATAAAAAATCGGAGCGGTCCCGCCCCATGGCAAAACCATCATAATCAATAGAATAGTCCCGAATTTAGCCTGAATCTGTTCCCATTCTTTGGCTAAAGACAATGGCAGGATTCCTGATAAAATTTTGCCTCCGTCCAAAGGATGAATCGGGACGAAATTGAAGACTGCGAGAACAACGGAAATAATAATAAAAGGTTGCAGGGTTAAAAGGGTCAAAAGGTTAGAAGGTAAAAGGCGTAATAAAATTGTGGCTAGAACAGCTGTTAACAAATTTGACATCGGACCGGCAATAGAAATCAGCATCGTGTCCCGTCTCGGATTTCTTAAATTAAACTGGTCGAATTGGACCGGTTTTCCCCAGCCAAAGCGGAAAAGTATCAACATCAACGTCCCAATCGGGTCAAGATGGGCGAGGGGATTAAGGGTTAGCCGGCCGGCAAGCCGGGGAGTCGGGTCGCCCAAGCGGTCGGCGGCCAGCGCGTGAGAAAATTCATGGATCGAAATCGCGATCACAATCGCCAGTAACGACGCCAAAAACGACAGCGGAGAACTTATCAAATTTTCAATCATTTTATCCTTTTAACCATTCTAGCCATTTTAACCCTTCTAACCATTTAGCCATTCTAACCATTTTTATGTTATCATATCCATTATGTCTTTAACTTGCGAGTCATGCGGAAAAGGATATCAACGCGGCCACAGCGTATCTCACGCCAAGAACCGCCATCTGCGGATCTTCAAACCGAATTTGCATTTCAAAAAAGTCGAAATAGACGGAAAACTTGTCAGACGGAAACTTTGCGCCAGGTGTATTAAGAAGTTGAAACAGAGCAAAAAGTCCTGATATGAACGACCTCGATCCGTCTTTACGTAGTTCTCTTAGCGAAGTTGAAAAATCCGATTATCTCTCAAGTCTTGGAGATGAAAATAGTTTAAATATAAATACTGTGGCTAATGCATTTTTAGACCATCTTAGGCAAACCGGAAGACGCGGGGCTTTAATTGCGGTTGGAGGAACAGTTAATTTGGCTACCCGAGGTACATCGCGAAAAGATATCGACTTGTTGGCTGTAATCGAGAATAGCCATGATTTTGATGATTGGTCAAGGCAGATTGAACAAGTTAGTCGAGAAGCAGGAATAACCGTTAGTCAGATCCTAAAACCGATTCCAGATAGGGAGTACGATATTCCTAACTTTAACTTACATGATGGGTCTGTGATATTAAGTCCCAACTCGGGAGTTCCGATTGAAATTGTTAATTCCGAGGTATGGAAAAATGTAGAAGAAGCGCTCGAAAGACTTCAGGCAAAAGTAACTCCATTTAGTGTTTTATCGCGATATTGATTTGGACTTTCTCGGCCCGTGGGTGAATTTTGCCCCCGGGTGTCCCGTCAGAAACTGCTTCCAGCTGATCGGATTTTTGCCGGGGAGCTGGACAAGGTCGATAATTAGTTGTTGGTTATTAGTTATTAGTTGTTGGTTTGGGCGATGGGATAGGGAAGCAGGGGAAAGTTCCAAATGGGCTTGCAGAATTTTCAGGTCCGGAATTGTTTGCCACTTTGAACTTTGCCCGCCCGCCTGGACTTCGTCCATGCGAAGTCGGGCAGGCACTTTGAACTTTGCACTTGTTATTGCTCCCGGCCATGGGGTTACCGCTCTGATAAATCTTTCAATCCTTCGACTTCGCTCGAGGTCGGTTTCCCCAGAACGAAACCGCCAGTCAATCCGGCCCGTATCTTTTGTTAGTCTTCGGGTGTAGGGAGTCGGAGATTTTTGCGGTTGCTTAACTTCAATTATTTGTCCGTTTTCTATGTTTTCAAGCGTCTCAACAATCAATTCACCTCCGAGTATTCCGAGGCGACGGGTGAGTGACTCACGATTCTCTAAAGAGGACCGTCCTCTCAAAGAGAGGACGGTCCTCTCCTGTCCCAATACCGATCCTCTGTCAATCTCCTCCGTCATCCTCATAATACTGACTCCGGTTTCTTGGTCGCCGTTGGCGATTGCTCCAAACACTGGACTGGCTCCGCGCCAGCGGGGTAAAAGCGAAGCGTGGACATTGAGGCAGCCGTATTTTGGCCAGTTTAAAACTTCAGCCGGTAAAAACGGCGGTCCGAAAGCGGCCAAAATAATGACTGACGGTTGATGACTGAATGGTTTGAAAAGGCCCGGCCTTGCCAAAGCAAGGCCGGGCCTTATTACACTCTCCAGTTTTTCTTTTGTAATATCTTCCCCCGTCTTCACCTCCATGAATCTGAAATCTGAAATCTGAAATCTGAAATTCTTGAACGCGTCTCCCTTGGTAACTATTAGCGAAACTTGGTGTCCCGCTTCCACCATCGCCTCCAAAACAGGCGGACTAAACCACGGATCAGAACCAAAGAAAATAATTTTCACTTCAACGATTATATCTCTTTTCTAGCTTCTCTTTATCCCAACCCCCTTTTTTTGCGAGTTAAAAGTTGTGTCTTAAATGTCAATACTTCATTGCTATAGCATCAAAGTATTGACATTGGTTTTTAGCTCAAGGAGAATTTCCGGAAGTTGACACTAGGGGGTCGGCCCTGATACTATAAACATTATGATCAAGAGTAAATTATTTTTTCTAATCAGCTTTTCCTCAGGTAGCTCCATGTTTTAGAGCGGAGGGAAAACTGAATTGATTAACCCTCCGTTTTCGGAGGGTTTTTTTATTGGCCCGCCGCCGCCAAGGCTATGGCGGGGAAACCAAAATTATGAAATATAAAAAAGTAATTTTTGATCTTGATAGCACTTTGTCTTCGATAGAAGGCATTGATGAATTGGGGAAATTAAGGAATATGGGGGAACGGATTAAAAGTTTAACCCGCCAAGCCATGAGCGGCCGGATGCCGTTTGGCCGGGTATTTATTCGCCGATTGGAATTAATCAGGCCGACCCGATCTGAACTTTTAACCATCGGTGAGCTATATAAAAATAGTGTTACTCCCGGAGCTCCGGAATTGATAAACTGGCTCCGCCGCCGCGGAGCCAATGTCTTTGTCGTCACCGCCGGCTACACCGATTGCTCTTATCTGTTGACCGACTATTTGGAAATTCCCCGCCAAAATGTTTTTGCCAATCGTTTAATTTTTGACGCCGGCGGTCAATTTATCGGCGTTGATCAGCGTATTCCTCTCTGGCACGGCGGCGGCAAGCGGCAAGTTGTTTCCAAAATTATGGCCGCCCATCCGGGCAAAACCATTTGCGTCGGCGACGGCATCGGCGACTGGGAAGCCGCCAAAGTCGCTGACGGCTTTATCTATTTTGGTGGAGTAGCGTATCGTCCGGAAGTAGCGGCCAAAGCAGATATCGTGATCAAAGAAAGAAATCTTTTGACACTGCGTCGATATTTGTAGCCGAAAACCTTCGTCCCCGGCTTTCTAGTCTCGTTTTAGTTAAGTCAAATCTTGTTGAAGAGTCAGGTAGGGGAGCGCTTGTTCCAGAGTCGCCAACAATGCCGCTTGACACCAACTTTCTCTCGACATCGGAGCGTTACCAGTAATCAGCAAAACTTCTTCGCCGTTAAACTGCGCCGGATCAACTAAACCCTCAAGCCCCATCACCAATAAATAGCTTGCCTCGCCGGCTGTCAATTTTACTTGAGCCGATTTGCCCTCATTATCCATCGAAATTATTTCACACTCCACTTTTGTGTTAAGCATTGATGATCACCTTATATTGGCTCTTGGGTTACTGGATATTTCTCTTAATACTACATCCTCGTTCTGTTTTCGGCACACCCCAATTTTCACTATGGCTATCATATCATTTTCCAATTTGACGTCAATAAAAAACACTCTTAATTTCCCGTTGACCACGCACTTTATTGGCGGGCAGCCAGGTTTGGGATCAATAAAATGGAGGGTGGCACCGCTAAGACTTTCCTTGCCGGCTAAATATGACAAATACCTTTTTGCTTCCCGGATGAACGCCGCGTTTGCCCGCCTGGATTCGTCTTCATTCAGCGCCGCCGCCGTTTCTTCAATGCAGCCTCCCGCCTCGATACAACTTCCCACCACCCCGACTGTTCTTCCGTCACTCCCAACCACGGAAACATTCGGGGGGTAAATTCCGCTTCCAGAACGTGCGTTCCGTCACTGATCTTGCCGGTTTCTCTACCGGCGTCAAAATCTTTATCAATCATTATATTTAACTATAACCATCACCTTTCATTTGTCAACAAGCCCGCTTCCGGCCGAAACAGGTATTCGCCCAAAGCATAACGATCCCCGGTTTTTAGCCCTAGGGGATTTCCGGGGAGTGTAAAATAGACCCTAATTAATCTTTATTTATGAAAACTTCAGCCGAAAGAAAAGAAACTGCCAGACAATTTTTAGAGGAACATGCCAATACCGGCCAAAGAATCAAGACCCGGGCATTTTATGATGATGATCCGGATAAAATAATTCCCCGGCGCGGCCCCAGAGGCAGAAAAACGGGTCATCCGGAGTTCAGACGCGAAGGGATAAAATATTCTTCAATTCTTGCCCGCCTGTTGGCTAGCGATATTGAAAAAAAGTTAGCTTTTAGTGATTGGAGAAATGATATAGGTACTATACCGGCGGGAAATTCCTTGGCGCCATTTGTGGTTGTTGACACCAGCGTTTTGACCCGGGCAATCGGAACAAAGCAGTTTAAAGATTGCCGCAGGATGATTGATTTAGTCATGGACGGAAAAATCAGGCCATGCGTTACTCACTCTTTGGTCAAAGAATATCGGGGGGTTATCGGCCGCGGCCAACTTCCTGATGACGTCCGATTTGATGACCAAAGCTATCAGCTATTGGATGAATTTCTCGCCCATAGTCTGGCTTTGTCCGGCCGGCCGCAAATATTCCCGGCTACAATTGAAGCGGATCCGACGGATGATATTTTGTTGATCGCTCAAGCTCTGGTTCAAGAGCAAAAGGGAAAACTTTGTGCCATAGTATCTCGCGATAATCATCTTCTCAATCTTCCAAATGTTTCGGAATTAAATATCATGTATCCGACAAAATATCTGAATCAATTGGCCGCCGGTTTCCCCCAATCTCTTCTGGCTCTTAATTCTTAAAAGGCGTCAGCAAAAAGAATCATCGTTTTTGGCGGGGATGCAATAACGGCTCTAAATCCTGTCGATGGCGGACCGTGGCCAGAAGATCAGCGAAATCTTTTTCTAACTGTTTAGTTTGGGAAATTGAGTGCAGGTCAAATCCGATGGCCCCGGCCGGATCGATAATTTGCGGCGGATTTTTCAGAACTAAATATTCAAACCGGACATCAGCTTTGGGCGGAATTTTCTTAATATCGGTAATCGAAGTTTTAAGTGTATGGCCTTGGGGCGGCTGATCCGGCAGATCTAGGACAATTTGGGCGATCAAATCTAAACTGGCGGCGGCGGCGATGACAGCAGCTTCTGTTTCCGGGATCAAGCCGCTTCCTCCGCTTTTATAATCCATTACCAAGGCTTCAGTCCGGCCGTTTTTGAGTTTAACCCGGGTGGCGGCGTCCAATCTGGCGGAAAATATTGCTCTTTGGTGATGAAGCAAGGCCTGACATCTGGTTTCGGCGCTGAATCCAAAAAAACCGCTATGTCCGCCATAATCTTCAGGAATAACGGCCTTTTCTTCCATTTGATCCAGATAAACATCCAAAGCCCGGTGGATGGTTTCATTTTGTCCCTTGGCATCCCATAATTCGCAGAATCCGACCGGATCAGAAATTAGATTTTCAATTTCAATTAGCGGCAAAGTGGCGGTAAACGGCGCAGTCTGTTGTTTATGTTCGATTACCTTGCCGACGATTAAATGGGCGATAGTCCGTTGAGCTTTCCGGTGGGCTTCATGATGCGACCGGGGAAAAGCGAACCGCGGGTCATCCAGTAAATTAAACGCTTCCATAATTCGATGGCGGTTGGTAGTCGGAGCGGCGGAAGCGATGGTTTGTAAATTATGGCGGTAGCGCGCTAAAACATCGTGGGATTCGGTGGGTTGAGCGTGATGATAGAGAGCCAGAGTGAAGAGCGCTTGATGGACGATCCGGCCGGATTCGGTGGCAATTTCTCTGGGGAGATTTGGGGCGGTTAAATCTGCGATCGGAGTTTCGGGATGGTCAACCGCTTCGGCTAAAATTTCTAACCGTGATGGAGAAAGCTGGCCGTATGGAAGGTTTTTTCCGTGGGATGTTTCCACCCGGACCATAGCTGATTCTCCCAAAGCGTCAGGTAGGGCATACTGAAAACCAACTAATTCTGTTTGGCGCGGCACAGGGAAATTCTAACAGTTAGTATATAATACCGCAATATGTCAGGAAGAAATGATTTTGTTGAAATTTCCGGAGGATATGTTAACCGGGCCGCTAGGGCGTTTGCCGAACATAATGGAGGTAGATTGCCGGAGAACGCCATCCGATTGGCTGCCGCTCTGAAAGTTATTTCCGCGCCGGCTCCGGATCCGGTATTACTGATGGAATCTGCTTTGGCAAGAGCTGGCCGGCAAATGGCCGAGGCTTTAAATCAGGCAACTCAAAATGCCGGAAATATGTTTAAGAGCGGTTCAGAGATGATAGCTCAAATCAAGGCCGGAGCTTTGCGGACCAACGTAACTGATAATTCGATAACGGAAAGGCAATTCGGGTTGGGAATAACTGAAAAGGGTTTGAAATCCGAGCGGGTAGTTCGCCAGGTAATTACGATAGATAATTTTCCCGCGGGAACGAAAGTTTCCGCCGGATCGGTTAGGGCCAATATCGCCACCAGCCCGCAAAGAGTGATGCATTCCGGGAATATCGCCGCAATTCCGTTGGTGGATGATAGAGGTTATTCCGGATCGCCGCACGTTCATGTTGGTCCCGATGGTATCGATGCCGGCGTTTTCGGACCCGGAGCTATTTTTATTAGCGGAGTAACTTTTGTGGATACCGGATCGGCCATGGCCACCATTGAAATCACCGGTCCTTCGATTAGCCGATAGTCCAATAATTTTATTACTATGCCTAAAGCTTTTTCTTCTGAAATTCAATCTATTTTCGATTCCCGCCCCGGGGTTTTAAGCCGAGTGGAATGTGAAGCGGCTGCTAAAAATGCGGCTTTGGCGGATAAATTAAACCAACTGGCCGCCTTATCTGTGGGTAATCCCGGTTTAGCCAGAAGGCTGGAAGAATTGGCCGGCGATTATGCCGACCGGCGCCAACAAATTTTCCATCGGGCTACGGTTTCGGCGGTGGCTCAAGTCCAAAGAAATCCGGAAGGGCAATTGGGCATCCGGTTTACCCAAACCTCCCGGCCGGGGAATCCACCGGTGACCGTAACTCAAGTCAGCGCTTATGTAGTCAATCCGCCGCGCCGGGGTGAAACAGCCGCAGGAACAGAAACTGGCGCCAGTTTCAGCGCTAAAGCCGGTTTATCAGGGTTAAGACAAAATGCCGAAGCCCACGCCAGAGTCACGGTGACTACTCCGCCGTCTGAAGTAAAAGTTGAACTGGCAAATGGTTGGACCGGTTTGCTTCAACGGGCAGCAATATCGTTATTTGGTGTTCAAGCCGGAAAAGTTACTCAAGTTTTTACTCCAGAATGTAGAGAATTGGCAGTTGCCAGCGAGACAGACAGATTGGTTAATGAAGTTACTGCCAGAGCCGCTTCTCAAATTTCCGATGAAACGGTTCAACGGGTTGCATCAGATGATTACGCCCAAGCCGCGGCGGCGGCAGCAGTGCAATGGGATGCCGCGGCGGCGGAAGTGGCCCGGGATTATGGTGAAAGCGGAAGGTATGAAGGCATGTCAGTTTTGGAAGCTTCGATTGCCAGTTTGCAAACTACCGGCTATTGGAAAGACTAAATATGAAAACCGCTGAAGTGTTATTTAAAGAGATAGCCATGAAAGTAAGGGGAAAAATAGAAAATATCGGGGTGGTTATTCCTGAAAGTTCCGGACCGGTTTCGGAAGTGGTTAGCGGAAAGGGTAGGGTTTTACCGCATCCGGCCAGAAAAGAAACTTTAGCAGTTTTGGGTTCCGGACGGCAACGGGCCCTAATCGGATACGCTTTATTACATCCGGAAGCCTTGATTGGTCAAATCAATTTTCCGGATCCGAAAGCGGTAGAAGCGGCATTTCATCAGCAATTGGCTCAACTGTGTCCGCCGGATGGTTATCAAGATTATTTGACGCCATTGGCGGAAAAACAACTTGGGGTGATTGAGTTTCAACAGGATGATTCAAGGATCAAAAACTTAGAGAAAACATATAAATTAGAGCCGGGGAGTATCAGGCCCAGAATTTTAACTGACGAAAAAGGGGACCCGGTTTCGGTTTGGGATTGGGTTCGTCCGGATGAAAAGATAGCCGGAGCCCCGGAATTCCCCCCTAAAGCGGAATGGCGGACGGTGGAAGTTCCGGATATCGCCGGAGTTATGGCCGCTAAGGGCACTCAACAGTTGATTGATAGATTAGGATTGGTGGATAGATCTAAACCGGAGTCAATTTTTAGCCGCCAAGCCGCCGTCAAAAATGCGGTGATCCAATTTGCCGCCAAGGGCGAGATCGGAGTTTCCCCGGATCTTCTGGAAATTACCGTGGCCGCATTTATGTTTTCAGCTGAGCATCCGGAGATTGCGGGAAGCGACACGGTTTCAAGAATGATTCAAAATAGAGATGATTTAGCCCAGCGCAGGGCCAAAAGAGATGCGGCTCGTAAGTAGCCGATGCATCTCTATTCGGGTTTTTTCTTGACTTTTTGAAAGGAAGGAGTAAAATTCCCAACATGGTTCAAGAAAATACGGAAGACATGCTATTAGGCGTTGACTTCAATAAAATGTTTTCTGGCGGCGAAATGCTTGGCGATATCCGCGACAATGCGAAAGATTGGTCGTCTAGTCATGCTGGTCTCTTAATTAAGCTCGGACTTGCAGCTCCGGCCGCATTATTTCTCCTATCGACTTTTTCCGGAATGGCCAAAGCCGATGGTTTGCCGCAAGGAGACAACCCATTTAATTTTCCGGTGGAATTCGGTCAGGGTTTCTTTGCCGGTTTTCTGGAAAATTGTGTGAATAAACCGGTTGACACCACCGGCTCGCTAGCAGTAATCGGGGGAGTAATCGGAACGTTGCGATTGTTACCTCAAATTCCGGGAGCCTGGGCGCAATTGACCAGAGCGCCGGAAGGGCAAGAAGCAAACTATACGGCTGCTTTGTCCCGTCTTGGGGGTCTTTTTTACTCCAATACGCTTCAAGAATCACTTCAGTGGGCTAGGGTACCGTTGTTGGTCGCGTCTACGTATTGGCTTAACCATATGGCGGAATTTGCGCCTCCGGAGGTTGCGGGAATGTTTCGAATGACGGCGTTAGTTATGGCCGGAGTGACGTTTATCAGCGCGGTTGAAGCAATTGATCCGTTCCACTAATTATCTGACTCCTCTGGGGACCCAAGTAGTAATGTAGCAATTCTTGTCATAATGACATCGGTGGTGCTTCGGTTAATAACCTCCCCGTTTCTGTCGGCCGCAAGAACATTATTTTCAAGCTGAGTGGTGAGACTTACTCTGGCCATCGACTGGCCGATTGCCTGAAGAGCGGCGCTAAGGATCGGGATCTCGGGAAGACATCTTTGAGCTTGATGAAGTTGAAGTTGTTCGCCACTTGTAAGCTCAAGATTGGCCAGTCCGGTGTAACCGGTGATGAGGTCAATCTCGGCTGTTCTAGCCGCATGAATACCCGCATGAGCTGAATTTCTAACAGCCAACAACGCGGCATGTTCTAAGTCTCCGGAGAATATTTTTGCATGACCGAGAAGCCTTCTGGTTGGGTCATTATTCCCATTTTTAGCGTCAATAATAATATCTTTTACACCACTAAGTCTTCTGGTTGAAGCAGGGCTCAATCTGACGATTTGGTAGTGATCCAGATATATTCCCCGTTCAACATTGATCGGGTGAAAACGTTTGAAAGTAACGTTGGTTCTGCTCCTTACAGCGTTAAGTATCCCTATTAGACTTCGTTCCAAACCCAAACTCATATGCGGGGTATTGTACCACCTGACTATAAATGGTAGATATTCCACGAGTTCTAAATCGAAGCACGCCACCCCCCCAAAAAAATAAGTTAAAACATTCGACGTTGCTTGAGTATCGACAGAGTCGATGATATATAATCACTACTATGTCAGCCGGATTTAATTTAGCCGAGACAACAGTGTTTATTCCGGAAGCAGTGCTTCATCCCGTTATTGGCGAGTTTAGAAAGGCGGGATTGACGGTTTTACCGCATCCGGTCCCGGCCATACATCAGGATAAAGATGGCAAAACTTTCGGCAGGATGATTGACGTTCTTGGCCTTTATTCTCCTTTAGCTCAAACTTTAGCCCGAACTTTAACAGCCAATGGCCTTGAAGGGTTAAACAATCCGGTGATTATTTTCCCCTTCATCCTGTTCGAATAATTACCGTCAGAATAATTTTTTTAACCAGCTTAACTTAATCCCTATTTACCTCCGTCTCTTGCCGTGGAATTATATCAATAAACTGGTACTCGAGTAGCGATTTATTGACAATATTATCAATAATTTAATACTCGAGTAAATGGTTATTGACATTTTTAAACCACTTGAAATAATCCATATTAACATCGATTATTTATTTATTCATTTAGGATGGCAAAAAATATAAAAACGGCTAATTTAATTTCCAGAATTACCGGTGAATTAACTACAACAGTCATGGACATGGTGGTTTTAAGCGCCGCGGTTGCCGGCGGCCTGATCTTGTTTGGCCCAAAGGGAAAAGATCTTTACGCCGATAAAAAATTAAACGACGCTTTGCGGGTTAGCTCTTTAATGTATAAAAAATGGAATAAATCATCATTCCGAAAAGCTGCCGGTAGAGCGATGGGGAACGGATTATTAAAAAAGGTTGAATACGGCTTCGGATTGACGGCTGAAGGGGAGAAACGCCTGCGGACAATTTTGCCTGAATATAAACGGCCGAAACCATGGGATGGAAAATTATGGTTAATCGCTTACGATATTCCAAATAAAAAAAGGCAAACTCGGGATAAATTAAGAAAATGGTTGGTAGAAGTTGGTTGTCGAATGTTGCAGGAATCAGTTTGGCTGTCTATCAAAGATCCAACACCGTGGATAAAGAGCTTTTTTGCCGGAAGTAAAAAGGGAAGTATTATTGTGTCTTGTTTAGGGAGAGACGGAAGCGTGAGCGGGGAGAGTTTACCGGAATTATTGGATAGAGTTTTTGGGCTGACAAGACTGAATAAAGATTATATAAAATGGATTGAATCATCGGAAAAATATTTAGACGACGAAGGAAGAAGATTAGGATTAGCATTTAGATATTTGTATTTATTGCGTCAAGATCCGATGTTTCCGAAAGAATTATTATCACCGGATTGGGTAGGGGGGAAAGCTATGGATTTGTTCGATAAACAATATCGGTCAGAACTGGATATTAGCCAATATCTTAATACTCGAGTATCGAATTATTGATATTATTTTCAATAAACAGTTACTCGAGTATGGGTTTATTGAAAGGTTTTTTAGACCCAAGGAATTTCCGGCTGCAAGTCCGCTCCCGCTCCCGCTCCCGTGCCAGTCTCTGCTGTCTCTGCCGCCTGGTTTTTCTCCGCCAGAAGTTTTTGATACCTTTGTCTTAAGTCGGCAAATCCCAAGCCGCCGCCTCCGGTGGTTAATGTCTCCAGTTTAAATTCAGAAGGCGCTTGAAATAGCGCTACTGCCACGGTTCCAAACGGGACATTGAGATCGATCAACTTGTGGGTCGGCTCCAATGGCGGTAAGCCGGAGAGGGGAATGGTAGTTTTTCGGCGTTGGGCGGTTGCTAAAGTCGGGCGGGAATCCAGCCCGCGGCCAGCCAGACTGGCGGCGGCGTTTTCCCGGCCGAAACGGACGCCAATGTCAGGATTGTCAGATTTAGCCGGTCTATAGGAAAATTTTGGATCGGCTGTCTCCAAAGACACGGTAATCCGCGATTGCCTTGTTTGCTTAAGCCGCGGTTTCTCCGGCGCCCCTAGCGGAATTTTTACCCGCCGTTTTCTCTTCGCCACCACCAGCAAACCCTGAATTATTATCGGAGGCACGTCAACATATCTTTCCCGCTGGTCAAAATCAAACGGAAATCTGCCGCCTTCTTTATCAACTAACCTTGGCACCTGAACATCATACATTATTTGGATTTGGGGATCATTTCCGGTTCGGCCGCCAAATGCAGCGCTCTCATTGTTTCCACAAATCTGGAGTCGGCTGTTTCCAGATTTCTTACCATGGCGTTTCTCCGGGCTTCAAGTTGTTTGTCTGAAATAATTTTTTCTCCTGTTGTCTTAAGTCCCTTTAATTCATCAAGATTTTTTCTGGCTATTTCCCGTTTGGCGACAGATTCGTTTAATTCCCAAGTCGCCCTGGCGACGGCTATCCTTGATACCGTGGCATCAATTAATTCGTCCAATTTGGCCCCCTCGGAAATATTCAGGGGAACCAATGGGTTGCGGCTTTTCCAAGCCAAGAGTAATTGATTAATGGCTTCGGAAGATGCGGTTTTGGAGATAATCCGTTTATAATTTTGGGCTGCCCGATGTTTGCTTTCAAGGGTTTCAGCCATTAAATCAGGATGGGGAATAGTCATCCGGACTCTGCCTTTGGTTCTCCGATATGACTCAACCACCGCTTGGGCTTGGTCCAGTAATTGAAGGCTGGGACTTTTAAGAAAATCAGGCGGCACTACCTGCATTGATATCCAGCGGTCCAAGCTGACGGCGTGTTGGCCGGCGGTTAGCTTCCGGACGGTTTTTATAATTAAATCAGGATCTTTGCCGGTCAAAGCGTCAAGGATAACATCCATTTCAGCTTTATTTTTCCGGAAATCCTTAATTCTTTCTAAGCTGGCTGTTAATGAGAGTTTTCGTTTTTCGGCTTCGCTAATGAACCAGCTCCTCAAAAAATTCCGGCCGCTGCCATCATTTTCCGGTTTATTTAAAATGTTCATTGCAGAGCTTAATTGCAAAAACCGATGTTGGCCTTTTTCATGTAAAGGAAGTTTTTTCTGCCAAATACGCAAATAATTCCATAAAGCCAGCCGGTCGCTAATAAATATTTCTGGCAATGATTTGGTTTCATCGGCATCAAGTTCGGCAATATAGCCTTTGATTCTCATCAATTCTTCTTCCGGAGTCTCCGCTGTGGAATCGGCGCCTTCTAAAGAACGGCGGGGAAAATCAGTCAATATAAAAAATGATCCCCGGCCGAATATCTGATCTTCTTCTCCTTCTGATTCGATCGCGCCATGTTTTTGGATCAGCTTCCCCTGCCTATACTTTAAATACTGCCAAGCGAATTTAAATGGCGAGTCAACATTTTTGGCCACAAGCGAAAGTTGTCTATGATGAGATAGAACAGCCTGATCGTGTCTGATTCTCCGGGTCAAGACTGAAACTCCTCCTGATTGTCTAAGAATTGCGGTGTCTAATTGTTGGGGAAATAGTTTAATGATGGCATCGGGGGGGAACGGGGATTCGGTTTTGGCAGGTTTGCCGATTTCTTTTATTCTCTTATTAAGAACAGCTATTTTTTCCGGTAGTGCCGCTTTTTCTAATGTGTATTGCCGCCAAGCCTCGATACCTCTCTGTAAACGTTCACGATCGAAATTGAGCAGTTCATCAAAAGTTCTGCCGGATCCTAAAAACATTTTAGCAGCCAGCAATTTTTCCGGAGTCGGAATTAATGCCGATTTGTTTGGACCGGCAGGGATTTTTATGGCGTTTTCCCACAAATGATGAGTATCAGGATTAGCTGTTGATAATAATTCCGCTTTGGTAATTAACGTTCCAGAGCCCAGCATAGGCCGGGTAGGCAAAATCTCAAAAATTTTACTCCGGGCAGCTAGCGAAGCGATTGGGTCTTTACTTTGGATAGCGCCGATTTTCTGCGATAGGCGGACGGCCTCAATAATTTGCAGGCTAAACGTTACCAAGGCATCCGTTCCGGTCGGAATCAGTTCGGGTGAGTTTGAGCTCAAAAGTTTTTCGGCGGTTTGAGCGGCCAGCGCCGGAAGTCCTCTTGTAATTTTAGGATCGCCAAAAGTCTTGACCATTAGTTCAATATCATCCGGTTCCAGAAATGTAGGGTTAAGTTTTACTCTTTTTTTGGTTAATGGAATTGCCGCGGCTATTATTGCTCCGCGATCAACCGGAGCTTGTTTTCCAACTGTATCAAGTAAATCGTGGACAAGTCCCAAGTTTAGTTCAATAAATTCATCGGTTGGCATAACGTCAGATAAACCCTCTTGGTGTTCGGCCATATAAATCGTGGCGGCGGTGACAGCCATTTGCCCGACCGCTTGGCGGCGGGCCGGAACCATAGCCATCAATTTTCTGGCGTTTGCGGGCCGGGGAGTTACTGAATAATTGGATAATTCTTGTTTAGCGGCCCAAACTAATTTTTCGTCAAGTCCCAAGTTATAAAAACCGGTTTCCTCTCCGCCGGTTGAAGCCGATTGTTTTAATTCGTCGACAAGTTGTTTAGCGGTCAGCCTTTCTGTTTCCCGCAATTCCAATCCGGTTTTGATAGTCCGGCGCAACTCTTTTGGTTTTGCCGGGAGGACGGTTTGGCCTTCGGTAGTTTGAGCTAATTTGATAGCGTCAATAATTACTCCTACGGCTATATTTTGGTCTGTGGGGTTTAATTGCAGAACCGCTTGGCCGCCGCGGGATCTATTTTTGGCGTTGAGCTTAGCGGCATAGTCAAAGGCGGCGGCAGCCACAATTTCCGCAAAATCAGCCGGGATGAATAATTGTTCCCCGGGAATACTATCGGCTTCAGGGGATGGCAGGAAAAGCCTATTCATCTCTCAAGCCGAGTTTTATTTTAACCTCGGTAATCTTAGGTGTTTCCGGCAGAGCGTGTATAACATCGATCGCGCTTTCTCTGCCATCTTCTAAAGCTAACCGGAAAATTGCGTCCATAAGGAAAGAAGGCTCATCAGGTTCATGTTGATATTTGGTTAACGCCACCGCAAACCTTTCTAAAGGCTCATTCCCGGTTTCTGCTATCAGATCTAATAATTGTCCTAGTCTCCGGCGGACGGCTTTCTGGCGGGAATGTTTAAGTTCAGGGTCATCAGATATTCTACGAATCGGAATATCGTCGTCTGGGAGACCTTGCTTTCTTTTTATTTCTCTTTGATGATTTTCGGAGATGAACACTTGTCCCGCGATCGCGTTAGCTACAGAAGCTAACCGTTTGGGAGTATTGTTTTCAACAATGAATGCGGCCAGATCCGTATCCGGTTGAGCCAGGCTTAACATAGTTGTGGCCGATAAACTGCAAATAACAGCTTTACATTTGGTCGAATCTGCCTCTTCTAATTTTTTAAGCGCTTCTAATAGAATGTTATGGTCTTCTGATCCGTCAAGGGCGGCTATTTGCCGCATCCTAAGATTTGTCTTCGTTTCTGTAATGACTCCGGTTGTTAGAGCTGACGAACAAACATGAACAGCGCCGGTTAGAAGGCCGATCCGTTCAGCGTCATTTGCGGCAGCCATAATTTGTCTGGCCAGCGGCAGAGGTTTTCCGCCTATAATTAAGTCGCGGATTGGTTGATCAATGTCAGTAAGAGCTAGATTTGTTGTTGCTTCCGCTGATTTTAAGTTAGCCATAAGTAATTTGGAGATTATAGCAGTCAGGTCAAGTTTTTGCTATAAATTGATTTCTTCCGGGCCGTTGCCTAAATCCTGGTATAACCGGTTTCCTTGCGTCAGGACGTGGTCGGTAAACAAAATTCCGTTTAAATGATCCAACTCATGCTGAAAAACCCGGCTCTCCAAGCCATTCAGCGATATATCAACCAATTGAAGGTCTGACCTTCCATATCGCGATATATCAAGTAAATCATTTTCGCGAACAACCATTGTTTTGGTCTTTACCCACGGCCAGCGCAGGACCGGGCCGTAGATGTTGGGAATTGATAGGCAGCCCTCGAGAAAGGGACGAGGGCTAAAGGTTAAGGGATAAGGGTCAGAAGGGTTATCTTGATTAACTAAATCCTCGCCGAGAGTCATGTCTTTGGGATGGTCGGTTATTTCAGGGTTGACATAAAATTGCAAAATCGATTTGGCCTTCGTCCTTCGTCCTTCGTCCTTCGTCCCTTGCTCCGGTAAAAATATCGCGAACGCCCTCAACGGTCTCCCAACTTGAATTGCCGACAGCCCCACTCCGGCCGGATCCTTTTGAGTTTTTAGCGTCTTTCCCAGATCGCGTAAAAACGCGATTAATCTGGCGTCAATCTCTTTTACCGGTTGGCTTTTGGTCCGCAAAACCGCCGTATCCTCCGGCACAGTCAGAATTCTCATGGTAGGATTATATACATATGAGCGAATTGAGAGGAAAAGGGGAACCGGTTTATCCAACTACGTTGGATGTAATTAATTATGGAGGCAATGAATATCAGGTAATTGCTTCCGCGCAAAGCGGCACTGATTTTGGCCGGGATCTATTTGTTTTAAAGGACATTACGACAGGTGAAGTTATAAGAGTAAAAGGCGCAGTTTTTACTCCGTTTAAAGTAACTAGGAATCCGGGTATCGGTGATGTCCACTTAAGAGACGAAGGGGTAAGAATAACCGGATCGATCGCAGGTGGAGAAATAGAATAATTAGTTCAGTATTCGGAATTCAATATTTTTATCGCCTCTTCATAATCCGGTTTTAATTCCAGAGCCCGGCGGTAAAGATTTTCGGCCGTGGATTTATCGTTCAATTCTGCGTGCATCCGGCCTAATAAATAATATCCGCGCGGATCGGTGGGGGATAAATCTATAGCTTGTTTAGAAAGTTTTAAGGCTTCATCGGTTAGGTCAGGATCAATTTCTCTCATCAAAAATTCCATCTGGGCTCGGGTCCTGACAAAAGTCAGATTAAATTTTGACTGTCTGGAAACAATTTTAAAATTTTCTACGGCGTTATTTTTTATTTCAACAGCGCGGGTTTCATCACCGCTGCCCCAAACAGAAACCGCGGCTACAGACAAGATTTCGGCCAGTTCATTCCGGAAAACCGGTTCGTTGGGGGATAGATTGACGGCTTGGGATAATGATTCTAGGGATTCTGAAATATATCTTGCGCTATAAAATTGGCGCCCTAAATTATATTTAAGGTCAGCTTGAAACTGGTTGAATATTCCGGAAATTGCCCAAAAAATACTAACGGCTATAGTTGTTAATAAAAAATACTGCCACCATCGCAATTTTATAAAGGAGTCTCCCTTAAGGATCTTCCCTTTTGTTGCGAAGCCAACTACCAAGCCCATAAATAAATATCTATAAGTCTCGGTAGTGACGGTCGAGAAACCGAAGAAGTTGACGGCTTCAAGACCGAGCAGGGCGGCCAGAATCGCGTAGTTTAATAAGGCCTGGTCCGCCAGCTGGCGGACCAGGCCTTTTAATACCCAAACAGAGAACCATCCCAACAGCAATAAGTGGCTTCCCAATCCAAACAATCCCGTATTCGCCGCCAGATTCAGCCATTCATTATGGGCTTTGTTGTATAAAAAATTCCATTCGGAGGTTAGGTTTGCTTCTTTGGGCCGGACCTGCCAGTATGTCAGGCCGAAAGTCTCCGGTCCGAAACCGAAAAATGGGCGTTGTTTTACTAATTCCGCAGCTCCGTTCCAGACGATTTTGCGGATATCCCCTGATTCGGTGCCGCCGAACTCGGATTTTGTAGGGCTAAGGGCTGAGGGTTGAGGGCTAAAGGAAGAAGGCTGTAGGACTGAATTTTTTAAAAAATCGCGGGCAGGATTATTGGTTGTTAAAATCAATAACAACATTCCCAAATGAATTATTATCCAATTAAGGCCAGGCCTTGCGAAGCAAGGCCTGGCCTTTGTAAACTTTGTAAATACCAACCCCCAAAATGCTGTATCTGCTACCGCAAATCCCAAAAGTCCGGAGCGCGATTTTGTAAATAGTAATGATAAGAATAGAACTAACAAAATTCCATACGAAAGCAGTTTTGATTTTTGATTTTTAAGCTTTGAGCTTGTAATGACAAATGCCAGAGGCATTATCATTACAATATATCCCGCCAGCCAGTTGGGTTGGCCTTGGGTGGAAAACACCCGATTCATCACATCCTGAACCCAAAAATCTTTATCAATCCCGAAATGCTGGAAGAGAGCGTAGAGGGAGACAATGGCGGAAGATACGAGAATAGCAAAAAGAAACAATGAGCAAGAAGCAAGAAGCAATGACCATTTTTCATTGTTTCCTGTTTCCTGTTTCTTGTTTCTTAGATTATTTACCAGCGCGTAGTACAGCAGCGTATAACTTATCGTTGACCACAGTCCGCCGTTAAACCTTCCGTACCAGCCAAACCACGAAATATGGGGATCTATACTATATATAGTACTGACTATTTGGGACAGTAAAAATAATAAAATCGGGATATCCAGCGGCGTCCGGCGCCAAATAATCCGGCCTGCCAAAATCATTCTCATAGCCCAGACAGCGGTTATCAACGCGGTCATTAAATATACAAACAGCATTTTCGGCAATTCAAATACTTCGCTATTTGGAATCCAGAAGATCAGTGGTAGAAAAAAAATTAAACCAAGAAATAAAATGCTGATAATTTTTTGAAGAACAATATCCGTTTTAACCATTCTAACCATTTTAGCCATTCTAACAATTCAGCGCTATTCTTTGATTCTAGCAAGTTTTTTAAGAAGGGTTATTTTGGGAGACTATTTAAGTTATGGCAAAAGTTGAACTGACGCTGTCATCATAGAAACAGGAAGTGCTCTGCTTTCAGCTAATTTTTTCAAAGCTACTTTGGCCGAAAAATCCGCGCCGGCCCGATCAAAAGCTTGAATTTCAAATTTTATGGGCCGACCGGTTGAAAGATTTCTAATATTCTCCGGTCCGTCGATTTCAATTAAAAACCATGGTTTAGAACACTCTGGATTTCCTGGTATCATGCCTATATTCTAACACATTTGTTACATATTTGTCATCAATTTGAAAATGGCCTGGATTAAATAATTACATCATGGGGCAGACTTTCTTTCCATCCGGCCGGAGTGACGCGGATAAATTGGGCGTTGGCCTGAAGTTCCCGAAGATTTTTGGCCCCGCAATAGCTTAGGCCGGAACGTAAGCCCCCCAGATAACGTTCGATTACTTTTCCAACCGGTCCGCGGCAGGGGATCAGCGCTTCTACGCCTTCGACTCTTGACCATTGGTCAGCTATATTTTTCCCGTCGCTTCCGCCTAATTTAAGGCGGTGATTGGCGGCTCCCATAGTGGAGGAACCGCGGAAATGTTTATATTTCTGTCTATTCCGAATCACGATTTCCCCCGGAGTTTCATCACAGCCGGCGAAAATATTTCCCCCCATGATA
>Ga0082335_1002214_pt1 | contig 37227 bp, 35 predicted proteins | sample Subgrocontami58m_FD_72375 | JGI IMG/M metagenome (GOLD analysis project Ga0082335, IMG submission 72375) | Subsurface groundwater microbial communities from S. Glens Falls, New York, USA - GMW37 contaminated, 5.8 m (SPADES assembly) (version 2) ...
GGGGGACCACGAAAAAATTAGTTTTTTTCAAATTTTTTTTTTCTAACCCCGCCACAAAAGAAGTGGCGGGATGCTCATTCCAACAATAATTTTACCTTCACGTTGTTCGGTAAAATTAGTTGGAATGGCACTAGCAATCGGCTTTGGGATATTGGTAATGCTTCTTTGCTGGTTCTCGTCCCGCCTCTCCGCCCAGCAAAGCACTCCCGCGCCTTCCGACACTTCACACAACGAGCCGGCCTACGACCCATTCGGTCCTGAGAACTCGCCTGATCACATGGGGCAAGGTTCCGGTGGAGTCATTACTCCCAGCCCGTACGAGAACATCATCCAGACGTATTTCACACGAATCAACTCCGATTACTACGGCGTTCAATACATGCTTGATTCTCCCTGGCAGATCTCGGCAGGAGCAGGCTGGTCGGCATATTAAACGCACGGGTTCGGGATTCTTTTCAAAGCGCGAAGCTCCGGCGTGAAGGAATCCAAATACGATCCCATTCGTGAAGAGTATGTTCCCTATTATCATTGGTCGTTGGAAGGGTCCTTCGAGCGTCCTCTCCGCGAGAACAACTTCCGTGCGTTCAAGTTCCGAACGCATTGGATGACGGAGCCTAAAGGCTTGAGCATGGCAGGTATCGGAGTTCTTGTTGCAAGAGGGAACCTGACGGTGGCGGGTGATCGTTCGATGGATCGGAGATTGGAGATTGAAGCGACATGGATTCAGGTCGCGGGTGGATACATTATGCCACTTTCGCCGAACACGGGGGGAGTGAATATTGCTTTGTGTGGAGCGGTCGATCTCTTAGGTCCGAAATATCAGGCATACTATTCGGACCGGGGAGAATTTGTCGGAGCAAAGATTGGATCTGTTGGCTGGCTGCTCGACGTCGGTTGGAATGCCAATGCCCTTGTGAACCTGGCGGGGTACATCGGAGGGGAATGGAGTTTTTCAACGGGGGGCTTGGGGCTGCCGGCGAAGAAAATAGTGTTCTCGGATATTTCAAGGACCACGATCTATTTTGGCGTGCAGGCGACCGGCCGTTGGTTTAACATCATCGGCGGCATACAGAAAGAATGGGAATATCTCGATTTCCAGAATACGGAGAGTTCCAACAAGGGACTTCGTTACTACCTCGGAGCAAATTTTTATTTACGGCGATGAAATGATGCGCTCGTCTCTCTTCCTGTTTTGTATTCTGTGCGGGACCATCACGTCATGCCGGAGTGTTGATGGAGGCGGAACCTACCCCGGCGTTGTAGAAGATCCCAAAGAGGTCTCACTTGCAGACCTTGCGCGTTATTACGACGACCGGACGAATGGGTTGATCCGATACGTTTTCCATTATTCAGACGATTTCGCGAGCGCCATGAAATTCCGGTGGGACCCGTACTACAAGATGAGGATTTTCCCCTCGTCAGGTCTCAGCAATGATGTGTTGCAGGGTCTTTTTGAATTCGATGCCGAGCGTTTCGTCCGCGAATCGGGAGAAAAAGATTTTCTTTCCGCTACGCACCGTTTCTACAGTCGGCTACCGTTTGATCCGAAGAAACAGACCTACGAACGGCCTTACCGTTATCTCAGCAGTTGGGGAAATCTCTTCCATCCGCCCATCAAAGAGTTGAAGCAGCCCCTCTCGTTTTATCATGCTGAGTTTTCGGACAATTTTGATCCGAAGACAGTGGAGTCCGTCTATTTTGATCCGGAATTTCAAAAACAATTAGATCGGGAGACGCAGACGGAGCTGACATACGGAAACGAAGTCCGTGCCTTGTTCAATGGCGTGGATTCGTACCCGGAAAAATTGCGGTTAACGGGGGAAGCAAAAAAACTGCTCTACGTTGCCGTGATGACGATGGTTGCCGATGAATCAGGGCGGGAGCTGATACGCAACATGGTGAACGCAAAGCGGGCGGGCGTGGATGTCCGGCTGATTACCGAAGGCTTCTACACGTTCTCGATTTCCAACTATGCTGTGGGTGTGTTGGAACGGGAGGGCATTCCCGTTGTTCGCGTTGACGATAAATCGTTGAAACAACTCAACCGGATGTTCCACAACAAAATTTGGATCCGGGATGGAGAAGAAGCGATTCTCGGAGGGATGAACATTCTCGATTATGAAAACGAGGCAAGCGGTTTCAATTTTCTGAATCGTGATACCGACATTATGGTGCGCGGACCGGCGGTCACAAGCCTGCTGGAAAGTTACATCAAGCTCTGGAAAAAGTACGATAAAAAAAACCGCCCGATCGCATCGGGAGAAGCCATGCTTGCACAGCGGCTGGAGGAAGAACGGGCAGCAAGAGTTCGCGGCAGCGAGAACTACGCACGCTGGCTGCGCAATCCCGAAACGCGTATGAACGGGATCTGCCGGACAGCGGTGCAGGGGAACAATGCCGAGCCGCAGAAAATCGTCACGCTGCTCCTCCGTTACCTGGAGGCAGCTAAACGATCTTTCTATATCTCCAGCCCTGAAATTGATTTCGACCTTAATCGTGACGAGGGGGAACATATCGATATGCTTGCACGAGTGATGGCGGAAAAAGCCCGCACGCCGGATTTTTACATGGCATTTTCAACCAATGGCATTGATGGCGGAATGGGTGAATCGAGCGCGTTTCTCCGGAACAGGGTGAAGGATGCCCGCCTGACGGGCGAAACCTTGTGGGCAGACATGCTGACCCCCATGGTTGACGAAGAAGGGCGCGAAGTGAACCGGCGCGTCAGAAGAACGATCCGGCCGCTGGTTGAAGCCGGGCTGCACGGATTTCAGTATTTCAACTACATCCACTCAAAACAATTCTATTTCGATCGGTTGCTGGTAGGGATTGGCAGTTGGAACTTTGACGGATATTCTGCCGACAATAATCATGAGTCCGCTATTTTTTGTTTAGACGAGAAGCTGCGGCTTCAGATGGAACACCAGATGGTGCTGGATATGATCAACTCCGTGCCGATTATTCCGTTACAGCCTCCGTATTGACGTGGCGATTTTCCGAATCAAAAAGGAGAAAGAGCTTGCCACGAAGACACTAAGAACATCTACGATGCCGTAGGCACGAAGGTTGCACAAAGGTTTTCTTATGATGAAGCGAGGCTCTCTAAAAAGGAAGTCTCGAGTCCTTGCGAGGCGCTTTTTGCCGAAGCAATCTCGCTTTTCGTCATGAATTCAATGGTGAGATTGGCTCGCGGAATTTACACTGAGCGAAGCGAACGTGCTCCAATGACGAATTGGAAATCTTCATCAGTAACGGCTTGCTAATCTGCTTGAGCTTTGCTATCCTTGCGATGACGTCGCGGCGTGTTGGTTTTTGTTTGGATGCCATCATTGCAGTGGGCAACCGAACGATTACGTGAATATATCATTAAAGGTTTTGTGCTGGATGACGACCGCCTTGCCGAGCCTGGCGGTATTGATTATTTCGATGAATTGCTCGAACGCATCCGCGCCATTCGCGCGTCGGAAAAACGGTTTTACCGGAAAGTGCGCGATATTTACGCATTAAGCTGTGATTACAATCCACAAAATGCTCTTTGCGGCAACGGGATTCACGGCAGCGGAAAGATTATGCGGCGCGTTCTCAAAGCAAAAGCTTTGGGACAGGATCCGGGGAATATCTCGACGCTGGAAGAATGAGGACTATTTGGGAATTGTGATTGGAGATTGAATGTGAAGATGTGAAATACGACTTCAAAGCTGATTGCTCGATGTTTGATGGATTCATTCAAGGAGTACCATTGTGTTTGACAATGTGCTTAAAATAATGCAGCGAAAAATACGCACGAGTGAGTACATTATGGCCATTCATGCCGAAGAGGAAATGAACGATGATAACTTGACTGTCTTTGATATTGAAGGTATAATTATTACTGGTGAAATTGTTGAGAGACAGAAAGACGACGCGACTGGAGAATGGAAATACAAAATTCATGGAAAGACGTTGAGTAACGAAGGAGTGGAGGTCGTTGTGAAGATTGGACCAACTGGCAAACTTGTAATCATAACCGTGTTTCTTTTATGAGTGAGGAGAACAAGAAAATGCGATGTGATAATTGCGGCAAAGAAGGAGCAAAGGTTCGAAAAATGAACCGAACGTACGGCAAAGGCAAAGACCTTTTTGTCATCGAGAACGTTCCTGTTGTAAGTTGCCCTCATTGTGGTGAGAGCTACTTGACTGCGGAAGCCTTACAAGAACTTGAACGAATTAAGCTCCACCGAAAAAGTTTTGGCGTGAAGCGGACTGTGAAGGTGGCGAACTATTCTTAACGTCCAATGTCGTGTGCGCTGAAGCGAAGATGGGGGCTCTGCGATGATCGTAAGGAAGCATATTTCAGTTGAACACATGATTCTCAAAGTTCAGGAGAGCAAGGAAAACTACGAGAAGAAGTACTTGACCATGTCTTTCATGGACAAGCTGCGGGTGCTCGTTCGGTTGCAGAAGAAGGCGTACTTGATGGGACAGTTGAATGTGAAGCCGTGGCCGATTGAGGAGCGTAAAGCTTGAATAAACGCAACACTTCGTCTTTTGTACCGTATTGGAATAATAGACGACATTGGATTGCGTATAATTGCGGAGTTGAACTAAGCCGCTGTGCGGCAGCTTTTGTGTGGAGGCAAGAGGGGTCGTTCTTTGACAAGTAGCGTATTGCCGATGTGAAGCAGCTCTCGTACCTTCTGGTTGGGGAAACACAGTATTACCCACCAATATAACAGGAGGTATTTATGGGAGAGCTACGCGAACGGATGGAGATGGCGATGCGGCTGAGGAACTTCAGCGGCGCGACCATCAAATCATACATCTGGCAGGTAAAAGCCTTTGTACGGATGTTTGGGCGATCACCTGCGGAGATGGGCAAGCAGGAAGTGCACCAGTATGTGCAGAGTCTTGTGCAGAAGAACAAGAGTTGGTCGTCGGTACGTCTTGCCTACAGTGCTCTGCGCTTTCTGTATCGGGAGACACTGGGACGGGAGTGGAAAGCTGAAGAGCTTCCCCGTGTGAAACGAGAGAAGCGATTGCCGGAGGTGCTGGCGTTGGAGGAAATCGAAAAGATCTTTGCGGCCGTACGGAACGTGAAGCATCGGACAGCCCTGATGACGATCTACTCCGGTGGGCTGCGCGTGAGTGAAGCGATGCAGTTGAAGGTCACCGACATTGACAGCACGCGGATGGTCGTGCGTGTGGAGCAAGGCAAGGGAAAGAAAGATCGCTACACGATTCTCTCCCGCGCCCTGTTGGAGCAGTTACGTCGGTACTGGCGCATGTGGCGTCCGCACGAGTGGTTGTTTCCAGGCAAACGGCCGGGCACACCGCTGTCGGTGCGCACAGTCCAAACAGTCTTTGCCCGCGCAAAAAAAAAGCCGGCATTCAGAAGCCTGTCTCTGTTCACACCCTTCGCCATAGCTTTGCGACCCACCTGTTAGAAGGCGGTACCGATATCTTCGTCATTCAACAGTTACTCGGTCACCGCAGCCTCAAGACCACCAGCATCTATCTCCACCTGCAGAGCGCCAGCCTGGAGAAGATCGTTCATCCGTTGGATCGTCCGCGGGGGGACGCCCGCCTGCCGGACGGGCAGGCAGCCATGAGCGCACCACAGTTGGAAGTTGCCGATATTGTACGCGCACATGGTGCAGCGTTCATGCAAACGCACAAACTCCCCCGACATCATCTGCGTGTCTTGAGTGCCATTGCCCGTTGTCGCTCGGCTGCGCTCGGCGGACATGTGGAACGATGCGACAAGTGCAGCTATGAGCGAATCTCGTACAACTCGTGCCGCAATCGACATTGTCCGAAGTGTGGAGCGTTGGCAAAAGAGAAGTGGCTGCGGGCACGGGAGGAAGAACTGCTGCCGGTTCCGTACTTTCACATTGTCTTCACACTGCCGGAGGAGTTGAACGCGCTTGCACAGACGAACCAACGCGAAGTGTACACGATACTCTTCCATGCTGCTTCGGAGACGGTGCTGCACACGTGGGGACAAACTCTTGTAGAACATCCACACCTTCACTGCATCGTTCCCGGTGGAGGGTTATCGAGTGACGGCACACGATGGATTGCTTCGAAGGAGAATTTCTTCATTGCTGTGCATGTGTTGTCGCAAGTGTTTCGAGGTAAGTTTCTCGATCAGTTGAAGAAGGCGTACCGGGCAGGACGTTTGAAGTGTGTAGGCAAGGTGACGTCGTTGGGACAACGGAAAGTCTTTCAACAACTTCTCGATCGTCTCTACACCAAGGGATGGGTCGTCTATGCCAAGCAACCGTTCGGTGGACCTCAGCAAGTGCTTGCGTACTTAGGACGCTACACCCATCGTGTGGCGATCTCGAACCACCGGCTTGTGAGCATGCAAGATGACACAGTGACATTTCAGTGGCGCGACTATCGGGATGAGAGCAAAACAAAGCTCATGACGTTGGAGGCACATGAGTTCCTCCGGCGCTTTCTTCTGCACGTGTTGCCGGAAGGATGTTGCATCGAAGACACCACCACGCGAGTCGACAATGCACACGAAGACGAGATAAACATCGAGATATGAACGTTTGAGAAATATCGGGGATCATTGAATCCCCATAGAGACCACTCACAACCGGCGGCGGGCAGGCGGCTTCGTCCAACAGAATTTTATCCGCACGTGAGCCTTAAGCTTCCATCAAGGCTCGAAGCACTCGTTTGGCTCACATGCGGATAAAATCCTTAACGTTAGCCGCCATTGTGATGTCATTAATTCATCAAGCCAAACAATCATAACTAATGAGGGATAATGTGAGACATCCAAGGGTTCTCCATCTTGCCGGGCTGATGTTGTTTCTCTGCGTTCCCACAACAAGTACTGCCGGACAAGTTGCCGACACGATATTCCAAATCCGCGACCTCGAAAAGAGAAAGCCTATCGAAAGGGCGATTGCAGCCACCGATACCCACTACTACCGGGTTACACTGAAGGCTGGTGAGTTCCTGCGCGCACTTGTCGATCAACGCGGCATCGACCTTATTATCATTGTGTACTCTCCGGATGGCCAGAAGATACTCGAAGTCGATAGCCCGAACGGCATACAAGGGCCGGAGCCTATTGCAGTAAAAGCGGAGACGTCCGGTTCTTACCGCATAGAAGTTCGGGCGCTAGAAAAGAATGTTCCGCCTGGCCGATATGAAGTCAGGATCGAAGAGATTCTTACGGCAGAGCAGTACGCTGCCCGCCTACCTGCGGTAGTTGTCCAGCAGGTGGTCGACACGGCATTTCATCCGCACATCGGGAAGAGTTTGATGGGCACCATCCTTGAGGAGAAGGCGCCGCCAGGCAATAACTACGACAAGGCGGAATTTAGCTTGTGGTACCCAAATAATGCCAAGTACCTGCGAGCCGTTGTCGTTCTCATGCCTGGTTCGAACCGCGATGGCCGTTCAATGGTTGAAGATTCGGCTTGGCAGGCATTCGCCACGCGTCACAAGCTGGCGCTCATGGGCTGCCGTTTCACCGACAAGCAGCAAGGCCAGAGTGAAGGGTATATCGAGGCATCTCACGGTAGCGGGCAGGCACTCTTGGACGTGCTCTCCGCGTTTGCCGGCCGCTCCAAACATCCGGAGCTGGCAGGCGCGCCGCTCCTTTTATGGGGCTGGTCGGCCGGTGGTGAGTTCAATTATGAGTTCGTCGCGTGCAAGCCCAAGCGCGTCGTCGCCTTCATCGTCAACAAGGGCGGCTTCTACCATACTGCCCTTGCCTCGCAAGAGGCCAGAAACGTTCCTGGGATACTGTTCATTGGCGGGAAGGATCTGGAGTTTCGCACGAATATGATCGCAGGGCTTTTTGGGATGAATCGTCAAGCCGGAGCGCTTTGGGCGCTCGCAGAAGAGCCCAGTGCCGCTCATGTAGTCGGTCGCTCGCAAGAGATGGCAACGATCTTTTTTGAAGACGTGCTCGCGCTTCGCCTCGGTGCGCCATCGCTGAATGCAAACGATTCAACCACTCTGAGAACCGTTTTGGAGAAAACCGGGTTCGTCGGAGATCTTAAGGCGAAGACCTTCCGGGCTGTAGTCGATGCCGGCGCTCCGAACTATTCCAAAGCATGGTTGCCAACCATGCGCGTCGCTCGTGCATGGCAAGCCCTCGTGACGGAGAAACCGTTTGATCGTTAGCAGGCGTTGAGTCTGAAGGAGAACCGTATGAAATCGCTTGTACTAAGTATAATCCTCGCGCTCATGGCTGGTCGCTCGAATGCAGTCGTCGCCCAGCAGGTGACCGACACGATATTTCAAATCCGCGACCTCGATAAGGGAAAGCCAATCGAGAGAGCGATCACAGCCGCCGATACCCACTACTACCGGATTAAACTAAAGGCTGGTGAGTTCCTGCGTGCGCTTGTCGATCAACGCGGCATCGACCTTATTATAACCCTGTACGCTCCGGATGGTCAGAAGATACTCGAAGTCGATAGCCCGAACGGCATACAAGGGCCGGAGCCTATTGTCGTAGAAGCGAAGACTTCCGGTCCTTACCGCATAGAGGTTCGTCCACTGGAAAAGAACGTACCGCCTGGCCGATACGAAGTTAGGATCGAAGAGATTCTCACAGCAGAGCAGTATGCTGCTCGCGGGCGGCCTGCAGTGTTCGCCGAGCAGGTGGCCGACACGGCATTCCGTCCGCCGATCGACAATCCGGCATACCCGCTATGGAAGGGGCCGGTGGTGCTGATCGATGAGGCCCATTTCAATTTCCATACGGCAACAGGGCGTTACCTGCCGTTCGCAACGCTCCTGCGGCGAGATGGGTACCTCGTCATGGCTTCGGCGGCACGGTTCACTGCGGAGTCGCTACGACCCGCGAAGGTACTGGTCATCTCTAACGCGTTGAACGAGAAGAACCAGAATGACTGGGAACCGTCGAATCCGTCAGCTTTCACAGATGAGGAGATAGCTGTGGTGCGGGACTGGGTGGCAGGCGGAGGGTCGCTGTTGCTGATCGCCGACCACGCGCCGTTCGCCGGCGCAGCCGAGGATCTGGCGAAGGCCCTGGGCGTTCGGTTTCGCAGTGGCATTGCGGCGAATCCGGGGAATCGCAGCGGCCGGCTCGTCTTTCGGCGATCGGACGGAACCCTAATGGATCATGCGGTCACGAAGGGCATCGACTCGGTGGCGACCTTCGCCGGTTCTTCGTTCCAGATGGACGCACCCGGCCAGCCGTTGCTGGTGTTTGGGCCCAAGGTGTACTCGTACACAGAGCAGAAAGACTCGGTGTTGGTGAAAGGGCATTTCCAGGGGGCAGTGTTGCCGTTTGGCAAGGGCAGAGTTGCGGTGTTCGGTGAGGCGGCGATGTTCTCGGCTCAGCTTACCGGGCTGGACAGACACCCAATGGGAATGAACGCATCCATCGCCAAGCAGAACCCGCAGTTTCTGCTGAACGTGATGTATTGGCTGACGGGGGTGATTCGATGAACGGAACAGCGTCTACCCCTTCGGCTGGCGATCAGCGGACTCACGGGGCGACCAATGAGCACAACGGCGGCTAACACCGAAAAAGCACGACACTCACTTTATGATATTTTTAAATAGTGTTCGTTCCACCGTTTTGCTCACAGAGAATTTATCGTTTTGTAGTTCGCAAAACGGCGGCGTGCTTTTCGGAGACGTTATGTGCAACCTGCGTTACTTTCATGAACACAAAAATGTTCGACATTAACAGTTCATCCATCGCCGCTTTTGTGGTGCTATTGATTGCTTTCGCTACAGCGTCTTCACAGGACGTGCAAGGAGTGGTCTACCTTGACCAGCCTAAAAACATTGAAGCTGAACAGTATCTTCTATCGTGGCCCGCACTGCAGGAGTGCGTCTCTAAGCTCCAGGCTCGCGATAGCCTCGGGGCGGAAACGTGCCTTCAGACTCTCATCACGCAAGGCAGAAACAAAGATGGATCCCTAAACCTTCTTGCTCAAATTCAACGCCTTCGAGGTAATTTAGACGAAGCATGGGATCTAATCGAGGAGGCAATCAAGCTCTCACCCAGGCAGCATCTTCACTATTTTCAGAAGGCTCTCATTGCGTTCAAGGAGCGAGAAAAGTCATCTTTTTTTCTCTCTCGATGGAAGTGGCATAATCGTACCAAAGAAGCATACGAGCAAGCGCTTACCCTCGAGCCTCGCATGGTCCCCTATCGATACTATGTCATTTATTCTTATATCAACACTCCTGGGATCGCCGGTGGGGACAAAGAGAAGGCACTCAGAATTGCCCAAGAAGGGACAAATCTTGGAATTCGAGAGTGTTACCTCATGCGGGCTGACGCGTACCGAGTGATTGACAAACTTCCAGAAGCTTTTGCTGACTATGACACGAGTATCACATTGCGAATCTTTAAGATGAACCTTGAGTCTTTCAAAGGTGCTGGCTATACCGCGATCAAACAAAAAGATTGGACTCGGGCAAAACGCTATTTCGATTACCTCGTTGAATGCAGACCCGATCATCCAGATGCTTATGACTGTTTGGGCGACTACTTCCTTGCAGTCAACGACACGGTGAATGCGATCAAAGCACTCGAGACAGCACTCGAAAAAAATCCTAAGTTCGAACCGTCATCGGAGAAGCTACGTAAATTGAAAAGGAAAGAGTGAATGAACAAACAACCGACCACGCCCGCTGCACATAACAGCACAAACCACGACACTCCCTTTGTTGAAAAGGAGTATTGTGGTCGTTCCATTGTTTTTGCCGCGAGAGAATTGGTCGTTTGATAGCGGTAAAAACAACGGCGTGGTTTGTGCAGACGTTAGTTGCAATGCCGCGCCTGTAAGTGTGCAAGAGTTGAAGCCTATTTGTATATTGAAGATGACACTAATACCAATTCGGAAATTTGATGAAAAAGAAACTTACAATTGAAGACTTGATCGCCGAAGCCAAGACTTTCTGTGAAAAGGAATCGAAGTTTGATAACAAGGACCTTTTCGGAGTAACAGATGGAAAGGCTGTCGGGACTTTCATTGAACACAAGTTCACTGAGCACTTGCTCTTCAGTGGAGGCTTCAATATGGCGGAATTGTCAAGCTGAAGGAGGGTGTAGACGGAATCGTGCGGATCATAGACAATGTATAACGAAAACTAATGAAGAACGCTTTACACCATATTAAGGAATCAACTCTCGACTTTCTGAGGTCTCGATTCAAGAAAGGTCAAGGACTTAATGAAGCAAATGAAGAGATGCTTCATCTATCCGGCATCAGTGCCTTCTTCCCAACAAAACCCGACTTCCTTCTTTTCTTCGACCTACTCTCACCCCGCCCCAAGGTCGCAGAAACGATAGCGAGGCGTGAATATGGGGACTTCCAGACTCCTCATAACTTGAGCAAGACTGTCTGTGGAATCCTTGAGGAACTCTCTCCGAACATCCTGATTGAACCTACCTTCGGCAAAGGCTCGTTTATTGTCTCGGCAATTGAAACATTTCCGACTCTGCAGCAAATACACGGCGTAGAAATCCATGAGCCTTATTGTTGGCATACCAAGTTCTCAATACTCGAACTCTTTGTTGAACGACCTACTCTCACTCGTCCATCGATCTATCTTCACTGTGCGGATGTTTTCAAATTTGATTTTCACAAACTTGGCAAAGCTCTTGATCGAGACAGCATACTTGTGCTCGGCAATCCGCCGTGGGTAACAAACTCTGAGTTGAGTACTCTCAAGTCCACCAATCTTCCTACAAAGAGCAATTTCAAATCCCACAACGGATTAGACGCTATCACAGGAAAAGGTAACTTCGATATCGGCGAGTATATCATCCTGATGATGCTCGACGCTTTTGCCCATCGTATCGGCTCCCTCGCTATGTTGGCGAAGAATTCCGTAATCAAGAATGTTTTACAGGATTTGCCAAAGACCAATCACCCAATTTCCAATTTGGCTGCGTTGAAGTTTGACGCAAAGCTATACTTCAATGCTTCTGTTGACGCCTCTCTCTTTCGATGCGACTTTGGATCCCGCAAAGCGGGACAAGGTGAGTTGGCATGCAAAGTATCAACGATTGAATCTCCTCAATCTATCGAGAGCCAATTCGGTTGGGTAGACAATAAGTTTGTTTCTGATATCGTTGCATATCAAGATTCGCATTCTTTCGACGGCTTCAGTCCGTTCGTTTGGAGGCAGGGTGTCAAGCACGATTGCTCCAGAATACTCGAGTTAGACTTGGTCGATGGTATCTATAAGAACGGTTTCAATGACGACATCGATATCGAAGATGATCTTGTATTTCCTTTAGTCAAGAGTTCCGACGTTCAGAATTCACCATTATCAACGCCTCGCAAGTTTGTCATCGTCACTCAGAAGAAGGTTGGTGAGGACACCACATATATTGCCGAGAGGTTTCCACACCTGAACCGGTACCTATCTGACAATCTGAAATTCCTCTCTGAAAGGAAGTCAAGCATCTACAGTAGAAAATCCGAGTACGCCATCTTCGGCATTGGAGAGTATTCGTTTAAGCCTTACAAGGTCGCCATTTCAGGTTTGTACAAGAAACCTTGCTTCTCACTCGTACCGCCGTACAACGGCAAGCCGACGATGTTAGATGATACATGCTACTTTCTTGGCTTCGACGATCAATCACAGTCTGTTATTGCTCTGCTTATCTTGAACAGTGAGCCTGCCCAGAAGTTGCTTCGCTCTCTAACGTTCCTAGATTCTAAACGGCCATACACCAAGGATATCTTGATGCGCATTGACGTGTTCAAGGTAGCCAAGCACCTTGGTTTTGACAACGTCTCCAGACTTGCGGCTCAATTGCCAGGTAGTATCTTGCATTTGCTGACTCGTGAAAAGTGGGATGAGTTCTTGGCAAGTTGCGAGAGGGCATCTCAAGTCAAACCTCAGTATGCTCTCTTCGAGCAACCTACCACTCTCCCCACTGGTAACGTTTCCCAGACTGTCTAATCGGCACGGCGCCTAACAGCAACAGCAAGGGCGCTCACATCATTTGAAGAGTACCATAGAGTTCGCTCAATGCTTTTGCCCACAAAGAATTTATCATTTTATAGTTCGTGCCGCAACTTCGTTTTTGCTGCACACGTTCCATGCCGTCCCGGAGAACATCTTCTCACATACTCCGTTTGCAAAATAGCCCACAATCCACATTTTCCCGCACAAAATATTTGGAGATTCCCGAAAACAAAAAGAAGGAAATAGCTACTCACGAAGTGATGCCTTTCCGAAGGAACCCTTTGGGTCGGCAAAAGACACGAAGTCACTAAGGAATCACGAAGAACTCCTTGTCTTAGTTATGAGAGCTTCATATGGGCAACAGTCAAAACTTCATAGCACTCCTCAAAAACTTTGTGAAACCTTCGAGTCTTGGTGTCTTAGTGGCGAGTTCTTTTTGCTTTTCGATTTGTCCGTAAGGACTCCTTCGGAGGGGAATGTCCACAAAATATACCTTGACTTTCTCTCATTGGTCGGCTAACTTGGCTTAGCGTTACCTGTCTGTAGTTCGCAGAATCCATCAACTCTTGCCTGCGAATGTTCCTTTCAGTTCTTTATCTTTTCATCCTTTTCAGGAGAAGCCTTGCAGTTCCTGATGGTGCGTGATCGATTTTGGTGGACACTGGTTGTTATTGGTGGCATCACTGTTGCCAGCGGACTCTTGCAGTGTTTTGCGCCGGGTTTGCTGCTTCATGTGCTTTCACCTGAAGTGACGTTAGCGGGCAAACATTTTCTCATGATTACCGGAATCTTCACAGCCGCGTTCGGCGCGTTGCTGATGCATGCGCTCGTCAGTCCCGAGCCGCAGCATGTTGCCGTACTCTGGACGGGAATTCAGAAGGTTCTTACCGCTGCTGTTGTCGGTCTGGCAATTCAAGAAATGATTTTTTCCTCGCTTGCACTGGCGGCGGCAAGTTTCGATTTGGTTGCGGGCGTTATGATTGTTGCGTACTGGTTCTGGATAAAACAGTTACACAACGAAACTCATTGAATCTTTCAGGTGTAGTTCATGGTGGTTATCGTCAGCGACCTTCATATTTCTGATCGCTCCACTTCAACAAACGTCGATCCGTCGGCGTTTGAGCTTCTCGAAGAAGAAATCTGCGTCAACGTGGAAAAAAAGAAAGACATCACCGAAGTCCACGTTGTGTTGTTGGGAGACATTTTTGATTTCGTTCGCACGGGCTATTGGGCAGCGAACATTCCGTACGCGAAGAGACCGTGGAACGGCTCGATCGACCGTGCAACAGGAATGAATGGCAATCGCGCTGAGGTGGAGCGTCAGTTCAACGCAGTGTTCGATAGAATTTTTTCCACAGCAAACGCATCTGCCAACGCATTGCTTCGCATGCTCGATTCGTTGCCCGGACGTACGAATCTACCGACCAAAGTCACGTACGTTGTCGGTAACCATGACCGCGTGTTCAACAGCTTTCCCTCGTTGCAGCAGAAGTTTCAAAGTAAGTTGTCGAACGTGACGGTGACGTTCGAGAACCGGTTTACGGATCTCCGCTACGGACTGTTGGCGCGTCATGGTCATGAATGGGATGAAGATTGTTACGCGAAAACGTTTTGGGATCAGGTACTGCACGGGAGCGAGAATATTGACCGGTTCGATCCGAAACTCTACAACGTGATGGCGTTGGGTGAAGTGATTACTGCTGAGCTCATGTCGGGGTTGATTTACCATTCCCGAAAAGAATTCCGCGACCGCGGCTTTGTTTCTCCGGAGGATGACGCATTGCTTGCCGGCTTGATGGACGTGAACAATCTCCGTCCATTGTCGGATGTGTTCATGTGGCTGCGATGGTTTACGCGGAGTTACGATGCCGACTCGAAGTATGAGAAGGCGATTACCGCCGCTCTGCTTGAAGCATTGGATGGCGTGCTGAACTCTTCCTTTGCTCGCGAGTGGGATAAAATCTCCGGCTTCGATACAACGGACGTCTTGGAGGCTACACGTTTTGCGTTGAAAACGGGCGGTTTAGGATTGGTCGAAGACGTCAAGCCTGTCGCCGAGTTTTTGCACAAGCTCTTTTCGGACAAAGTGGATTCGTTGAAGGAAGGGGCGAGGCAGGAATTCTTTTCACCGTCGCGCGACAAGCGAATTCGCTACATCGTCTATGGACACACGCATGAGGCACGGCACGACTTCTTTTCGGGCGACCGCGATTTGCTGATGTACATCAACACAGGAACATATCTGCCGTTCATCCAAATTGCAGAAGAGAAGCGTGGTTTCGCTACCGCGCATCGCATGACGATCGCGTTCTTTTACCATACTGAAGAAGACAAATCCGATCGAGCGGACAACATGCCGACGCTCCAGCTCTGGAACGGCATCAGGAAGAAAAATTACAAGCGCAGTCCGGCCCCGACTGTCATTGTGTAGTTTAGAAAAGGTGCATTATGGAAATCTCAACGTTACTCACGGTGCTGTTGGTGCTCGGCATCGTCATCATTTTGATCAGCCTTGCCTCGTTCTTTGTCCCCGCGCTGAAAACTCTTTCCGTAGGACGACAGCACTTCAAAGGATTCGGCATTGAGCTTGAGATAAACACGATTGCGCTCACGCTGCTGCTTGGTATTTTGCTCACTCTTCCCGGCTTCTATCTCTACATCAAAGATTATGAAGACCAGGTAAAGGCGCTGAACTCGTCAATCGACCAGATAGAAAACGAATCACGAGGTCGCATTCGCAAAATTGAAATTGAGAATGAAGGTTTGAAGGATATCGTCGAGGGCGGCAAGCGCTACGACATCAATGCGATTCTCCAGTTCAAACCGAATGAAGCGCCGCCGTTCGGGAGCATAAAAAATCTTGAGTGCTCATATACAACGTGGAAGGGGGGAGACCCGATCATCATCAAGCCAAGCGATGTGCAGCCGGGACCATCCGAAGGTTCGATAGAAGTGCGCATCAAAGGTTTGGACCGTGAAGATTTTATTGTTGCTCTTACCGTGAAAAACAAAATGGATAACACCATGTGGAGTTACGACAAGCCATTCAAGCCTGCAAAACCGAGTATCGAGATGACGAAGAAAACACAATGATGAGACCGCGAGTAATTCAAATATCTTCCTTGTCCTTCGTGTTGATGGTGTGCGTCATTTACAGTGTTGCTCTCAGTCAGTCAACGTCCCTGACATTTAACAACACGGCGAAATACGTCGGAAAAGGAACATATGATTGGACAGTCTATGTTGATGCCGATGCGAACACGCTTGCACAGATTCAGTCTGTTGAATACACGCTTGATCCAAGTTTTCCCAATCCCATCAGGAAAGTTACGACGCGGAAAAATAAGTTTGCGCTTCCGTCTAATGGGTGGGGAGAATTTACGATTTATGCGAAAGTTTTTTTTGCAAATGGAAAAACTTCAACCTATAAATATCGTTTGAATCTCGTGAAAGCAGATCGAGTCTCTTCAAACAATGTTCCGGGTGACGTGGCAGAAAGAACCATAATTCAGACTTCACCCCCTTCGGTGGCTTCTGTCAATGTCGAAGCGGCGTCTATCTCAACAGGTAATACATCGAAGAGTTTAGGCAATGGTGGATGGGAGTGGAGCGTTTTTGTTGTTGCGAGCGATGATGTGTTGAGTCAGATTCAATACGTCGAGTACACACTGCACCCAACGTTCCCGGATCCGATTCAACATGTAATGCAGCGCGGACTCGAAAAGGGGAAAGGCTTCACGCTGAAAGCAACCGGCTGGGGAACGTTTGAGATTGCAGTCAAGATCGTATTCACAAATGGCAAGACTCGTTTTCTAAAACATCAACTGAAGTTTGGTTGAAAAAAGAAAGAGAGGGAACATTATGGCAGCAAAGTTGGAAGAAGTAACAAACTTTCTCGTCGGCGAAGCGGGACCGGCAGAGTACGTTCATGTCGAGTCGCTGGTTCAGCTCGACGAAGACGTCGAGAAGCAGAAGCAGATAGACAAAGTCATCGAAGAACTGACGCGGCGAGCGCAGGCTTTTTCTTCGAACCAGGAATTCTGGGTAAAACTTCTCGCATTGATTGAACAAGTCCGCATTGCGTCAAGTGAGAAACGGTGGATCGCTGCGCAACAAACATTGACTGAAGCAAGTGTTCTTGTGAATAGAGCAATTGGAAGTCAATCGCTTGGGAGAGTTCGCGTCCGTCTCGCGTTTGCGCCGGTGATCTGGTTTTTGTTGCTGTACGGATTTCAACAGCTCATGCTTTCGTTGAAGAAAGCCGATGGCTCGTACATGTTGATGACGCCCGAATATTTTCCGTATCTCTGGCTCGGGATGTTGGGCGGGACAACAATTGTGCTGTGGGGAATTGTAAAGCACGGAACCGATATGACGTTCGACCGTGCCTACGTGATTTGGTATTTGTTGAAGCCGCTGCTCGGCGCAATTATGGGTGTCGTTGCCGTGTTGATTGTGCAAGCCGGATTCTTTACGCTGCAGGGTAATCTCGAAATCAAGAACCCGACGCCGCTTCTTGTTCTCTCGTTCATTGGCGGATTCAGCGAACGATTCTTTATTCAAGTGATTGACCGCGTCGTTACGTCCCTGCTTGGCGGAGAGAAAACACAAAAGCAGACCATCCAGATTCAAACACAAGAGAGGCAAGTGCCGCCGAGTCCGCCGACAAAACCACCAACATCCAAAGTTGAAGAATATCATGGCACGCAAGCGCAATAACGTTCGACAAAATCCAATGAAGCGAGAAACCAGTTCTCGGAGGGAAGGTTGAAAATCGAACAGATGTTTCTCAGAGGTATCTGTGTTGTCTTTCTGATTTCTTTGTTGTCCGGCTGTGCGACAGTCCCGAAGGAGTCCGTTGAGCTGAGCGCCGAGCTGACAAAGATGATCCGCTCGGCGGAATCATCGCACCTTGCTTTGGTGGAGGACTACATCAGTGAAAAGAAACATCGCGCAGATGATTTTCTTGAAAGAGTTTGGATACCAACATTCATATCTAAAGGAATGAAGGACACGAAAATCCTGGATTCCATTGCCGTTGAGAAAGACCCTGTACGGAAAGGGGGATTGCTGAAAGAATTCAACGAAGACGCCGCCGTTGTGATTGCTGAGCGCCGGGCTTCCATCATGTCGGCAATTGACGCCGTGGGGTCGTCGCTCCGTGAGGCAGTTCGTGACCACTACGGCGAGATGCTCGCGGTGAATCAGGCGCTGACGGCAAATCTGAAGTCTGCATCCGATGTCACGAAGACACGAGACGAATTGTTTTCTGCTTTGAAAATCGATCCGAAAGCATTAGTCCCGCTGGACAAAATCAACGGCGTCCTTGAGAAAATCCTCACACACAAAGATGACGCAGACAAACTTGATAAGTATATCGAGGAAGCCAAGAAAATCTTGAAAGGATTATGAGAATGGGACGATTTGCAGAAATACTCAAAGGAACAAGCGAGCAAACAAATGCCGAGCTCTCATCGGATATTGCATCGCTCACTACGCTGAAGGAAAGCCAAATCAATTCGCTGTTCCCGACAAAGCCGGAGAAAGAAAAACTTCTGAAGCTGTTGGAGATTGTGAATGCAGCGACGGATGAGAATAAGAAAATCCTTCAGCTCAAAAGTAACATCGATGAAGTAGCGGGAGCTGTGCTCAAGCTTGTGAAAGTATTGGCGTAAACAAAAATCCACAATCACGAGAGGTTGATATGCCACTCAATAAAATTCCTATCAAGCCGAATGGCGGAACAGTGACAGTAGAAATTGCTTTCGGCTTTGCACAGGTTGGTGCGTACAATTTGCTACTCTGGAACAAAGCCGGCACCATCAGCAAAAAGCTTGGCGAAGGAGTGAACACGGACAACATTCCGGATACATTTACATTGCCGAAACCAACGAAGAATAACATTGGAAAGATTCTGGATTGCCTTGCAACTGTTATCACGCCGACTATACAAGCAGGCAATCGTTATCGTGTCGATATGATTGTCAGGCAAGATGGGCAGGAATGCGGACGCGAATTTGATGAAGGACCGATTGCCACAAGGTCTATAACAACTCGGGTTGCTGCTGAGCTTACAGCAAAATAATCGGGAGACAAGATGAACATCCTTACGCCCACGTGCGCGGCGCTGCTCTTCATTACGCCGCTGGCTGCACAAGAACCATCTCCGGGAGACATGCGATCTGCGAATGCGCGGCTGAATTTTTCCGTTCCTGATGCGCCCGCGTTTACAATTCTTAACTACACGCCGTCTGTGATCATCCGACCTTCAACTGTGAAAGAGGTTGGACTTGCTGTCGCAGATTTCGTTCGAGGCGGCAGCGTGTTGCCGAAAGCGTTCGCTGCAGAATTCTCGCCCGGGTTGTTGGTAGGGGGAAGCACGCTGACGATTCGCCAATACAACGCAAACCCGTTTTGGTATCGAGCGAGAATCTCTGTTGCGAGCCGCACGTTCGATGATAAGACTGGGCGCATTCAGGCAAGTCTTGGTTTGCGCTTGACATTGACTGACGAAGCAGATCCGCGAACAGACCGTGCCTTCATTCAAGATCTCTCCAACCTTGCTTTGAGTATTAACCAAACGATTGCAAGAAAAGTACAAATTGCACCGCCGACCGGGACGGGACCGATCAATGTCGAGGCTGCGGACGTTGAAGCTCTTGAGGAGGAGGTTGACCGCCTACGGGCAAAGCAACGAGACGAGAAGTGGAATGCGAACATTGCAGAGCTCGCCGCCGCTGTGCGCTTCAGCTCTACCGATTCGCTTGCACGCAATGCTGTTGCCGACAAGTATCAGGCATGGATCGCAGGCTCGTTTCGTGTTGCACAGTGGGGTCAGTTTATTTTCAACTTATCAGGGAGTCTTGAACGCTCGGCGGCGTTGAGATTGGATTCGAGCAGCATTGCAATGAACTCACGTTTCTATTTCGGTTCCAACTCAATGAAAGTGTACGGTGAAGGACAAATAGTTGCCGTTGACCAATCTCCGGCTTTGTATCTTTTTAGTGTGGGCGGAGAGATCAATCCGATAAGCAGTTTCTGGCTTGAGTTTGCCGCCGGATTTGAAAAACGTGGAAAGGACCCTGCGATCATCCGCACTGTGTTTCATGTCCGGTGGAGTTTGCCGGAGGTGTTCGCGTTTCCGTGAGAGTATTGGCGGTGATCCCCGCAAGGCAGTCGAGGGAAGAAAAAAGGGCGAGCCGATTTACGAGTCGCCCTTTCTTTTTATTCGAGACAGAATTGGTTACTTGACAAGCAAGAATTTCTTCGATTGTGTAAAGTTACCGGCTGTAAGTCTGTAGATGTACACGCCTGATGCAAGGCGGGACGCATCGAACTTCTCGGTGTATGTCCCGGCGACGCGCGCTTCATTGACGATGGTTGCAACTTCTTCACCGAGCGTCGTGAACACCCTCAATGATATATGTTCATCCACCGGTATGTGGAACTTGATATTCGTTGTCGGATTGAACGGGTTGGGATAATTCTGCTCAAGTCCAAACTCCTTTGGGAGCGATTTCACGGCAGAGGATGTGATTTCTCCAACTCCCTTATTCATTGAGCTGCTGACAACAGCCATATTCTCGGCAGACTCAACCAACTTTGCGGCGAGCTTCGTCAGCTTCGCCGTTGGAAATGATGTCTCCATCGCCTGCAGAGAAGTTTTCGCAAGTCGCAAATCGTTCAACGTATTGAGTGCAAGACTCACCTTACCGTACAGAGCAAGAAGCTTGCTCGATGTGTTCGGGTACAATCGAACGTTATCGTCCAATGCAGTGAGCGCAGCGGTGATGTCGGATTCATGGCGGAGGGTTGTTGCCAAGACGTCGGCGAACGCGCGTTTCACATCAACATTGCTTTGGGCAGGTATTACATTCCGTAGATAGACGGAAAGACGATTTGCCGCCGTAGGATTTGCGATGCGTTGATAGTTCGCAAGCAATTCATGCACGGCAAAGACTTTCATGTCCGCCGTGGCTTGTGCATTTGCCAGAATGTTCTTGAGCAGAGCAATCGCAGCGATATGCTGACCTTGAATGCGAAGAACGACCGCTTGTTTGACGAGAGGATTGCGCGGCGAGCTGAGTGGCGGATCGTCGCCCCCGGCTTCTTTTTCCTCACCGCTTCCTAAACGCACAATCGAATTGCCGCCGCTAACGCAGCCGTTCGGATCGGATGTTTGAAACGGCAGAAAGTACAGCACTGAACTTCCGTCGACCGAAAAATCAATTGACGGAATCGGTTCGGGGTCGCGGTAGAAATTATCTTCGGAGAGGACTTCCGAACTTTCCAGTACTATCATCTGATAGTTCTGGTTATTCGCGAAAGTATTGTAACCGGGCGCGGTGATGTCCTCTAAGTTGCCAAAGACCGGAAAGGCTTTGCTTTCAACAAGTACGCCCGCGCCATAATTGTTGTATGAGCAATTGTGCCCGCCGTTCAACCCATCCACAAAAGAGGGTGAAGCATTGTAACAGTAGATACCTGCATTCCCGAAATTGCTCACTTTGTTGCCAAGAACCAAAAGGGGAGAGGAATTAATAAAGACCATTCCGTAATTACCAATCAGCGATGGTAATTGACCTTGCAAGACGTTGTTCTGAATAATTGGCAATGAAGCGCCTACATCAACGTAAATTGCGGCGACCGCGCTTTGCTTGATTGTATCATTCTGAATGATGGTTGGATTTGGAACACCTTCCGAGTTGCCGGAAAACAGAAACACTCCGTAATACCCGCCCGTGATTGTGCAATGCGAAATGTTTGCGCCTACGGTTTGAGAAACGCGAACGCCCGTGACCGCGTTGTTGATGTTCGCGTATTGAATGCTCGAACCGCTCCCTGTAATAATGTTGATTCCTTTCCACAACGTGCCAGCTTTGAACGCATTGAAGGTTGCAGGCTGGCTTTGTGTTCCGTTGACAATCAACTGACCTTCAATATAAAGTTCAGCGTTCGGCATGAACTTTAGCGCTGCGCCGGATGCTATTGTGAGCGTTCTTCCCGCAGGAACTGTGACCTTGCCGGTCACCAAATTCGCTCCGCTCCATGTTTGGTTTTGAGGCAAGGTTTGTTTTCCGCGCGCGATTGAAACAAGAGGATCGCCCACTACACAACTTTGCCACGCTATATAAGGAATTGATTGATAAGCCGCATCGACAAGAGTATAACCCATTGCATACGCTGGCAAGAAAACATGATCAAGAGCAATGGTGTAAGCAAAAGGTTCGAACACGTGGCATTCACCTCCCGTGCCTCCCATGTGCACAAAATCCTGTATCAGAGCCTGGCCTTGGTTTTCGCCGGAAAAACTATACCCATTGAAACTCTCCAATGTATTGAACATTGCTCCCGCTGCGTATTGGAAGGTCAGAAGGTTTCGAACATAGTCCTGCGGCATGCGAGGCATATTTGGATAGCACGGAGGGTTTGGCGAGCTGAGGCGCCCAGCATTGTTTCCAAAGGAGGTATAGCCCATCACTATGCCCGAGCCGTTGTTTGTTATCCAGTTAATCGTATTTACGAACGGTGTAGGGTTGAGATTCGTGAACCCAAGGCTCTGAAGTTTTGTAAACGATTCCTGCATGTAACTCCACACCCCTACGCATGGGTCATCATCCATGACCCACCATTTGTCTCCAGACATATCCGGTTGAAGCGATCGTTGGATCATGCCGCTAACATCGCTCGGGTTGTCTCCATCAAGTCGCGAAACAAGATACGAGAGCTTCCAACCGGAAGCATTTACGAAATGGTTTGGTTTGAAGCGATAGTCAAGGGTCAGATTTCCATCAACATTCCAGTAGGGACTTCCCTGCATCCAATAACGACTCCTATACAAACTCAAGACATTTTGAAAAAGTAGACAAGCAAGGGCGTCAACCGAAACAGTCTTTCGTCTCTCCATCGAATCGACATCCCAAACATAGGGGTTTGAAAAGATTCTGTGAGGGATCTTCTTGCAGAAGACTATATAACGAATAACATTCTTCAACGTGTCGCCATCGGCGTTAATTCGAGTTGAGAGTTTTTCCTCAAGTTGGCTTGCGATCTGACTGGCATAATATGTCCACCCGGTATTTCCCTCACCCCAAATTTCTTCCTTGTTTTGTTTCAGCCTTACCCAAGAGCCATTGACTTGAAGAGAGTCTGGAATCGTTAACTCTACAACGTTCACAGCGGGAATCGAACGCGCAGCAACATAAGCGTTCTTGATATCTCTCGAAGTATCACTCCCCAACTTCCAGACTACGAGTACATGTTTAGGCTCTGGATAACTGGCGAATGTTGGCGGGGCAGTGCTTGGCGGTGGCGGAGACACGCCTGGTTGAAGCAGCAAGGAGCCTTGCTGTGCAGCAACACGATTCATTAACACACACACGCTCATCAGAATGATCAAGTTCACAGTAATACGGTTCATTGTTGACCTCTCTAAGATTTGTGATTGGATATGTAACACAGGTTTCTTTATCGCAAGTAAATCATCTTCCGAGTCTTTACATACATTCCGTTCTTGTTCTTTTCCGTAAGTTGATAGAAGTACACGCCACTTGACATACTGTACCGCTGTAGTTTGTCAGGCTGAATAGAGACTTCATGTTCTCCCTGATTCATTTCCTCATTCAAAAGCGTTTGAATTTCTCTGCCTAACACATCAAATATTTTCAACGAAACAAAACTTCGAGTATTCGAGATGACGAATTTGATTTTCGTGTCAGGGTTGAACGGGTTTGGATAATTTTGATAGAGGTCGAAGTCATTTCGTTCGGGCTTTATTTCCGGGTCAACGCCCGTCATCGTGGTGTCGCGGTAGCGCATGATGATACCAGCCACGCCAGCGCCAAAGCCAACACTGGAAGTTGGAAAGCTCAAACGCCGCAGATTTCGGTCTCTCAATTCTTGCACTTCTACCCATGTAGCTCCGCTATCCCGTGTTTCAAAAACCTTATAGCTCGCTGTGAGAAACGCGTGCGATCGAGTAACCCAGTGTAAGCTCTTGAAAAACATAACCGGGTCAGAAATGGAAAAAACGCTTATCCATGTTCTGCCTGTGTCTGCAGTTCTGTAAAGTGTTCGACCTCCCACAAGCCAGCCTTGGTGTCGGTTCATAAAATACACATCCACGGGATCCGCATAATCCGGGGGTGATACATTCAACCAAACTGAACCGCCATTTGATGTTCTGGTGATTCTGTAACTGGATCCAACCGCCCAACCGTAGAGTGAATCACTGAAGTGAATTCTTGAGATCGCGTCGACCTGAGTCCGTTGCGCAAACCAATTTTCACCCCCATCTGTTGTTTTTACTATGTTGCCATAGACTGTTGCCGCCCATCCTGTTTGGTTACCCGTGAAGTAGAAGTCCGTGAACCAACTGTTGGTGTCTCTAATGCCGGTAACGCTCTTTTGCATCCAGGTATTTCCCCCGTTTGTTGTCTTGTAGATGCGACCAAAGTCAGCGCCTACGAAGCCAACAAGAGTATCAAGAAATTCAATCGAGCGCGGAATCGTGCCGGAGAAAGAACCCTGCTGTATCCAAGTCTCACCCGCATTAGCAGTCTTGAGCAGTGGGTTACCGCCGGAACCATTGAGCAGCCAACCTGTTCGCTCTGTCGGGAATGAGATGTTGTCGAAATCACTATTAAGAACTAAGCCCGCGAAACTCGCACCTGCGTCAGTTGACTTTCGAATTTCAAGCTGACTAGCTCCTAATCCATATCCAATCACACGCGTTGGAAATGAAAGTGCGAATCCATGTGGGAATGACGATGATCCGCTTTGAGTCCAACTTACGCCGCCGTTTGTTGTTATGCAAAATCCCCCTTCACCTGTTGCGTACCCGAGAGTGGAATCAACAAAAGCAAAAGCCCGAATGGTAGTGCCGACCCGCGCATCTTCCCACACCTCCCCGCTGTTTGTTGTGTAGTAGAGTTTTCCGGCAAAACCACCGACCACACCACGCAATGAATCCTGCGCGTAAACGGCAAAGAGTCCATATGAATCTCCTGCGAGCCGCCATTGCCACGACTCGCCGCCATTCGTTGTCTTGAGAACTACGCCCTGATTGCATGCGATGTAGCCAAAACGAAGATTCAGGAAATGTACTGACCAATAATCAATAGTGTTGAAAGGCGTCGGCTGGTTTTGCCATGTCAAACCGCCGTCGGTAGTCTTCAATGTGGTTGCCGTGTGTCCAACAATCCAGCCAACCTGATCGGTGACCATTTGCACCTGTCGAAGGTTTCTATTCTGTACGTTTGCAATCGATGTCCAGGTCAGACCAGCATTGGTTGACCGGTGGATCTTACCATTATTGCCAACGGCTATTACGGTTTGTCCATCGTAGCTGTCAACTGCATGTAGGTCGGTTTGAACGTCGCTGTGAACCTGTGTCCATTTCGTTCCCCCATTAGTGGTACGAAGTATCACGCCCGATTCACCGACGGTCCAACCCGTATCAGGTCCAACGAAATCAATTCCGTAATACTTCACGCGAGGAAGATTCGGATTTAACTCAACCCATTGTCCAAAGGCAAAGTAAGAGAGAAATAAGAGGGGCGAGACGAAGACCATCGCTCGTCGAAGGAAATGGCCGCGCCTGAGTGGCGGGGAAATCGAATGGTAGCACACGTACATTTTGTAGCGCTCCACTTGTGAATACAACCCAAAGGAGAAAGCCGAAGTCCAAACAACGACAGATTAGAGAAAAGCGGTTTTGCTAAAGAGTCGTTGCTACTAATGTTGGTGAAAAAGTATAAGAAAGAAAAACAAAAGTCAAGATGAATTTTTGAGCAGAGGTGTGATTAACGCAGATGTATATGCTCATCAAAACAATCAGTTTCACAGTTGGACGATTCATTGGTGGCCTCCATGTGATTGGTTGATGGATTTGTGTAACGGAAATATTGTTGTTCTTGAGAACATCTACCGCCATCTTGAGAAAGGGGAAGATTCACGCACTGCATCTGTAACGGGTCGTAACGAAATCGGTTTTGCAGCGGTTTCGATTACGTTGGTGGACGTTGTCGTGTTCGTGCCGCTTGCATTAGTTACAGGTCTTGTCGGCAACATCATGCGCGAGTTTGCGCTCGTTGTCGTGTTCTCAACGTTGATGAGCTTGTTCGTGTCGTTCACCGTTACGCCGATGCTTGCCTCGCGGTTTGCGAAGCTCGAGCGTTTGACGAAGAACAGCCTGCCCGGTCGCTTCGGAGTATGGTTCGAAGAAAAATTTAAGAATCTCACCGATGAGTATATCAAGATTCTGAAATGGGGATTGGTGCATCGCGGCAAGGTTGCGTTGCTTACAATGGGTTTGCTGCTTGCGTCGTTTGCGCTCGTGCCGTTCGGCTTCATCGGCTCGGAATTCATTGCCGTTGCCGACCGCGGCGAGTTTGCGGTGACGATTGAAATGCCCCCCGGCTCCACGTTGGAGAATACGAACTTCATCACCCATCAGGCGGAGCGGGTCATTTCCCGGATTCCCGAAGTGAAGAAAATGTTCGTGAACGTCGGCGCGTCAAGCGACGGCTTCCTCGCACAATCATTGAACAACGTTGCAGAGCTGAACATCGCGCTTGTCGATAAGAAACAACGCGTTCGTTCTACAGACGATATTGCGCAGGAAATCAAGACAACAATCGGGCAAATTCCCGGTGCAAAAGTCCGGGCAAACCCGATTGGTATTTTCGGAACGGCGAATCAAACGCCAATTCAGCTTGTCGTGAGTGGAACGACATACGGGGATGCGCGCAAAGCGTCCGCAATCGTTGCCGATCTGATTCGGAAAATTCCCGGTACGGCGGACGTTCGTCTCTCGTCAGAAGAAGGAAAGCCGGAAACACGAGTGGAGATTGACCGCCAGAAAATGGCGGCGCTCGGACTCACTGTTGCTGAAGTTGGACAGACGCTGCGTGTTGCGTTCAACGGCGATGACGAGTCGAAATACCGGGAAGGAGATAATGAATACACCATCCGTATTCTTTATGACCAGCTTGATCGCTCGAAGACTTCAGACGCCGGCAGCGTAACGCTCGTCAATCGTAAAGGACAATTTGTAGAGCTGAAGCAATTTGCAAACATCTATCAATCAGTCGGTCCGACGAAGTTGCAGCGCAGCGACCGTAACTCGTCCGTGATTGTGTTCTCACAAGCTGTCGGCCGGCCGAGCGGAAGTATTGGCGAAGACATCAAGACAGCGCTTGCCAAAACAAAATTGCCGCAGGGCGTGAACATTATCTATCAAGGCGATTTGAAAAACCAGGCGGAAGGGTTTGGCAGTCTCGGACTTGCGATGATTGCTGCAATTCTCTTCGTGTACATGATTATGGTTGCGTTGTACGACTCGTACGTCTACCCGTTCGTCGTCCTCTTCTCGATTCCTGTGGCGATGATTGGCGCGCTGCTCGCGCTTGCGCTCACAATGAAGTCGCTCAGCATCTTCTCGATCCTCGGCATCATTATGCTGATCGGGCTTGTCGCGAAGAACGCTATTCTTCTTGTTGACCGTGCAAACCAAATGCGTGCAGAACAGGGAATGAGTGCCTACGACGCGTTGATTGAAGCGGGACAAACCCGCTTGCGTCCCATTATGATGACGACAGTGGCAATGGTGTTCGGCATGATGCCGATTGCACTCAGCACGGAAGCTGGAGCAGAGTGGAAAGGCGGGCTTGCCTGGGCGCTGATTGGCGGACTCATCAGCTCATTGCTCCTTACGCTCGTGCTCGTGCCGGTTGTGTACACGTATGTTGACGGACTCAAAGAAAAAATCCCGGCGCTTTTCAATCGCGTTTCATGGACACGAAAGTTGAAGTTCAAGAAACCGATGCCGGAGTTGCAGCCGCAGTTGCAAGCGGAATAGTTGGCAACTGAAATGGGAGATTATTGAGGCCGGACAATTGTCCGCCCTTGCTTTTGCATACCGCGCAGAGTATATTTACACTAAGTTTTTACTCGTTTAAGAATGGAAGGAGGGTTGCTTATGAAAACTCATCTTCTTTGTCCTGTTCTTCTCGCTGCGCTCCTCATTGGCTCTCACTCTTCGTTGTCTCAATGGGTCGGAACCTCTGGTCCGATCACCCAAAAGCCAGTCGCATTTCTTTCCGTTGCTGCAAACGGTGATACGTTGTTTGCAGGAAGTTATCAATGGGACTCACTCTATCGTTCAACGAATAATGGCGGCACGTGGTCAATTGTGCTGAATGCGGATCATGTAAATGATATCGTTATTCAGAACGGCAATGTCTATGCTTGTAACTATAATGGAGTGTCGCGCTCCACCGACTTTGGGAATACCTGGACGAGAGGAAACGCAGGATTGCCCAGTGGAGGGTTTGCGGCTGTAAACTCACTTGCGTTTGTGAACAGTCTCATCTTTGCCGCAACGAATGGAGGTGTCTATCGCTCAAGTGATGGTGGCGACAACTGGACGAATAGTAGTTCAGGTCTGCCTACCCTTGGTCCAACCATCTTTGCCATAACGGTGTTAGGCAATAATCTTATCGCTGGTACTGAAGATGGAGTGTATCGATCTACGAATCTTGGACAGGCCTGGTCTCCAGCCTATGGCAACATGCCAATCGATTTCAGAGGCCTTCGTCCTCGTGTGTGGAAACTTCACGTAACGGACAATGGAGTTTTTGCAGGGACTGACGCATACGGAGTGTATCGTTCTACCAATAGCGGCGCGGGATGGGATTCAGCGAATGTTGGATTACCACACAGGACCAATGTTCCGGCTTTGTACGAAGGAATTTTTTCCGTTGCATGGACTGGCAACAAGCTCTATGTCGGTTTGGAAAACAGAAGCATCTACATCTCTGCAAACAACGGAGTGAGTTGGTATCGGGGTGCTGCACGGATTACTCCAAATGATCTTGCATTCGATTTGGCTGCAAGAGGAAGCGATGTGTTTGCAGCGACGTTTTCTGGCGTCTATCGTTCCACGAACATTGATAGTGTTTGGGTTCCGATCTTTACCCACTTTCGAGCATCTGTGTCTTCACGCGTAGTTTTTGCAACCCCAAATAATCTGATCACGTCTGGTTTGAGTTCATCTTGGAATGGATCAATTTACAACAGCTTTTACTCAACGAACGCAGGGCAAAGTTGGTCCGTGATGGATTCGGTTTCGCCATTAAACTATTTCAGTTGTTTTGCAATGAGTGATAACCTTCTTCTCGGTGGGAATTCGTACGGTGTGTTTCGTTCAACAGATGAAGGGATACATTGGGCTGCAGCGGATACAAATCCTGCTCGTTCTCCTGTGAATTCAATCTTGAAAGTCGGCAACAAAATATTTGCCGGTGCAGGTTACTACTACTGGCAGTTCGGAGAGAGAGGAGGTGTTTTCAAGTCCACGAACAATGGTGCCACATGGCTTACCACTGGTTTTCCAGATTCAGCAGTGTCGTCGTTAGGTGCGAACGGACGAGATCTTTTTGCAGGCACGTTGAGGACCATCTATCGCTCAACAAATGAAGGCGCGACCTGGACTGCCGCGAACAATAGTCTTCCTCGTGCAAGAGTGTATTCATTTGCTGCCTTCGATAACAATATTCTTGCGGGGATTGCCAACGGTGTCTATCTCTCTACAAATCTTGGGACAAGCTGGGCGGCAGCGAATACAGGGTTGTCCGTTGACACTTTAGGTTGGAACTACCCATTGATTGCGTACGCACATAATCTGTTCGTTGGAACGAGGCAGGGAATTTTTCGCTCAACAAACCGCGGAACGAATTGGGTTTCAGTAAGCGAGGGCCTCACTGGCGCAGCGACTAAAATATATTCACTGGCAGTCCAGGCGAACACTTTTTTTGTTGGAACGGAAGACGGTGTGTGGCTTCGTCCGCTATCGGAGATCGTCACCTCCATTGACGTGAACCCTGACGTGCCGGAAGTATTTATCTTAGAACAGAATTACCCTAACCCGTTCAATCCAACCACGACAATACGGTATGGCGTACCTCGGCCAAGCGCTGTGTCTCTCAAAGTTTTCGATATTCTTGGACGTGAAGTTGCGACGCTTGTAAACGGAGAAACGAAGGTGGGGAGATATGAAGCCAGGTTTGAGGGGCGCGACCTTTCCAGCGGGATGTATCTCTGCCGACTTCAAGCCGCGAACTTTTTGGCGACCAGACGAATGTTGCTTTTGAAGTAGGGACGCCAACAAAGATTGCTTCCGGGAAATTTCACCTACGCTTCGAACCCTGAGTGTGCGACTCGGGGTTTTTGTTTTTAATCCCTTATCGCTTATATTCGCATGGCTTTCAAAACCGATTCAGGAAATTCTCCCCGTGCAAAAAACAATTCTCATCGTTGACGACGAGAAAGATATCATCGAAATGCTCAAGTACAATCTTGAGAAAGAAGGTTACAAAGTTCTTACTGCTCGTGACGGAAAGAAAGCGCTTGAACAGGCGAAACAGTTGCCCGACCTGATTCTTCTCGATGTGATGATGCCGGAGATGGACGGCTGGGAGGTTTGTAAGTATCTGAAGCGCGACGTGAAGACTGCCGCAATTCCTGTCGTCTTCTTGACGGCGAAGGGAACAGAGTTCGATGAAGTGCTCGGCCTCGAGCTTGGCGCTGATGACTATGTCGTAAAGCCGATTGCTGTGCGTTCGTTGCTTGCAAGAGTCAAGACGGCGCTCCGTCGCCGTGAGAAATCTTCTGCTGACGCTGCTTCAGTTGCGGAAATTATCCGCATTGACAGATTAGAGATTAACGTCCCAAACTACACCGCAGTTGTTGGGAATAAGGAGTTGACACTGACGAGGAAAGAGTTTGAAACACTCGTCTATCTTGCACGAAACAGAGGCCGTGTGATCACTCGCGAAGTGCTCTTGAACGTTGTCTGGGGGGAAGACGTCCGTGTTGTTGACCGGACTGTTGACGTTCACATCAGTAAGATTCGCGAGAAGCTCGGCTCGTACGGTGATTACATCGAGACGGTGAAGGGAGTCGGTTATAGAATGAAAGCATGAACAATTGCCACGAGCTTTAGCTCGTGGTTTACAAGCCCCCCGAGAGTCATGGGGCTTTAGCCCAAACAAGATTGGACTAAAGTCGCCTGGTTTTTTTTCGGCATTCTTCCCCACGACCTCAAGGTCGTGGCAATAGAGCCATTCGATGAAACGGATTCAAACCAAAATAACCCTCACATACGTTCTTCTCACGTTGCTTGCTGTTTCAACATTCGCGTTGGTTGCAAGTCTCGCAACGCAATCCTATCTCACCAATCAAAAAATCTCCGAGCTTTCCAAGCGCATTGATATTGTTGCACCGTTGCTGAAGCCCGAGACAGGCGACTCGCTTGCGTCACTATATCACCACGTCCGCAATCTTGCGTTGGCGATGGACTTTCGCATTACTCTGCTCGATGGCGATGGTGTCTTGATTGTTGATTCCGATGTTCCACTTGAGAAAACGTCGGGGGTCGAGAATCATCTTCATCGCCCTGAAATCCAGCAGGCGCTGCAAGGTAATGTCGGGACGGACACCCGGCATAGCGCAACGGTCAATCGGGATTTTCTCTACGTCGCAAAAGTTCTGCGTGTGCCAAACGCTGAAGGAGAGTTGCAGAGAGTGAGGTTCATAAGATTGAGCGCACACTTGGGCGATATCCAGATAATGGCGAAGGAAGAGCGCTTTAACATTCTTCTTGCCGGACTTGTTGTGGTGCTGCTTGTTGTTGGTGTAAGTTTATTTGTCTCTCGAAGAATTGCTAATCCGATGGTTGAAATTGCCGATGCGGTTGAGAAAATTCGCTCTGGCAATCTTGAGACTCGTATCAACGTAACAGGTGATGATGAAGTGGGTCGGGTTGGGCAAGCGGTGAATGAAATGGTGGAGAAACTAAAAGCGGATATTGTGCAATTGAAGAGGCTCGAACGTGTGCGCAGCGAATTTCTCGGCAGCGTCTCGCACGAGCTGCGCACACCAATCTTTTCGATGCAAGGATTTCTCGAAACACTGATGGAAGGAGCTCTCGACGACCCGAATGTCAACAAGGATTTCCTGAAGAAGGCGTATGGTCATTCGCAACGGCTGAACACGTTGCTCGGCGAGCTTATTACAATCTCCCAGATTGAGTCGGGTGAGATGAAAATGAGTTTCCGCTATTTCAATCTCAAGGAACTTCTCTCGACGCTTGTCGAAGAATTCCGTCCGATGGCAGAACATGATAACGTGAGGCTTTGTCTTGTTGAAGGGCTGCCTTCCCATGTCGAAGTGTTAGGCGACAAAGAGCGGTTGCGAGTCGTGTTCGAGAATCTTTTCGAGAATGCAATCAAATACAATAAGCCCGGCGGTGAAGTGGTGGTTTCATTCGAACAACAGAGTGGGAGGGTTTGCGTGAAAGTTGCCGATACGGGAGTCGGAATTGCGCCTCAACATCAGCCAAGAATCTTTGAGCGGTTCTATCGTGTGGATAAGAACCGCTCGCGTGAAGTGGGCGGCACAGGGCTTGGCCTCGCTATTGTCAAGCACATCATTGAAGCGCACGACAGCCATGTCGAAGTGAAAAGTGAAGTCGGAAGGGGAAGTGTCTTCAGTTTCACCCTCAAAACCTAACGCGGCGGAGCCGCAACCAAACAATTCACCACGAATGACGCGGGAACATACACGGATTTGCGCGAATAAGTCTTAGAGAGAAAACAAGAAAATAGTCCGCGTTCACTCGTTCCTTTTCCGTATTGCTCGCGGTGAATTAGACCATTGCGCGGTGCAAACAATCTCTGCCTTTGGCATTCTGCTACCGTTTCACCTGTTAGCTACTAACTGTCCCCCTACTGCTTTTCCAATATCCTTCCTGAATCTTTACAATTTCTTTACACAGTGTTCACATCCAATTTACACAGGAAATGCAAATTGGTCTGCGAATGAACTTGTTTCAGTGTCCCCAACTCTTCATAAAGGATTCGTTTATGGCAAGAAAGTTACTTCGAACGACTATCGCTGTATGTTGGGTCGCTACGATCTCGGTAGCGCAACAGGATTCTACGGCAAGAGAGCGACTCGAAGAACTCAAAGCCTCCGTTGAAAGTCTTCAAGAGTCGTCAACGGAGGTGAAGAATATTGTCGATGCGCTTCGCAAGATAAAAGTTTCCGGCTACATTGAAGCGCAATATCGTTCCACGGATATCGTGAACCAGACGTTTTCGATCGGCCAGTTTTCTGGAGGAGCCTTTCCTTCAAATCAGAAAAGTCAATTCCAGATTCGACGGGGACGACTGAAGGTGGCTTATGATAATAGTCTTGCGCAGATGGTTCTGCAGATGGATTTTCTTCCGACAGGCTTCACGCTCAAAGATGCGTATCTCTCCTTGACTGAACCGTGGCTGCAATCATTTGGGTTGCGGATGGGCGTGTTCGACCGTCCGTTTGGTTATGAGATCTCTTATTCATCGAGCAGCCGCGAAAGCCCAGAGCGTTCACGAATGTTTCAGTCCCTTTTTCCCGGGGAGCGAGATTTAGGTGCAAAGTTGTTTTTCACTCCGCAGATTGGCAACCTCATGTGGTTGCGCGCTGATGTCGGGCTCTTCAACGGAAGCGGAGCGAACGCGAATGAGTTTGATAACTTCAAAGACATTATCGGTCACGTTGCGGCGCAGTTTCCATTTGAGGACGCGGGAGCGGAAATAGATTTGGGAGTGTCCGGTTACTTCGGCAACGTTCGCAACAACACGAAATTCCTTTTCCAGAACGGCGAGCCTGCCGCAGGCGTAAAAGGATTTACTGTTGATTCATCGTTGACGAATATTGACGATGGAGTTACACGAAGGTACTTGGGCATGGACGCGCAATTGTACTACGACGTTCCTTCAATCGGCGGAGCGATTGTGCGCGGCGAGTATATCGCGGGCGTACAGCCCGGAACTGCAACAACAACTGTCAGCCCCTCAGCGCAGCCGACGACTGCTCTCTACAAACGCGACTTTAGCGGATGGTACATCAACTACGTTCAAAACATCGGCGATAAAGAACAAGTTGTTGTGAAGTACGATGTGCACGACCCGAACACGAACGTCGAAGCTTCCAACTTCACTCCAAATAGTAACCTCACAGTTGCGGACATAAAATACAGCACGCTTGGCTTCGGCTTCATCCATCATTGGGATGCGAACATCAGGTTTGTGCTGTACTACGAGATTGTGAAGAATGAAAAGCTTGATGCGGCAAAGATTCCAACTGCATCGTCTCTCTTTCCTTACACGGATGATGTGAGAGACAATGTGTTGACGTTTCGGATTCAATACAAATTCTAATGCGTTGGTCGGGACTCAGTCCCGACCAACACTAACTTTCTAAAGGAGACAAGACATGAAACAATCAATCATGATGTTCGGTATTCTTCTCTTCGCATTCACTGCGCTTCGCAGCGAAGAGAAGATTACGGTGAAAGGCTCGGACACGATGGTTATTCTCGCTCAACGGTGGGCAGAGCGATACATGGCTGAACACAAAGATGTCTCGATTCAGGTTACGGGGGGCGGTTCGGGCACGGGAATCTCAGCGCTCATCAACGGCACGACTGATATTTGCAATGCATCGCGTCCAATGAAGCCCGCAGAGCGCGACAAGTTGAATGAGCGCTACGGTACTCGCGGCGTCGAAATCAAATGTGCTCTCGACGGTCTTGCGTTGTATGTGAACGAAGCAAATCCAGTGAACGAGCTGACGATGCAACAAATAAAGGATATTTATCAGGGAAAGATTTCAAATTGGAAAGAAGTTGGCGGCAAGGATCAGAAGATTATTCTCTATAGCCGCGAGAACAACTCCGGCACGTACGTGTACTTTAAAGATAATGTGTTGATGGGCGAAGACTTTTCGGCGAGCGCGCAGAACATGCCGGGGACTGCAGCGGTTGTGAATGCGATTGCGAAAGACAAAGCGGGGGTCGGCTACGGCGGCTCTGCGTACGCAAAAGGCATTAAAGAAGTGAAAGTGAAAGCTGATGACAAAGCGCCGGCCTACGCGCCGACGATGGAGAACATAAAGTCAGGTAATTATCCAGTCAGCCGCTTCTTGTTTATGTACGTGAAGAACAAGCCGACAGGTGTATTGAAGCAGTACATTGATTGGACGTTAAGCGATGCGGGGCAGAAGATTGTCGGTGAAGTTGGGTATTTCCCGATTCGCTGACACAGAAAATGGCAACGGACGTCACTGTGACATTTGGACGGAGCCATGGAACCTAAACGTGAAAAGAAAGAGCATTTTATTTTCTCACTTGTCCGGGAATGCTTGCCACATGACGATGACGCAACAGAGAATGTAGAGCCGCTCAGCGAGCGGACGGTTTATATGCTGCTTGCTCTCGTTGCGTTGGTCGTGGGAATGCTTGCCGCAATCCGTTGGGCATGCGTGAATGAGTGAAGAGGTCGCTGCACCGTTTGTTATGACGGTAAAAGAGGAAACCCTCCGAAAACTCTTTGAGGGTTTCAGCAAGGTTTTCCTGACATTGCTCATGACGCTTACCTTCCTCATCCTCGCTGCTGGGACGGTGAGGATGACAAAAGAAAACGGGGGCAAGAAGAGTTGATACTTCCCAGCACGGCGTGTACAATTTGTTGAATCATTTTTTTTGTGAAAGAAACATGAGGGAGTCAGTTGAACTTGCGAAGAAGAAGCAGCGCTCTGACGTCGTTGAGCCAGCAATGATACCTGTGCCTTCACCCAACGGTTTCAAAGACGAAAGAATCACCCCCGCGATGCTTCGTAAGCGCTTCCGGCTTGATGAGTTTTTGGCGGAGAAGTTGATTACTGCAATAGCGATGCTTTCACTCGCTGCTATTGTTATGATTTTTTTGTTTGTCTTCCGCGAAGCTGCGCCAATTTTCTCTACAAAGGAGACGGCGGTTCAAACAACACAAGCGCAGCCTCAAGAAGCAGAAACGTATGGTGAAGAGTTCTTGAGTGAAGGGGCACAAAAGCTCAACGAAGAAAAAGCAAGCAAGCCTTCGGTTGAATCAAGCGGCAGCGAAGGCGATGCGACATTCGCAAACATCTTCTCCAACTCATGGCAGCCTGTCTCTTCCGATCCGAAGTACGGGCTTGTTCCGCTCATCGTCGGTACGTTGAAAGTAACACTCATTGCCGTGTTGGTTGGCTCGCCGTTGGCAATTCTTGCTGCGCTCTTCACTTCATCGTTTGCCCCTCGCTGGTCGCGAGAGTATCTCAAACCTGCTATCGAGCTTCTCGCGGGATTTCCTTCTGTCGTTATCGGGTTCTTCGCTCTTGTCACACTTGCGACGACTATGCAAAACGTGTTTGGCTATCAATACAGATTGAATGTTTTGCTTGGCGGAATCGCAATGTCGCTCGCTGTCATCCCTATCATTTACACAGTAGCAGAAGACGCAATTACTGCGGTTCCTCGGTTCATGACGGAAGCGAGCCTCGCGCTCGGGGCAACAAAGTGGCAAACGGCGTTGTTTGTGACTTTGCCTGCCGCAACGCCCGGCGTGTTTGCAGCAGTGTTGTTGGGATTCGGCAGAGCGTTCGGCGAAACGATGATCGTGTTGATGGCAACGGGAAATGCGGCGATGCTCTCATGGGGTTTGATCGAGCCTGTGCGCACCATGTCTGCAACCATCGGCGCGGAGATGGCGGAAGTTGTTTTCGGTGATACGCATTACCACGTTCTCTTTTTCATCGGTGCAATTCTCTTCATCTTTACGTTTACGCTGAATGCTGTTGCGGAGATTTTCATCCGCCAACGATTGCTTAAACGGTTCAAAGGATTATAGCGATGAGCTGGAAGCGCAAGACGAACTGGAAACGCAAATTGATGGGTACATACGTTGTCGGCAGCAGCGCAATTGCGACGCTGACGATCATTCTCATCATGCTGGTGATGACGGGAAGTATTTTCCTGGGAGCGAAGGATACACTCTCGTGGGAATTCCTGACGGCAGATCCAAGAGATGGAATGACCGCCGGCGGAATTTTCCCGGCAATCGTTGGAACGGTCTTGCTGGTCTTGTTGATGTCGCTTGCCGGAGTTCCCGCGGGTGCAATTACGGCAATTTATCTCAGCGAGTATGCAAGTCAGAAATCAATTATTGCGCGCTCAATCCGTTTCGCGGTGAACACACTCGCCGGCGTTCCATCCATAGTGTTTGGGTTGTTCGGCTTGGGGTTCTTTGTTCAGTTTGTGGGAGCGGGAATGGACAAGCTGTTCACGGACGGAGTCGAACTCCATTGGGCGCAGCCAAACATCTTGTGGGCAAGTTTGACGATGGCGCTGCTCACGCTTCCTGTGGTGATTGTTTCGGTTGAAGAAGCAATTAAGAGCGTTCC
>Ga0082335_1002215_pt1 | contig 37210 bp, 36 predicted proteins | sample Subgrocontami58m_FD_72375 | JGI IMG/M metagenome (GOLD analysis project Ga0082335, IMG submission 72375) | Subsurface groundwater microbial communities from S. Glens Falls, New York, USA - GMW37 contaminated, 5.8 m (SPADES assembly) (version 2) ...
TTGATTCGTCATCCAAATCAATGCTGCGGGTGACCGGGTCGTAGGGAACATTTTCTAAAATCGTTCCGAACATTCGCGTTGTTGCATAAATCTGCGGCTCGGCTGCCGGTGAAAGCTGAATTACTTTCGCGTAGCAGCCTCCTTCAAAATTGAACACGCCGCTGTCGCTCCAGCCATGCTCGTCGTCGCCAATCAAGCCGCGATTCGGGTCGGCGGAGAGTGTTGTCTTTCCTGTTCCCGAAAGCCCGAAGAAGATTGCCGTGTCGCCATCTTTGCCCATATTTGCCGAACAGTGCATCGGCATAACGCCGTCGAGAGGCAGAAGATAATTCAGAATGGTGAAAATGGATTTCTTGATTTCGCCTGCGTATGCCGTGTTGCCGATGATGCAAAGCTTCTGCGCGAAGTTCAGCACGATGAACGTGTTCGTTGCAGTGCCATCAATCTGCGGAATGCCTTTGAACGACGGCGCACAGATGACGGTGAACTCCGGAACGTGGCGGCGATACTCTTCGTTCGTCTTCGGCAGGATGAACATGTTCCGCACAAAGTGACTGTGCCACGCAAGCTCGGTGATGATGCGAACCGGCATGCGATACTCCGGGTCCGCGCCGGCGTAGCAATCCTGCACGAACACATCTCTGCCCTGCAAAAATCCTTGCAGACGATTGTACAGGTCGTTGAACTTGTCCGCACTAAACGGACGGTTGTACTGTCCCCACCAAATTTTGTCTTCGGTGGTTGCTTCTTTCACAACGAACTTGTCGTTTGCCGAGCGTGCCGTATGCTTGCCTGTGTTCACCACAATCGAACCTTGCCGCGCAATGCGCGCTTCCTTACGGAACGTTATCTCTTCGTACAACGCTTCGGTCGGCAAATTCCAGTATGCAACACGGAGATTTGATAGTCCGTGGTTCTCTAATCCATAATCACTCTTCAAAGCAGATGCTTCGCTTTGGGCTGGTGTTGCAATGTTGAGTAAGTTGTTCATAGCCAATCCCGTATCAGTTTTCGTTCGCCGATGTAAATCTCGTTGGGTGAAGTCGGGTCTAACGCCCACTTGATGCGCGCGACGCCTTCCATTATGTCCTTTACCGTCGTTGCGTAGCTCAGCCGCAAGTGACCTTCCATACCGAATTCTTTCCCCGGCACTGCAACGACCAATGCTTTCTTCAATAAGAATTTTGACAACGCAACCGAATCATTGCTGTATGCGCGTAAGTCCGGCAGACAGTAGTACGTTCCGTCCGGTTTCGTAATCTTTACACCGTTAAATGATTTCAGTTCTTGCATCATCACGTTGCGGTTGTTTTCGAGCGTCATGCGTAGCGTATCGATAGCGCTTTGCAGTCCGGTGAGCGCTCCTTCTGCTGCTGCCTGCAAGACGAGCGATGTGCATGAAACAGTTTGTGACTGCACGTTTGCCAACACTTCAACAATCTGCTTCGGAGCAATCACCCAACCGATGCGGAATCCCGTCATCCCATATAACTTCGAGATGCCGTTGATAACTATGAGCTTGGTGTTCTCGATGTCTTTGTTTGTAAACTTGTACGCGGAAATCGAAGTCTTCCCGTCAAACACCAACTTGTGGTAGATGTCGTCCATGATGAGATAGATTCCCTTGCGCTCGCAGAACTCGACAATCTCCGCGATAAACGACTCAGGATACATCACGCCCGACGGATTGTTCGGGCTGTTGACGATGATTGCTTTCGTGTACGAGCTGACCGCTTGCTCGATTTCTTTCATACGCGGATAGAAGCCGCCGTCTTCCGGCGTGACGATGACGGGAACGCCGTACACCATCTTTATCATTTCAGGATAACTCACCCAATACGGCGCGAGCACAATCACTTCGTCCTGCGGATTGATGAGAGTGAAGAGAACGTTGTACAGCGATTGCTTCGCTCCCGCGGAGACCATCACATTCTCCGGCGCAACGACGCGGTCGTAATTCTCTTCGGTGTATTTGATGATTGCTTTGCGGAGCGACGGTGTGCCTTCGGTTGGTGTGTACTTGATGTCGCCCGTGTTGAGTTTTGCTGCCGAGCTGAGTATTGCGCTGATGGGCGCTTTGTTCTTCGGCTCGCCCGCTCCCAAGTGAACAACTGCTTCGCCTTTCTCGCGCAGAATTCTCGCCTCTTCGCTGAGGCTCAGCGTCGGTGACGGAGCGATCTCTCTTGCAAGTTTGCTTATGCTCATGAATGGTCCCTTCGGTAGAATTCCTGTTCGGATAGATTTCGCCTTTGAACATATTGCAGTTTCAATGCCAGAGAATATTTGTGAAAATAGCACGCCAAAGGCAATGTCCCATGATAGAATTCCCAAAAGTGATAATGGTTTTTCCAATCATTTTCGCTACATTTTGACGGAGAATGACTTGCATCCCGAAGAGGGTTTTTCAGCAACCTGCTTGAAAAGGAAAAAGGTCTCTCACTGCTAAGACAAAAGCCGAGGACGTTGCTTTTTTCAACGAACCGGCATTACGCTTTCCAAAGTGTCGGCAGTGGTGACACATTTGAGTAACGCTCTGCAAACTCTATGAACTCTAGCAACTCTATAAACTCTCAACTCAATCCATGATTCTCACAGACAAGAAAATCCTGGAAGAGATGGAGAAGGGAACGATCGTTATTTCTCCATTTGATAGAAAATATCTAGGCTCAAATTCGTATGATGTCCATCTTGGAAAGTACCTTGCCACGTACAAGAGCGACATACTTGATGCAAAACTCCACAACGAGATTGACCATTTTGAAATTCCTGATAACGGACTCATTCTACTTCCGCATCGTCTGTATCTCGGCGTAACGGAAGAGTACACGGAAACGCACGCCCATGTTCCCTTCCTTGAAGGAAAGAGCAGCATTGGTCGGCTGGGAATTGACATTCACGCAACAGCAGGTAAAGGGGACATCGGCTTCTGCAACACATGGACGCTGGAGATTTCCGTGAAGCAGCCCGTTCGGATTTATCATGGAATGCCGATTGGTCAGTTGATCTATTTTGAAGTTGATGGCGAAGTGTTGACGAGCTATAAATCAAAGGCATCGGCAAAGTACAATGCGCGAACGGACAAGCCTGTCGAGTCAATGATGTGGAAGAATTTTTTGAAATGACATTTTCAGAAGGAGGAACAAAGGATGAAGAGAATTGGCGACGCACATGATCTTGGTCGGCACATTGTCGCTGACCCAAAAATTTGTCACGGCAAGCCAACGTTTCGCGGTACGCGGATTTTTGTTTCCGACGTGCTTGAACAGGTGGCGAGCGGCATGGACTGGGAAACAATCGTTGAGGAATGGGATAATCACATTACGCAAGATGCGATTCGCGAAGCGGTAGTATTAGCAAGTCAAGCATTGTTGAAACACGTCGATGAATTTGTTCTTCGACAGAAAGCAGCATGATCATTCTTGATGAGCAAATTCTTCGCCAGCAACGCGAGTTGCTGTTTCGTTGGCGTATTCGAGTTCGACAAATTGGGTTCAACATTGGTCGCGCTGGGATTCAAGACGAGGAGATTATTCCGCTTCTCTTGCGCAACAAAAGCGCGACATTCTTTACGCGTGATGCGGGCTTTTGCGACCCAGCGCTTTGTCACAATCACTATTGCCTCGTTCATCTTCCCATTGACAAATCGGAAGTCGCGACGTATGTCCGTCGGGTGCTTCGTCATCCTCAACTTGATACGCAAAGAAAAAGAATTGGCAAACTGATTCGGGCTTCGCGGCGAGGCCTTGTGGTCTGGCAAAGAAACGTGCAAGGAGAAGTTCACTATTCATGGGCATGAGGTAGTTCGTTGAGTCGCTTTCATCATTTCCCATTTGTTGCATTCTTTCTCCTTCTCACCGCTTCGTGTGCAAAGAAGCCGCTGGAAGAATCTTCAGAAATTCTTCATCTCAATTATCCGAAAGAGTTAGGAGTTGTACAACGCGACAAATGGGGCTGGTCGAAGACTCGACTCGTTGAGCAAGCAGGTGACCGAACTTTGCCGGACCATTCCATCAACAAGATAACTATCCATCACGGTGGCGAAGATTTTCCGGCGGACAAAGACCCGGTGAAGTATTTGCAAACGTTTCAAGCCTGGTGCCGTGTAGAGAAAAAGTGGATTGACATTCCGTACCACTTCATGATTGATTTGAAGGGAACGATGTACGAAACCCGTCCCATCAATCTTCCCGGCGACACGAATACCGGCTACGACGTGCAAGGTCATGCGTTGATTTGTGTGATGGGGAATTACGAGAATCAGATTGTGAGTCAACAGCAACTGATTTCTCTCATCAACTTGACGGCGTTTCTTGCAAGGCGATTTTCGGTTTCGGTTGATTCCATCAAAGGGCATAAGGATTACACGGAGACGCTGTGCCCGGGAAAAGATTTGTACAGATATTTGCTGGATGGCACGATCGTGAACGCGGTTAGAGAAAAGTTGGAGAGATAAGCGCTTCGAGTTTACTCTTAACTCTCTCCTTTGTATTTTTGATTGAATCCATGAAAGGAAGAGCCTATGATCACGTTTGACAGCGCACTCGATTCAGTGATGCAGCTTTCTCCAGAGCAAAGACTGAAACTTGTCGACATTGTGAGAAAGCGCTACATAGAAGAACGCCGCGCAGAAATTGCGGCGAGCGTTGAGGAAGGTCTCGCGTTATTTCGAGCCGGCAAGCTTAGGAGCGAGTCGGTTGATGATCTGCTTGCCCGACTCCACGCATCGCTGAATGAACCTGAAGAAGAATGAGAGAAGTTCGCACAACGCCGAAATTCGATCGTGCCTACAAGAGGTTTGTCCGCCATAATGCAATCCTGAAACAAGCGATTGATGAAGCCATTAAGCAGATGGCGTTAGATGTGTTTGCTCCTTCCTTAGAGACACACAAGCTCAGCGGAAAACTCTTCAAAGCGTTCTCGTGTTCCTGTGGATACGATTGCCGCATTGTCTTCACGATCGAGAGAAGTGAATCAACAAGTGATGAAGTTATCGTGCTGCATGATGTCGGCACTCATGATGAAGTCTATTGATTTCTACCTCTCACCAACCGTTAGGAATACTATGAAGCGAATCTTTATTGGCAGCATACTTCTTTTTCTTTTCGCGTACTCAGTCTCTTCTTCTCAACCCAAACGTCCGCTCGAACTCGCAGACATGTTCAAAATGAAACGCGTCTCCGAGCCTGCAGTTTCACCAGATGGAAAATGGTTGGTCTACACACTCACCACTCCCGACCTTGCTGCAAACAAAAACTTCTCCGACTTATGGAGTGTCTCTACGGACGGCAGTACACCGCGACAATTGACTAATAATCCGGCGGCAGATAGACACGCTTCGTGGTCGCCTGATGGCAAATGGATTGCGTTTGAATCAACTCGCTCGGGTGATTCACAAATCTGGTTGATGAAGCCGGATGGCAGCGAGCAGAAACAGTTCACAGCGATTTCCACAGGTGCTTCGACTCCTGTTTGGTCGCCAGACGGTTCGATGATTGCGTTCGTGTCGGATGTGTTTCCCGAATTCTCGAATCAGCCGTTTGCCATCAGCGACTCGCTCAACAAGAAGAAGCTTGATGATATGGAGAAGGGCAAAGTGAAGGCGAAAGTTATTACGCAGCTCTTCTATCGCAATTGGGACTCATGGCTTGAAGGAAAGCGCCAGCATGTGCTTGTGCAAGGTGTTGCCGGTCGAAGACTCGACTCGGCGAGCGGAAATCCTGTTGACGTTACGCCGATAATGCGCGACGGAGTTCCGCGTTCTCAAACATTTTCCGCAGGCGTTGAGTTTGCATTCTCACCCGACGGCAAAGAGATTGCATACACCGCATCGCCTGCGGACACGCGTGAAGAAGCATGGACGACCAACTATGACATTTGGGTTGTTCCGCTTGACGGCAAAGCGCCGAGACAAATCACGACGAACGCCGCTGCGGACGGCTGTCCACGATATTCACCTGATGGCAAGTATATTGCTTATCGTGCACAATCAATTCAAGGATTCGAAGCCGACCGTTGGCAGTTGATGCTCTATGAAAGAGCGACAGGCAAAACGAGAAGTCTCACAGCAAATTTTGATTCACACGTTGAAGAGCTCGTGTGGTCATCTGATGGAAAGCTGTTGTACTTCCCTGCAGAGGAAAAGGGGAGTAAACCAATCTGGTCTGTGTCGCTGGCAGGCAATGATGTGAAGAAGGTGTTCGATAAGGCGACGAACGGAAGTTTGAACGTCAGTTCTTCTTCAATCATCTTCTCTCACGTTAGTGCTGTTCGCCCGGCAGAGATTTACAGCGTTGGTCTCGATGGCATGCCCGCTCGAAGAGTCGAGTCGTCGACCAGCGGTTTGGCGGGAAAGAATCCAAAGAAGATTACGGGAGTGAACGATGAACTCTTTACGTCGCTCGATATTCCTGAGCCCGAAAGCATTTGGTTCAAAGGCGCAGGTCGAAGACTCGACTCGGCGAGCGGGACAAACGTGCAGTCATGGATTTTCAAGCCAGCGAAGATGGTGGAAGGTGCAAAGTATCCGCTCGTGTATCTTGTTCACGGAGGTCCGCAGGGCGCGTGGATGAACTCGTGGTCGTTCCGATGGTGTCCCGCGTTGTGGGCTGCGCAGGGCTACATTGTGATGGCGCCAAACCCACGCGGCAGCAGCGGCTTCGGACAAAAATTCATGAACGAAATCAGCGGCGACTGGGGCGGCAAGGTGTTCGTTGATTTGATGAAAGGTCTCGATTACGCGTGCAAGCTGCCGTACGTTGATAGCACAATGAAAGCTGCCGCAGGTGCCTCGTTCGGTGGATATATGATGAATTGGTTTCAAGGTCATGCGGGCAACAGATTCAAAACACTTATCACGCATGACGGCGTGTACAACTTCGTAAGCATGTACGGCACGACGGAAGAAGTATGGTTCGATGAATGGGACCATGCCGGCACACCATGGGACAACCCGAAGCATTACGAAAAGTTTTCTCCACACACGTACGCGAAGAATTTCCGTACGCCGAACCTCATCATACACGGTGAGAAAGACTACCGCGTTCCCGTAACTGAAGCGATGCAGCTCTTCACGACGCTTCAGCGCAAAGGTGTGCCGTCAAAGTTCTTGTACTTCCCCGATGAAAACCATTGGGTTCTCAAACCCGCAAACAGCAAGCTGTGGCATGAGACGGTGTTTGATTGGTTGGCGGAGTACTTGAGAAAAGGAGATACGAGGAACTAGAGCCGAATCCCTGAGCGAAGCGAAGGGTCTGATTCAAACTCTGCATACTCTATCGACTCCTAAGAACTCGATGGATGTTCGCACGAGTCTACCCATGAACCATGTCGGCAGTTGAGAACATTACCGCGTCACGCTGAGATCAGCGAAGCCCGAAGCAGCCCGACCCCCGCAGCTGGTGATTGATTCGTATAATCGATTTTGCTTTTTGCTTGCTTGTAGGTGGACCAATCGGCGATTAGTCCTACAATGCGGGGGGAATGCCAAAAAGAACTATATAAAGAATGCAGAGTGTTGATTGAAGTGTGAGATTCTTCGCTTCGCTCAGAATGGAAAACCATGCACCTTGAAATCCTCAATTATACTCCCTATCTTGTTTCCCACAGTTCGCCACTCCCCGGCATAACTTACGCAGTTTTTCTCACTCGAGAAGGAATCTCTCATGCCAACCGACGTGAAGGGCGTACTCGCACAACTTGGATTGACGAACCTTGGCGATGTGTACTCGAATCTTTCCACGCCTCGTTTGTACGAAGAAGTCGTCCGACGACGTGAGGGATGGATATCGCATCTCGGTCCAATGGTCGTGCACACCGGTCATCATACGGGGCGCTCGCCAAACGACAAGTTCATTGTCCAGGAGCCATCGAGCGAAATCAAAATTGCATGGGGCAAAGTGAACCGCCCGTTCGAATTGGCAAAGTTTGAAGCACTGTACGCGAAGATGTGTGCATATTTTCAGGGACGCGACGTCTTCGTTGCCAACCTCTTCGGCGGCGCCGATCTGAACTACCGCATTCCAGTTCGGGTGATTACCGACTACGCGTGGCACAACATGTTTGCCCGCAACTTGCTGATTCAACCCGAGATGCCGGTCGTCCATAACTCGACAGACACGTGGACGATTATCGACTCGCCGCGCTTCCACGCGTCACCGGAAGTGGATGGGACGAACTCCGAAGTGTTCATCGTCATCAACTTTGCCCGCAAGCTGGTGATCATTGGTGGAACGAGTTACGCGGGTGAAATAAAGAAATCCGTGTTCACAATTCTCAACTACTTGTTGCCCGAGAAAGGTGTGATGCCGATGCATTGCTCGGCGAACGTCGGGAAAAGCAGCGATACCGCACTCTTCTTCGGACTTTCCGGCACGGGCAAGACGACGCTTTCTGCCGACCCATTGCGGAGCTTGATTGGCGACGATGAGCATGGATGGAGTGACGATGGTGTGTTCAACTTTGAGGGTGGTTGTTATGCAAAGGTTATCCGTCTCTCGAAAGAAGCTGAACCGGATATCTACGAAACGACTCGTATGTTCGGAACAGTGCTGGAGAATGTAATCCTCGACTCCAATTCGCGCGACGTGAACCTCGATGACGGAACGCTTACGGAGAACACGCGTGCTGCCTATCCGATTACACATATCAAGAACATTGTTCCGGAAGGCAAAGCCGGACATCCGAAGAACATCATCATGCTCACGTGCGATGCGTACGGAGTGATGCCGCCGGTTTCGAAGCTGACGCCTGCGCAGGCGATGTATCATTTCCTGTCCGGCTACACTGCGAAAGTTGCGGGCACAGAAAAAGGAGTGACCGAGCCGCAGACGACATTCAGCACATGCTTCGGCGCGCCGTTCATGCCATTGCCTCCGACGGTGTATGCGAAGCTGTTGGGCGACAAGATTGCGAAACATAAAGTTGATTCATGGCTCGTGAACACAGGTTGGAGCGGCGGCGGCGTTGGTGTCGGTGCGCGCATGAAGATTGCATACACACGTGCCATGATAACCGCTGCGCTCAACGGCTCGCTTGCAAACGTACCTACAACGCAAGACCCGATATTTGGTTTGCACGTTCCATCGTCGTGTCTCGGTGTACCTGTGGAGATTCTCAACCCGCGCAACACGTGGAAGGACAAAGCCGCATACGACGCCAACGCGAAAGACCTTGCGGAGAAGTTCAAAAAGAATTTTGAGCAGTTCGCCGCGACCGCAACGGAGGAGGTTCGAAACGCAGGACCGAAGTGAGAAGCCAGAGGTCAGAAATCAGAGGTCAGAGGTCAGAAGAAGCCTCTCGATTGTTCGGGGGGCTTTTGGGGGTTCAAGTTTTTTTCAACACCGAGGCGCGAAGGTTCACTAAGAGTTCTTTGAAGATTTTCTTTGTGTAACTTTGTGCAGCTTAGTGTCTTCGTGGTGAAAGCTTTTTCTTCTATGGACAAACAATACAAAATCTGGGGCACCGACATCGACCCCGAAGCAATCGCGCAGATGGAAGCCGCGGTCTCACTTCCCGTTTCCGTTGGCGGTGCGTTGATGCCCGACGCGCATGTCGGCTACGGCTTGCCGATTGGCGGCGTGCTAGCCACAGACAATGCCGTCATTCCGTATGGCGTCGGCGTTGATATCGCTTGTAGAATGATGATGACGATCTTCGACATCCCGCCGAAAGTTGTGCGGACAGAAGAAGAGTTGTACAAGAAGGCGATTGAAGCGAATACTCTCTTCGGCGTTGGTGGAGAATGGAAGCAACGAAAACAGCACGACGTGATGGACGAAGATTGGAATATCTCGCCTGTTACAAAAGAGATGAAGGTCAAAGCTCACAAGCAGCTCGGCACGTCTGGTTCGGGAAATCACTTCGTCGAGTTTGGTGAGATTACATTTGATGAAGAAGCTCTCGGCATTCCAGCAGGTTCGTATCTCGCGCTGCTGTCGCACAGCGGCAGCCGCGGCACAGGCGCACACGTCGCCGATTATTATACTCGTATAGCAAAAGCGAAACATCCCGAACTCACCGGCGCAGCGCGCAATCTCGCATGGTTAGATGTTGATGAAGAAGGTGCGGAGTATTGGGCTGCTATGGAGCTGATGGGCAAGTATGCCTCGGCGAATCATCACCTCATTCACGAAGCCATCATCAAGTTTCTCAAGCATGATGTGCTGAAGCAAATTGAGAATCACCACAACTTTGCCTGGCGAGAGAAGCACGGCGGACGAAACCTTATCGTTCATCGCAAGGGAGCAACGCCTGCCGGCAAAGGAGTTCTCGGCATCATTCCCGGCTCGATGGCAACGTTGGGCTTTCTTGTCGAGGGACTCGGCAACGAAGCATCACTGTCGTCAACGTCGCATGGAGCGGGGCGACGCATGTCGCGCAAGCAAGCATCGAAAACATATACATGGAAGGAGACGAAAGAGTTTCTCGAGAAGCAAGGAGTGAAGCTCCTCTCTGCCGGACTCGATGAGGTTCCGTGGGCATACAAGAACATCAACGATGTGATGAACGCGCAGCTTGATTTGGCAAAGCCGCTCGCGAGGTTTATGCCGCGACTTGTGAAGATGGCACCGGCGGGAGAACGACCGGAGGATTGAAAAAAATAACTTGCCTTCCCTTCTCGAATGTATTATCATATCCGCAGAAAATCAAACGACGTTCAACCGCACACCGTAGTTTGATTTTCAGAATGGAGAAGAGATGTTAACAGCATCTCATTATAGTTTTGTTTGATGAAGGGAGACGTTGAAACATTGTCTCCGGAGAGTTGGAGTATGATGAGAACGTGGCTGATAAAACTATCCTCGCTATCCCTCTTGACCAGAGTTATCGCGCGCGCTGTGCAACGAGCGAACCTCTTCAATCACACCAAGCTTAGGCGATTCCACTTGTAACTTGATCCGGTTCTCCGAACAACGCACGAAGCCAACGTCTCTAATCTTCGTCAAAGAAAAGAAGGGATATTGTTATGAAGATATTGACTCAACCGTTCCTACTGGCTTTCAGCCTGTTTCTATTGGGTGTATCGTCTCATGCCCAAACGCCGCCGCCGCTGAGTTTCTATCCTTACCGTGCTGGGAATGTTTGGCAGTACAGGGACGCTTTCAACAATGAGATTTTTTGGACGCGCTATAACGACCGTGACTCATTGGGCAATGATGGAGTTATTTTCATAAGAGGCCGCAGGGTTCCCGATAATACTACCTTCCGAGAAAAAATTGATACTGCGGCAAATGTTTTTTTCTGGTATGGGAGCGGACCCCCTCCGACAGATACACTGTACAACTTGAATGCAACAGTGGGTCAATCGTGGCAAGGTTTCCGACCAGAAATACGCATCACACTTGCCGGTATTCAATCGGGAATCGTCTTTGGCGTACCTACAACCGTTAAGCTATTCAGATTCACACTAGCACAGCCCCCTCCGAGGGAGCCGCTCGTATTTCGTGAGGACTATCTGGCAAGTGGATTTGGATTGGTTCAATCATGGTATGAACCCGGCCTTCTTCTCTATCTCGCCGGTGCTATCATAGATACTGTTCGATGGGGAATTGTGGTAGGTGTTGAAGATGGAAGTTTCAAGGCCGCTGAATTCACTCTCTACCAAAACTATCCGAACCCATTCAACCCCACGACCACAATCAACTTCGATGTCCCACAAAAGGAGCGGATACATCTGACGGTTTTCGACGTTCTTGGGAGAGAAGTAGCTGTGTTAGTGGATGGCGAAAAGGAGCGTGGCTCACATTCCGTTCTTTTCAATGTGCAAGGTATCGCGAGCGGTGTGTACTTCTATCGTTTGAAATCCGGAGCAGCTACGCTCACAAAAAAAATGATCGTTCAGAAATAAGAAGGGAGGTGGTATTACGAAAACTCTGAAAACGGAAAACGGCAGTTGATGCCTGCCGTTCTCCGAACAACGCACAAAGCCATCGTCTAATGTTCATCAGAAGAAAAGGAGGAATATTGTTATGAAGATATTGACTCAACCGTTCCTACTGGCTTTCAGCCTGTTTCTATTGGGCGTATCGTCTCATGCCCAAACGCCGCCGCCGCTGAGTTTCTATCCTTACCGCGCTGGAAATGTCTGGCAGTATCGAGACGCGTTCAATAATGAGATAGCTTACACACGCTACAACGACAGAGATTCCGTTGGAAATGATAGTTCGATTTACATCTGGGGTAGAATACTTCCAGGCTCCTCGCGCTTATTCGAAAAAATTGACGCCTCTTACAGTGTCTATGCTCTTCTTAATCAGCCGAACTACCCGCACTACAAACTAAATGCAGACAGCGGACAGTCTTGGCAGGCAGCCCAGTTTGCGAATGGTTCACAAATTGTTGCCACTCTAATCGGAATTTCTTCCGGACGTGTGTTTGGTTTCCAAACGACAGTAAGAAGGTATAGATTCACCCTAGTATATCCGCCGCCTCATCCGCCTTTTTGGATTAGTGATGATTACTTGGCAAGTGGGTTTGGGTTGGTACAATCATTCGTCGAGCCAGGTGCAACATTTTACCTTGCAGGGGCGATCATTGACAGCGTGCGTTGGGGAATTATTGTTGGAGTAAACGAACAAACAAAACCGCCACACATGTTTGCATTGCACCAAAATTACCCGAACCCATTTAACCCGACAACAACAATTAATTATGATGTTGCCCAGAAAACTCTCATCAGACTTAAGGTATTCGATCTCCTTGGAAGAGAATTGGCGACTTTAGTGGATGATGTAAAAGAGGCTGGTCCGTATTCAGTTTCATTCCAAGCAAACGGTCTGGCAAGCGGTGTTTACTTCTATCGTCTCGAAATGGCCCAGACAACGCTCACAAAAAAAATGATCATTCAAAAATAAAAGAGAAGGAGATAACCATCATTAGAATACCAGAAAGAGAAAACGGCAGTTGATGCCTGCCGTTCCCCGAACAACACACAAAGCCAACGTCTAATGTTCATCAGAAGAAAAGGAGGAATATTGTTATGAAGATATTGACTCAACCGTTCCTACTGGCTTTCATCCTGTTTCTATTGGGCGTATCGTCTCATGCCCAAACACCGCCGCCACTGAGCTTTTACCCATATCGTGCGGGAAATGTATGGCAGTATAAGGATGCTTCCAACGATCAGGTGTTCTATACAAAATTCATTGACTCAGATTCGTTAGCTAGCGATTCATCGATTTATGTGAGAGGCCATCGGCTTCCAGAGGGAACAATCTTTGAGAAAATTGATACAGCGTTTAATGTGTTCAACCTTCTCTTTCAACCAAGCTACCCGCGCTACAAACTCAATGCGAATGTTGGGCAAGCGTGGCAGGTTGGACTGCTCGGTGCCGATACCGTGAGAGCCACAGTTGTTAATTCTTTTTCCGATCGGGTCTTCGGCGTGCTTACTATCATAAAAGTATACAGGTTTGAGGTTGTTCGACCTCCCCCACAGCCTCCCTTCTGGCTGGGGGATGATTACTTAGCAAGTGGATTTGGGTTAGTAGGTTCGCGACAAGAGCCCAACCTCGTGCTCTACTTGTCAGGGGCAATAATTGGTGGTGTACGATGGGGCACCATATTAAGTGCAGCGGAGGGACCACCCCGTCCAACCACGGTTACTTTGCGCCAAAACTACCCCAATCCATTTAATCCAGCAACCATGATTGAATATGATTTGCCCACCGCGAGCCACGTTCGATTGAAAATCTTTGACGCGCTCGGGAGAGACATTTCGACCCTTGTGAATGCCGAACAGGAAGGTGGTGTTCACAGGGAAGAGTTCATGGCTGATCACATAGCAAGCGGTGTATATTTTTACCGCTTGGAAGCAGGCGGCAGAACACTTACAAAAAAAATGATCGTCCAGAAATAAGAAAGGAGGTGCTATCACGAAAACTCTGAAAACGGCAGTTGATGCCTGCCGTTCTCCGAACAACACACAATGCCGTCGTCAAGAGCCAACTTGCGTTTGCGCAGCGGCGGCGTTGTGCTACTAGAATATGCGCAAACGCGAATCATAAGTCAATCAACCTCTCATCAAAAGGAGATACAGTTATGAAACCGATTGCGCGTTTTCTACATGCCTTGCTTATTGCTTTGGCCTGTTTGTCAATGCAGCAAGCGTACGGACAAACTGATTCGTGCGGCTTTAACGGACAACAACAAGGCGCTCTCAGTCAAGAAGGGGGCTACCAAATCACCTCAATGGGTACCGTAAAAGCCTTGCTTGTCTTTATTGACTTTCCCGATGATACTCAAGACCCAAACAACCCAACATGGCCCACATCTCCGCCACCCGGAATTGGTCCCAACTACCTCAACGACATAGTTGATCTGACCGAAACGCAGAATTCGGGACTCAAATACAATATCACAACATTTTTCCGACGGATGAGTTTCGACCAATTCACAATGATTGGTAAAGGATACTACAAACAAGCGCCACAGAACCTATCATGGTATGTCACTAATCATCCAGGTGAGGAGGCCGCCTACGCTGCCAGAGATGCAATCGCATTATTGGATGCTCAGTTCGATTTCTCTGATTTCGATCGTTGGACATACAACGGTCCGTTCAATCACAGTCCCGGGCCTGACGGAAGGCTTGACATGGTCTTTGTCTGCTTCAGAAGGTGGTATTTATGTCCAGGCGTTCTATTTGGCTGCAGCTTCATTGCACAAGGTTGGTATGGGGCATCGTTGCCTAACGGGGTTGTTTCGGTCGATAAGGGGAGAAGGCAGATTGTCTCGAATCAAGCTGTCAACGTATTGGAGATGAGGCAATATCCACGTTTGGATATTATTCTGCATGAATTTGGTCACGTTTGGGGATTGCCTCACAACTACAGCGGAGGATTGTGGAGCTTAATGAGCCAGCGTCATCCGGCCGTCAGCTATCTCATGAACTCTTATGAGCGAGAGCAATTGGGCTGGCTCAACTTCAACGACGTCTCGGTCGACGGCACAACGACATCCATTGCAGATTTCGCGTCCGCAGGCGTTGCTTACAGAATTGCAATCCCAAATACCAGCCCACAAGAATACTTCTTATTTGAGAATCATCAGCAAATCAGTTTGTACGACACCGTAGATATTTCCACATCAACCGGACCGGGCTTATACATCCTGCAGGATAACGGGGTTAGGCATGTTGAAGCAAACAATCTCCGAGTTGCAGCCGCGGATGGAAAATGGAATTGGTCGAATCCATATTGGATTCAGAATCTATTCAATCCAACAAATCCATTGGATTCGATTCCGGTTTTCAATCGCGGCACGATAAACCGCTCTGGCGGAGAAACCGACAAAGTTGATCATATGACTACCAAAGGGTATCGTTACTTGACGTTTGCATGGCTTGATGAAGTCGACGGCACACTCAAGACAGGACAGCGTTACAAAGGAGACGGGAAAGACCGCTTCACGTTTTCCGATAACAAAATGTTCTCACCGTGGAGCGGTTACGGTGCATACACATGGAACGGTTCGACTGCAACTACGATCGGGGTCGAAATCACAGGGACATACGGTTCCAATATCAATGTAAAATTCTACACAACAAATCCAGTGAGCGGTCCGCCATCGAAACCAGTTGATCCGCGCCTCAGCAGCAACAGCGGTCAGTACGGCAACATCCGTTTTAGCTGGGCGGCAAATCACGAGCCTGATCTTGCAAGTTATGAAGTGTCAAGGAAAGTCGATCTCTACGGAAATGTCTGGCAGGTCGTGGCTCCATCAATAGCAGACACATTCTGGGTTGATCCCGAATACCTCTACGCACCCGGAGGTGGTGATTTCAGACCGACATATAAGGTACGGGCAAAGGATTCCCAAAACCTCTTTTCATCATTCAGTGATTCAACTACTGTACGAGCTGAACAAGGAAAACGAGCGGCTAAAGGTGAGATAGCATTGGGCTTTGCATTGGAACAAAACTACCCTAACCCCTTCAATCCATTGACGAACATCAAGTTCGAAATACCGGAAGATCATCAAGTAACATTGAAGGTGTTCAACACTCTCGGTCAAGAAGTCGCGACGCTCGTAAACGGGTTTCAATCAGCAGGTTCATATTCGGTACCATTCGACGCATCACAGCTTTCATCCGGCGTCTACATTTATACACTCAAAGCCGGAAACTACACAGCTTCGAAGAAGCTCTTGTTGATGAAGTGAGCTTGTTGTTCACAAGAGGTCGGAACTAAGGGCGAATCGAAAACGATTCGCCCTTTGTGTTTTGTTGTGAGTTGTTATACATTGAGTGTGACAAATCGCCCATCCGATTTCTCATTCAAGATTCTCTCTGTTGTCTCCGTTTCCTCTGTGCTTAGAGAGCTTTTCCATGGATTTGATTGTTGGTGAAACTAAACTTACACTCACTCTCGGCGACATTACGCAGCAAGATGTTGATGCAATTGTGAACGCAGCAAACTCCAGCCTCATGGGTGGCGGCGGTGTCGATGGCGCAATCCATCGCGCAGGTGGTCCGGCGATTCTTGAGGATTGCAAGGCGATTGTCGCGAAGCATGGCAGGTTGCCGACAGGCGAAGCAGTAATCACAACAGGCGGACGATTGAAAGCGAAGCATGTCGTTCACACGGTTGGTCCTGTTTGGCAGGGAGGAAACAATCGTGAAGACGAGCTGCTCGCCAACGCATATCACAACTCACTGAGAGCGGCAGTTGAGAACAACGTCAAGACGGTTGCGTTTCCGTCCATCAGCACAGGCATCTATGGGTTTCCCATCGAACGCGCGGCGAAGATCGCGGTGGAGACGGTAAAACAATTTGTGCGGGAGAATTCTCTCTTAAGAGAAGTACGGTTCGTTACGTTCAGTCAATTTGATTACGACATCTACCAGAAGCTTTTCCAGTCTTTTGATTCCTAAATCCCAACCCACTCTAACAAAAGGAGTTTTTATGATTGATATACTCCGTCGGTGGACTGCGTTGCTTGTTACGTTTGTGTTTGTTGTTCAAGCAAGCAATTCACAAACCACCCCACCCGAAGGCATCCGCAAGAACACGCCCACAGTTCACGTCTTTACGAATGCTCGTATTGTGCAATCGCCCGGCAAGGTGATTGAGAAAGGAACGCTTGTTATTCGCGACGGCGTGATACAAGCTGTTGGTGCGAACCCCACTGTGCCTGCCGATGCGCGTGTGTGGGATATGAAGGGGCAAACCATTTATCCCGGCTTGATTGATTCGTACTCCGATTACGGACTGCCGAAAGCGCCGAAACCTTCTCCCCCGGCGGAGGGGGAATCCGCCATCGGCGGACGACCGCAACCGCAACAAGCCGAACCAACTCGCGGCGCCGATTATTGGAACAACATGGTCGTTGCACAAAACAATGCCGCTGAATTGTTCTCGCCAGACGCGAAAGCTGCAGAGAAACTTCGCGGACAAGGCTTCACATCAGCATTGATTGTTCCGCAGCGCGGTATCATCAAAGGAAAGAGTGCAGTCGTAAATCTTGGTGATGGAAAAGCGAATGATGTTCTCGTTCGTTCCGGCGTTGCGCAGCACATTCAACTTGCCGGTGAGTGGGGACGCGAGGGTTATCCCGGTTCGCTCATGGGCATCATCGCTCTCATTCGTCAAGCGCTCTACGATGCCGATTGGTATAACAAAGCGCATGATGCGTACGCGAAGAATTCCTCACTTCAACGACCTGAAACGAACGAAGCGCTTGCCGCGTTGCGTGAGGTCATCCCCGCAAGCGGGACAGGCGTCAACAAAATTCCTGTTGTTATCGAAACGAACGACGAGCTTGATGTTTTCCGCGCAAACAAAATCGCACAGGAGTTCGGCTTGAATCTGATAGTGCGAGGGAGCGGAAAAGAATATCGCCGGCTTGATGCGGTGAAAGGAACTCAACGTTCAATCATTCTCCCTATCAACTTCCCGGAAACTCCTTCAGTGGAAACGGCTGAAGAAGCATTGCAAGTTTCGCTCGAAGATTTACGCCACTGGGATGAGGCGCCGGAGAATTCGAAGCGCTTGCAGGAAGCTGGAGTTCAGTTTGCGTTTACCTCTGCAACGCTGAAGGATGTCGGAACATTTCTCGCAAGCGTTCGCAAAGCTGTCGAGCGTGGGCTTTCCGCCGATGCTGCACTTGCTGCGCTCACTACCACTCCGGCAAAATTGTTTGCTGTAGAAAAACAGTTGGGCTCACTCGAAGTTGGAAAGACGGCGAACTTCATTGTCACGAGCGGAGATTTATTTGCAGAGAAGACGGTGCTTCGCGAAAGCTGGATTGACGGCAAACGCTACGAAATCAAACCGTTGCCGGAAATTGACCCGCGTGGAAAGTGGGACTTGCGGATTGGCGGAGTAGCGCCGGGCGATTCCATCATTCTCCATTTGAAAGGCGAGCCGGAATCGTTGAACGGAGCGCTGACCAAAAAGAAAGAAGTGAAATTGACGAACGCGTCACTTTCAGGATTGAAGCTCGCCTTCTCGTTTACAGGAGATTCAATCGGTTTCGCCGGAGTCGTTCGCATGTCTGCAACACTCAGTGCGCAAGCGATGACAGGGAACGGCGAATGGTCTGATGGCTCTCCGTTTATATGGTCTGCAACGCGCATAGCGCCATTTACTCCTGAGCCTGACACGTCTAAACCAAAGCCGCCGCAGAGGGCGTCGTTCCCGCCAATCTATCCGCTTGGAGAATTTGGTCGAGCAAAACTTCCCGATCAACCGGCGAGTGTGTTTGTGAAAGGCGCAACCGTGTGGACGTGCGCTCTGCAGGGAAAACTGGAGAATGCGGATGTGCTTATTCAAAAAGGAAAGATTCTCAAAGTCGGTACGAACTTGTCCGCGCCCGCTGATGCGCTCGTCATCAACGGCGCGGGCAAACACATTACGCCCGGTTTGATTGACGCACACTCGCACATGGCGGCAAGCGGGAGCGTGAACGAAGCCGGACAAGCAATCTCCGCCGAAGTTCGCATTGGCGATGTTGTTGACTGCAACGACATCGACATCTATCGTGCGCTTGCCGGCGGGTTGACATCTGCACACATTCTCCACGGTTCCGCAAATCCGATTGGCGGACAAGCGCAGCTCATCAAACTCCGATGGGGAAGTTTGCCCGAAGAAATGAAGTTCGAAGGGACGCCACCGACAATCAAGTTTGCGTTGGGCGAAAATGTGAAGCAATCCAATTGGGGAGAGCGCTTCACAACGCGGTACCCGCAAACGCGTATGGGCGTTGAGCAAATTATTCGCGATGAATTCCAAGCCGCGCTCGATTACGAGAGGGCGTGGCAGAAGTATGAGAAGGAAAAAAGCGGAATTCCCCCGCGTCGCGATTTAGAGCTGGATGCAATTCTTGAAATTCTTCGCGGCAAGCGGTTCGTGCATTGCCACTCCTATGTGCAGAGTGAGATTCTCATGCTCATGCGTGTAGCGGAAGATTTCGGATTCAGGATTCAAGTTTTCCAGCATATTCTTGAAGGCTACAAAGTTGCGGACGTGATGGCGAAACACGGCGCCGGCGCTTCGTGCTTCACCGACTGGTGGGCGTACAAGCTGGAGGTGTACGATGCAATCCCATACAATGGCGCGTTGATGTATGAGCAAGGGGTTGTCGTCTCGTTCAATTCCGATAGTGATGAGCTTGCGCGCAGAATGAATTGGGAAGCAGCCAAAGCAGTGAAGTACGGCGGCGTTCCCGAAACCGAAGCGCTGAAATTTGTCACGCTCAATCCCGCGAAGCAGCTCAAAGTCGATAACAGAGTCGGCTCACTTGAAATTGGAAAGGATGCAGACTTCGTTGTGTGGAACGGAAGTCCGCTTTCAACATATAGCAAGTGCGAGCAAACGTGGATTGATGGAAGAAAGTATTTTGATATTGATGAGGACAAAAAGATGAATGAAGAAGTGCAGAAACAACGTGCAGTGTTGGTGCAGAAAGCGTTGACAGCGAAAAAAGCCGGGGGCGTCGAAGCGACGCCGAAGCAGCCGAAGAAAGGCGATGAGTATGACCATCCGAAGTGTGATGAAGTTGGAGGAGGATTCTAACATGAAAAACGTCATTGGTCATTGGTCATTAGTCATTTGCCTTGTTGTCGGATTCTTCTCCTCCTCAACAGCGTCGAATCAAATTCCGGCGAAGCCGCAGGAGAGAACGATAGCAATCATCAACGCGACGATTCATCCTGTTTCTTCTCCCGCAATAGAAAAGGGGACAATTGTTTTCGATAAAGGAAAGATTACGGCAGTCGGGTCGAGCGTTCCTGTTCCGCAAGGTGCTGAAGTGATTGACGCAGCCGGTAAGCATGTCTATCCCGGCTTGATGAGTCCTGACACATACATCGGCTTGACGGAAATCGGAGCTGTCCGTGCTTCACGAGACCGCGCCGAGACCGGTCGCATCAATCCGAACGTGCGGGCGGAAGTCGCGTTCAATCCTGAATCGGAATTGATTCCCGTTGCGCGGGCAAACGGCATTACAACAATCGTCACAGCGCCGGGCGGCGGACTTCTTTCGGGAACATCAGCAGTGATGATGATGGACGGCTGGACGTGGGAAGACATGAGGCTGAAAGCTCCCGCAGCGCTTGTTGTGCAGTGGCCGAACATGAATATCCAGCGCGGCTGGTGGGTGACGAAATCGGAAGAAGAGCAGAAGAAAGAACGAGACGCACAGTTGAAAGAAATTGCCGACGCATTCCGCGATGCGCGGGCGTACATGAAGGCGAAGAAAGCGGAAGAACAAAAGGGGATTCCCTATCACAACATTGACAAACGCTGGGAAGCGATGATCCCCGTGCTTGAAGGAAAAATTCCGGTGGTTGTGGACGCGACAGAGATGCAGCAGATCCAAGCCGCTGTCGCATGGTCGCAGCAAGAGAACGTGAAGCTTATCATCAAAGGTGGACACGATGCGTGGCGCGTGGCTGACTTGTTGAAGAAGAATAACATTCCCGTTCTCGCCGGCGGCATTCATCGCCTGCCGGGCAGACGCTTTGAACGCTACGACGAGCCGTTTGTGTTACCGAAAAAATTGTACGATGCCGGGATTCAGTTTGCCATCGTCAGCGAAGAGGAAGCGGCGCACGAACGTAACTTACCCTACAATGCCGCGCAAGCCGCCGCGTACGGACTTCCGAAAGACGAAGCGCTGAAGGCAATCACACTCCATCCCGCGCAAATCTTCGGCGTCGCAGACAAGATCGGCTCACTCGAAGTCGGCAAAGACGCGACGCTGATTGTAACGACAGGCGACCCGCTCGAAATCATCTGCAATGTGGAGATGGAGTTTATCCAGGGTCGCAGGATTGACTTGAGCAGTAAGCATACGATGTTGTATGAGAAGTATAAGGAGAAGTACCGAAGAATGTCTAAACCCTGAGCGATTCTCAGCGAAGGGTCTTCAGCCCAGTAGCTTATTGGAGTAATGGAGTAGTGGAGTAATGTCCGAAGGACCCCTTACGGAGGATTGATGTAGGTGACCGGTTATCGGGGCTTGTGGAGTGCAGCGGTCTTTGACAAAACCGGAAATCATTCTTACCTTCATACCAGACAGTGAAGTGATTTCTGTGAGAGGACAACAAGCATGGATGTCGTAATTCCTGATGTTATGCGGCATTTGCTCAAACAACCTGAAATCGAATGCGGGGGGTCTTTAATAGACTCTAAGAGGAGACAAAGAGGGAGAGGTTTTTCAGAAGAGACTAACAAACCATTTGAATAGCGATACGAAGAAGTCCTTGGTTAGGAATCCGGCGATCATACTTGCAATGATAGAGAATATGAAGGTCTTAAGGTTCAGAATCTTTGAACGTTTTCTAGCCCAATCAAGTTTGGGATGGTTATAGAACTGCTCTTCGAAGGTGACGCACATATCAAAGACTGGCTGCCAGAGGTCAAAGGCGTGAACCTGTTCATCTGTGTCGAATCGCTTGTCCCCTTCGCTTTTTCTGGCTTCTTTAGCACTTGCTTTGATATCATTGTACAACTTCATCAACCGATTGTCGAATTCTCCGTTGTCAAGAGATGAGGTGTCTATCTTTCTGAGTTCGTTGTACTGCTTGGTCGCTTCCTTTACTTGCAACTTAAAGATATCGAGACAACATCTTTTTAGATGTGAGTACGCCTTTGCAAGAACTTGCTCATCAGGCTCCCTATAGGTCCACTTGCGAGAAATATGATCCAACGCAGCATTCAATTCGAACAGCACTTCATACGGCAGTGCGTTCCGAACTTGAATTCCACTATACAGAGGCTTTACGTAGTCGAGGTAGAACTTGAAGAGTTCTTCGAATGTTTTGGGAGGCATTCGGTTCAACGCAACGCTTTGTCCAGTTCCTTTTCAACATCTTCGTGCGAAACTATCTTATCTCTTAGAATGTTGCCTCGACCAATGAAGGGGAACTCGGAGAAAAGCCTGATGAGGATTCCCTTCAGTGCAAGAGATTTTCTTGTCTCCTCAATGGTTTCTCTCCGCAGTTCTTTTACATTGCGGCCTGTCCATCGCTCCACGTTCTTTTCAAAAGTCACCAACGTGTTTGACATAGGTGGGGCCCTCTATGGTTTTGTATCTTGGGTTGTTTACAGGGGGAATAGCACATTCAATATAGAGCCTTTTGCCGTTACAGGCAAATCTTTCTCGGTCAGGCCTACGCAAAAACATCGTCGACACTCTTTCCCAGAGCCTTTGCGACCTTCAACTGAGAAATTCGATTTACGGCTAATCCCTTTTCCATTTTTGAGATTGTTTGAGGTGTTACTCCTGCTTTTCTTGCTAGTTCAGCCATCGACCAAGCATTGTCCTCTCGGAGGGACGTTGCATTATTCTTCTTTGTTTTCGCCTTTGATTTCATAAAAGAAACACACCTTTGCTTGACTGCAATAAACATAAAGCTTTTCTACTTTGAAGTCAATGACAAAATATGACTCCATTTAATATCACTTGATGTTATGGAATATCAATGCTATTGGGCAAACGCCGCATAACAAACGCAAGCACGTCGCGCACTCATTTGTTAAGGCAATGGTAAAGCTCAGTTCGTCATCATTAGTTGTGTGCGCTCCACCCCGCCGTCAATCATAAGGTATTGGTCGGCGGGGCGGCGTGCTTGCTCGGACGATGTCGTGAAGCAAACCCAGCTATCGGAATCAGAGTTAAGCTCACCCTTGCACAAGCAAACAGGTTTGCCGGGATGAATCGCCTTCAATTCCAACGCTTGCTTGCAAGCAGGAAGATTCCTCTTCACTACACGGTAGAGGACTTCAGAGAAGAAGTCGACACGTTGAGGCGCACTGGTTTTCTATGATCGTTGTCAGCGATACCTTTCCTCTCATGAACTTAGCCGTTGTAGGAAAGCTCGACATTCCGCAGCGGCCTTTTGGTATTGTAGTAATTCCGTATGCAGTCTTGGATTGCCCGGTGAGGAAGAAGTCCGGCTGGCGACGTGGATTGAAGTGAAACACGTGATTGGACTTCTTGGTGTACTACTCTCAGCAAAGGAAAAGGGAATCATTGACGAAGTGAAAGCGCTCATGGATGAATTGATAGCAGACCCAGGCTTCCGGGTAAGCAAAGAGTCGTATCAAGACATCTGATTGGTTGACTAATGTTGTCAGAAGAACGAAGACATACCGACGAAGAATCCACAAAACTCTTCAAGCAATTGTTTGGAGATGTTGACAAACTCATGCACCGGCTTGCGCCGGATGGCTGGGAGAACTCGCCGTACTTCTATGTCTTTCATCCAACACCACAGCAGCGTTACGAAGAAGCTTTACGTTTTCATGAGAACTTGAAACGGTTGCCCTTTGGGAAGAACGAAAGCGCCGACGACAAGCCTCCTGCGCTTGAAGAGTTTCTGAACGAGAAAGACGACAAGCCTGTTGAGCCGGGAAAAGAGTTGGTAGAGTTATTTGGGCATTGTCTCTGGGATATCTTCTCCGATAATCACACTGTGCTCTCAAGCGACGGCTGTGAGTACGACATCGGCTCGTTTCGCGGCGCCGGAGGATTTATTGCGGAGTTCATCAACACGCATCTTCCGCAAGAAGGTCTACGACCTCGTAGAGGAGAGCGGTATGATTATTTGGATTTCTACATGGGGTCAATTTGGGTTCGAGGTAGAGCGGGCCTTCTGCCTGTGTATGAATTGATTTTCAAGAGACTACAGGAGGCACAATGCGATTGGACGTATTCGTTCCCCCGATTGTATGCCATCAGCCCGAATGAAATCAAAGAGAGTTTGGGATTAGAGGATGAAGAGAACCCGGCTGAGTACAATCCCAACAAAGCACTGCAAGAGGAAGCGGAACGAGAAGAGAAAAAGAAAGAGCTGGAGGAGTTTCGAGCAGAGCTACAGAAAAGTTATGAAGAAGATGTGGAGAGCGCGAAGCATCAACCTTTACCGGAACCGGTTCAGGCGTACAAGAACGTGTTCGGAAAACTTCCTCAAGGTTGGCCCCACAGGTGAAGGGGTTGGAATGAAACGGAAGGATTGATTATCTTTGCTAAAGAAAAGAGGAGGATATCACGATGTCCGAATTGGAAATGAAGATTAGCAAGTTGCCGCCGCACTTGCAGAAAGAAGTGGAAAGGTTTGTCGATTCTTTGGCTGAAAGTGGTCCTCAAAAAGAATGGGACGGACCAGAGTTCAAATGGGAGGGCGCATTGAAACATTTGCGCGACAAGTACACATCTGTTGAATTACAGCACAAGATTTCTGATTGGCGCATTGGCAAGGAATGAGACTCCTCGTTGATACGAACGTATTTCTCGAAGTGATCCTGCAACAGCAACGCAGCGAAGAAGCCAAAGCCTTTCTCAGAACGTTTCGCTCGCACGATTTCTTTGTGACTGATTTCACGATTTATTCCGTTGGTATTGCTTTGTTCAGAAGCAAAAGACACAGCGAGTACATCGATTTTCTTCAAGACACCTTACTCCATAAGCTTTCACATGTCGCATCGATTAGTGCTCTCATATCAGAACGCTTGGTTGACTCTGCAACAAGCTACAATTTAGATTTTGATGACGCATACCAATATCTCGCCGCAAAGCAACTTGGTATACGCGTCGTCAGCTACGATTCCGACTTCGACCGCACACCTCTACGAGGTCGTAGACCCGAGGGACGCCTCACTCCTCTACGAGGTCGTAGACCTGCTCAAGTGCTTTCACCGGCGAGCAAACCCTAACGTGGAATACGTGCGCGCAATACTTCAGAAATGTTTCTCCGCACCGGTGTTCGGAGCGATTGGCATCGTCGTCGGGCTGATCTGTCTCGCGCTTTCCATTGCATTCTTCACCGTGTGGTCTCCGATAGTAGAAGCCGATCGTTTGAAGATTGGACAGGGTTTGTTCAATCCGCTTACGACGAAGATTGCGCTGGCATACTGTGGTCTCGTGTTACTCGGCTGCGCAGCCGTAACAATGAATCTCCGGGAAAGCCGTCAGCGGCTTGCTGCTTGGCTCGGTTCGCAGTGGAAGCTGACGTCCGCACTTGCAGGGACTGTGCTCGCAAGCTCGGTTGTCTATATCCTTCTCACGTTCATCGCAACGCGCATTGAGTACATCTCTCCTCATCCCGAACGACCGCAGGCTCTCTACTATGCATCGTTCTTCGGCTACGAGCTGCTTGTTCCAACGATACGCTTCACACGGGAAGACGCATTTACCGCCTTCTTCATGTTGATGAGCGGTATGGTTGCTTTCGGAATGTTTCTCTTTCTCTCGCTCAACGACTACAAAGCATTTCGCTCAAAACTTCCCGGTGAGTTGTGGGGGATGATGAGCTTCGGTTTTTCGTTTCTCGCTGCCGACGAGCTGTTCGAGCTTCATCGCTTTCTGGGAAGAAACCTGCCGTTCTTGAAAGAGGTGAACATCCACTCCGAGCCGGGCTATGCAATCTTTGTTGTATATGTTCTTCTTGCTTTAGCAGTGTTGTACGCGTACAGATCCGACCTGTTGCGCAACAAGTTTGCGTCGCGTGCATTGTTTGCCGGCATCGGATTTCAAATCCTCGCCGTTGCTCTCGATGCCTACGGGAAGTTCTGGAGAAGAGAGGAAGCGTTGGAGATTGCCGGGGCAGCTCTCTGGTTAGTCGCAGTCGTGTATTATGCGTACGATGAGATTGTTTCGTATGTTAAATTCCGATTAGAGAACACGTGACCGATGCAGACAATCAGCACAACACTTCACCATCTACTCCTCGAACCCGAAACGCCAGTTGGTGCAACGCAACCAACAGCGATTCTTGTTCACGGGCTGGGCGCCGACGAAAACGACCTCGCCGGTCTTGCACACTCTCTTGACTCTCGACTCATGTTCATCAGCGTTCGGGCGCCGTTCACTCTTGACTTTGGCGGTTACACGTGGTACGATTTTCTTGAAGCAGGAAAGCCGGAGCCGCGCATGTTTAAGGAGAGCTGTGAGAAACTTTCAACTTTCATCGGTGATGTGCTGCAGCACTATCCCATCAATCCGAAGCAGTTATATTTGCTGGGCTTTAGCATGGGGACTGTGATGTCGCTGGCGATGGCGCTGAGTCAGCCGCAACTGTTTCGCGGCGTCGTTGCTAACAGCGGCTACCTTGCGGAAGGAACGCACCTGTCGTATCGCTGGAATGAGCTGAACGGCATAGACTTCTTTGTTGCGCACGGTCTCCTCGATCCTCTCATTCCGGTTCAGGCGAGCAGAATCATCAAAGAGAAACTTGAGAGCGTGCATGCACGCGTCGAGTACCACGAGTTTACAATGGCGCACGAGATTGGAGATAAAAGTCTGAATGCCATGGCGAAGTGGCTTACGAAACAGATCGATTCGCAGACAGACTAACCGCGTATGCCGCAAAACGAAATACTCCTTTTCATTCTGTTTAGCGTCTTCATCATCGCATTGCTTGCGCTCGACCTTGGCGTGTTTCATCGTAAGGACAAAGCTGTCAGCATCAAGGAAGCGGCGGGCTGGAGTATTGGATGGATTGCATTGTCGTTTCTGTTCAATCTCGGATTGTTCTTTTGGGTACGGAACAACACGGGTAGCACGGCGGAAGCGACGCGCATCAGCCTGGAGTTTCTCACAGGCTATCTGATGGAGAAGGCGCTTTCGGTTGATAACATTTTTGTCTTTGTCCTCATCTTCAATTACTTCGGTCTGCCGTCGAAGTATCAACATAAAGTGTTGTTCTGGGGGGTGCTTGGCGCACTATTGTTCCGCTTGGTGTTTATTGTTGCCGGTGTTACACTCATCTCGCAGTTCGAGTGGATTCTGTACATCTTCGGTCTTATTCTGATTTATAGCGGTTGGAAGATGATGAAAGAGGACAGTGTTGAAGTTCATCCTGAAAAGAACGTGTTCATTCGTTACGCGAAAAAACTTTTTCCGGTTGAGACAGGTTATGACACACCACACTTCTTCATCAGAAAAGGCGACAGGCTGTTCATTACGCCAATGCTTCTTGTTTTGATTACTGTAGAGACGACAGACATCGTGTTTGCCGTTGATTCGATTCCAGCGGTGTTTGCTGTAACACGCGACCCTTTCATTGTATACTCATCCAACGTATTTGCGATTCTTGGCTTGCGTGCAATGTACTTCTTGCTTGCGGGAGTAATGAATTCATTCTACTATCTCAAACACGGACTTTCAATTGTGCTTATCTTTGTTGGTCTGAAGATGCTGGCGGAAGAGCTCATTCACATTCCAATAGGCGTATCACTCGGAGTCATTGCGGTCGTGTTGTCGGTTACAGTGGCGATGTCTGTTGTACGAAACAAAAGAAGAGAACAGATGTAGCATTGAGTTAGCTTGACATCAGGGCAATACTTCTCTACATTGACTCCGCCTTCACCATCCGTACATCCAATCAACCATTCTAACATCAGGAGTAATTCATGTCATTCCGCAGTGTCGCAATCTTGTGCGTTGCCGCGCTTGCGTTTGGTTCTTGTGCAGGGAAAGAGCCGAAGAAGGAAGCGGACGCATTCCTCAAATCCTACAACGAGCAATTTCAGAACGTTTACTACGAAGCAAACAAAGCCCAATGGCTCGCCAACACAGACATCAGCGATCTGCACGACAGCTTGGCAACCGAAGCATCGAAGGTGTTGGCGAAATTTCAAGGAAGCAAAGAAGTCATCGAGAGAACAAGAGCTCTTCTCGCTCAAAAGGATAAACTTGATCCGCTGCAAGTGCGCCAATTGGAAAAAATTCGTCTCGCCGCTGCGCATAGCCCCGGAACAATTCCGGCTGTAGTTGATTCGCTTATCAGCACGACAACGAAGCAGACAAGCATTCTTTTCGGCTATGACTATATGATGGTCGGAAAAGACGGCAAGCTGAGAAAGGTAACGACCAACGACATCGATCGCATCTTACAAAATTCCAATGATCTGAAGGAACGACTCTTCGCGTGGGAAACTGCGAAAGGGGTCGGTGTAAAGCTGAAGGATGGACTGGCGGAGCTTCAATATCTGCGCAATAAGGTTGCTCGCGAAATGGGCTACACCTCCTATTTTGATCTCGAGGTTGCAGACTACGGGATGACGACAAAGGAGATGATGGACTTAATGGATAAGCTCATCTCGGAGCTGCGTCCATTGTACAAAGAGCTTCACACGTATGCGCGATACGAGCTTGCGAACCGATATAAGAAACCCGTACCGGAAAAAATACCTGCACATTGGCTCAGCAACCGTTGGGGACAGAATTGGCCCGGTTTTATTCAAGCGATCAATCTCGATGCGTTGTTCAAAGACAAATCGAAGGAATGGATTGTTCAGCAAGCAGAAAACTTTTATGTGAGCCTTGGTTATCCAACGTTGAATCAAACATTCCGGGACAAATCGGATTTGTATCCTGTTGAAGCAGGCTCATCGCGCAAGAAGAACAATCATGCATCGGCGTGGCATCTGAACCTGGCTGACGATTATCGCTCACTGATGAGTGTTGAGCCAGATGCCGATTGGTTCAAGACAACACATCACGAGCTTGGACACATTTACTACTTCATTGAATATTCCAATCCCGATGTACCGCTGGTGTTGCGCGAAGGCGCGAACCGCAGCTACCACGAAGGCATGGGCGACCTCATGGCAATAGCATCCATGCAGCAACCATATCTCATTGAGTTAGGCTTGCTTCCTAAGGATGCGAAGATCGATCAAACGCAGTGGCTGCTGAACGAAGCGCTCTCCAGCAGCTCGATGGTCTTCATTCCGTTTTCTGCCGGAACCATGTCGCACTTCGAGCATGATTTATACGAGCAGACCTTGCCGAAGGGAGAATTCAACAAGCGGTGGTGGGAGTATGTTGAAAAGTTTCAAGGCATCGCGCCGCCGACCGAACGCGGTGAGCAATACTGCGACGCAGCAACAAAGACGCACGTCATTGATGACCCTGCGCAGTATTATGATTACGCTCTCTCGTGTGTGCTGAAGTTCCAGCTTCACAATTACATTGCGAAGAACATTTTGAAACAAGATCCACGCAACTGCAACTACTACGGCAACAAAGAGGTCGGTGAGTTCCTGCGCGGCATCATGCGTCCGGGCGCCAGCCGCGATTGGCGCGTGGTGTTGAAGGAAAAGACAGGCGAGGACCTGAGCGCGAAAGCTATGTTAGAATATTACGCGCCGCTGACGGAGTATTTGAAGAAGGTCAATGCGGGGAGGAAGAGCGCACTAGATTGAATCATTTGAACATTTCACCATTTCATCATTGGCTGGTTCTCATGTTACAATGATAAAATGATGCAATGATGAAATACCGAGGCGTCCGACAAATCTCTTTCCCAATTCAGTCTGAAAGTTCTTTGAGAGTTCTTTTCGCCCTTGATTGAAACGCGGCTCCTTCCCACGGCATCCGCTGCTCGATAATAAGTCGAAGCTCCTTCTTCAAATCGGGTTCATGCTTCGCGATAGTTGCCAGCACGGTCATCGAAAACACTCGCACCGCAATCGGCTCATTCGATTCAAAAAAGTCAAAACAGAGTGATGCGACTTTTCCGTACAACTTCTTCGGGATTTCGATGTCTTGCAGAATGCCGATGACGTTCCGCTTCACGGCAACATGCACGCCTTGCTCCATCATTCGTTCAAGCATGGTATCAAGATACGGCTCGACGAGTTTCGGATGTTTCTCCGCGCAGTGACGCACAATCCACGCCGAGCGTTGCGTTACGCGGTACTCGCCCTTCAAAAATAAATCCATCAACTCTTTGAAACGCTTCTTGTCCGCGCCAACCCACGCTGCGAGACGAACAGTGTTGCGCTTCGAGTGTTCTTTGAGAATTTCGGCTTCGAGGTTCATTGGCACAAGGTGGCATCATGTCGGAGTAGAAGAACCGTGTGAACGGGTTAGGCAAGCGTGAGGTTTTCAATTCTCTCGAAATGTTTTCTGTTCAATGATTTCAATTCTTGGTTATTCACAATCGCCGTAGCCGCGATGAAAATATCCCGGAACTCAATCATCATGCCTTGCAGTCTCAGTTGATGATATATCTTTGCTGCCTCGAGAGATGCTTCTTCGTCGAAGGGGAGAACTTTCAATTCCCCAGTTAGGATTTCGATGTCCCTTCGTTTCTGCCCTGTTGTGGCGCCCATGTACAATTCGTAGAGGGTTACTGTGGAAAGGCAAAGTGTTGCTGTTTCGGGGAGTTGCGAGAGCGTGGTGGCAGACTTCTCTTTGGCGCGCAGATGCTCGATGAAAAGAGTGCTATCAACTACCATTCTTCAGGTTTCCACTGTTCAAAGAGGCGAGCGTTTTCGTGAAATGCTTTGGTATCTTCCTCCGTCCATACCGATACCTTCAAGATATTCTGCTTGTATGACTTCTGTCCCCCATTATCATGACGGCTCGCTTTTGAGAGAAGGAAATCGAGAAAGTCGTTCAACTCCTTTCGCGCCGACGCGTCAAGGAGGTTATATTTCTGAGTTAGCTCATTCATGAGTTTGCAAAGATTGAGTTTGTTTTCATTTACAACGTAATTGTTTTTGCCCTCAAAAGTCAATAACCAAATTCCTCCACTCCTCACCGTTGGAAACGATCAGCACCGGACGTTTCTTCGTAGCGCTTAAGTCTGAGTAAGGAAAAGGGACAAGAACAACTATACATTATCCCATCCGTTCGGCGTGTCTTGCCATGCTTGATTCACAGAGTGCTCTTCCAAATCCCCGGTGAAATCACCCATGAACAATCCATACTTGTCTTGATACAGCAAGTCAATCAGCCTATCAAACTTATTCAGCAGTTCCGTGTTCTTCAGGAGAGCTAACTCTTCTTGTAACTTCTGATATTCCGCTGCAGGTAATTGAATGGTGTTCATGTTCTCCCTTTGGATGTCATTTGTTCCAGTTGCAACTTAATCGTTTTCTCATTCAAAAGTCAAGAACCAAGTGTGCTTCTTGATATACTTCCAATTTCTCACCTTGCCCTCTGCCATCCGCTCAATCGCAGTTGCGTGACGACGGTGTTGCGCTTGTCCGAAGGACTCCTTCGGAGGAGTGCTCTTTGAGGATTTCGGCTTCGAGATTCATAGTGAGTTGCGAATCGGAGCTTCTCCAACGCGTCATAACCTAATATTAAGTCCGTATTCTCTTTTCATCGTCAACAAAGCTTCGGCATTGCCCTTTGCATCGTCCACCGGATTATGCGTGTGCTTAGTCTTCCGCAAGTGTTTGAACGTCTTAGATGTATCCTTGACGATGCCTTTGTAGAGACTCCCTAAGTTTTGTGAGCTGTATCCAAAAGGATTTGTCCCGATGAAGTGATGGAAATACCAGCAGATGAACATCCAGTCGAATCCGTTGTTGTCGCTGACGAACATAGGTTGGTCGCTGCAGGTTTTTCGAATCCAGTCTCTGAAATTCATCATGACTTGTTTCGGGTCGTCGAAGGTCAAGACTTCTTCTCTCGTGTGTCCCGATACTGCCAACGCTTCGGGGACAAATTTATCCGAGATGGGTTTGAGACGTCCGTAGAAAGTTTTGTCGAGCTGGTCGTCAACCACCACAGCTCCGAACGAAATCATGGAATAGTCGCCAGGAATTGGTCCGTCGCTTTCAATGTCAACCATAACGTATGCCATTATCTCTTTTGTCCGCCTTTGTCCGATAGTATAGTTCCGGCTGCCAACCAAATCGTTCCAAGGTGAAATCTTGGTTACCGATAGTTCAATTCCGGATACAACAGATTAATTGCAAAGAGATGAATCGGCGAATAGATGAACCCGAACAACTTCCACGCAAGAAACAAACCGAAGATTGCAAAACCTGAACGGTGCAACAACGCCATGTATTTCTGTCCGAGTGATTCGCTCATGAACAACGGTAATGCACCGCTTCCATCAAGCGGTGGAACAGGAAGCAGATTGAACGCGAAAAGTAGAAGATTGAGTGAAAAGAACACGCTGAGCATTGTTGCGACGTGTGTCCACGTTCCTTCTTGGACCGACTGTGTCAAATGCGTGAACGTGATACTTTCCGGTGCGGTGAACACTTCCGCAGCAATGCCGGTTCTGATGAGCATTGCAGAAACGAGAACCAACACCAGATTTGCAGCCGGACCGGCGAGCGACATGAGTGCAGAGCGTTTCGGATAACGCAATGCCCACTGCGGGTCGTACGGCGCGCTTGCCCATCCCATCATCCATCCGCCCAACAAAAAAGAAAGTACCGGCACAACAACAGTCCCGATAGGCTCACGCTGAACATGAGGAAACGGGTTCAACGTTACTTGTCCGCCGTGATACGCCGTGTAATCGCCCATCTTCATCGCCGTGAACGCATGTGCGGCTTCGTGCAACGTTGTTGAGAAGAGAAAGACGACGTACCACAAGAGTCCGTCGGCGATTATATCAGCAGAGAGGAAGGAGTCCATGAATACTCACTGTGTTGGGATAGGTCATTGTATATCTCATTCGGTTACACAACTCTCATTCTCCACACATTCGGGAGCTCGCCGGTGGTTTGTCGGTCTCGTGTCGTTGCATCGTGGCTGACGCCATCAATGCTGTACCTGATGTCGGTGTTCACGCTGCCGGAGAGATAATAACTGTGCTGCACAATGCCGCCGGCAACTGGTGTGCAATCCAGTTGATGGATCTTATTATGGAGCTTGAACGGTCTCGCTGCACCGCTTGTGCCGAGCCGGGTCGGGTTTGACTTCGTAACATCCGAGATGATCAAAGCCTTGTCGTTTCTATTGTAGTAGATCGTCACGCTCTCGCCAAGCTCGTGCAGCCTCGCCATCGGTGCCCCCTCTTCGAGCACCGTATCGTTCACATCCGCGGCGCACTGGAAGATATGTCCAAAAATCCTGGGCAACACCGGACCGGGAGTGAATTGGATGATGCGCTGGAGTGCGTTCTCAAGAACGTAGTTGCCCATCGAATGACAGAGGAGATGGATGTCCTGCTCGCAGAGCTTCGCTTCTTTCTTATTCACTGCTTCGCGCAAACGGGCAAGGTAGTCCCGTAGCTTGAGGATCGCCCGTCCCACTGCAAACCCGGAATCGCGTGCATCGCTCCGGTCGGACTTATACGCACGATAGGGAAACATACTGCCATCCGAAGGCCACGTGAAGAGAACAACCGCCACACGTTGCTCCTTATCGCCGACACCCGGACGGTTCAGCATCTCCTGGAGCGCGAGCGCAGACCCGACCGCCTCTTCCCATGAAACATTGTATCCGTGAATGTACACGAGCACATCCGTACTTTCCATCATGTCGCCGTGAAGCTCCCAGAAGAATTTCTCCGAGCCGAATCGCTTGAGGTCCTGTTTCTCATCGGGCATCGTGGAGCTGAGGTTTTCCTTGAAAGCATTGATCGTTGCATTCTTTGCAATGCCCGTGAAGTAACCGGCAAGCTTCTCTCCGTTTCCGGTTCCCATGTTTGTAACCTTCGCAGCGAGGTGTTTTGACACTTCCAACTCGTCGGCCTTGAGCTGCAGCCAGCCGAAGCGCAGGTTCTCTCTTCCGTCGGCGCTGAAATCCTTGCCGTACCCTTTCGGATTCCAGCGGTCATGACCGGTGTGGCCGCGGTTGGTTGCATAGTAGATTGAATAGTTTTTCATGGTATTCTCCATTGAGAGGATGAATGAATTCGATTCGGAGTTATCTCACCCGGAGTTTAGCATTTCCATGCCATTCATCGAGGAACTGTTTCAGATATTCCTCCATGAAGGCATGGCGCTGCTGCGCGATTGCCCGTGCTGTTTCGGTATGCATCAAGTCTTTGAGGAGAAGGAGCTTTTCGTGGAAATGATTGATCGTTGGCCCGGCGCTGTTCTTGTACTGCTCAAACGTCTTGTGCATTTGCGGCTTGATTTCCGGATTGTAGATCTCCCGGTCTTTATGTCCGCCGTAAGCAAATGCTCGCGCAATGCCGATTGCGCCAATGGCATCAAGCCTATCTGCATCTTGAACCACCATTCCTTCCTTCGTCTTCATTGCTGACGTGACGCCAGCGCCTTTGAACGACAGATCGTTGATGATGTCGCAAACGTGCGCAATCGTTGTCTCTTCAACATTCGACCTCTCAAGCCACGCTCTCGCCTCACGCGGTCCCGCTGTTTCATCGCCGTTCGAGAATTTCCAGTCGGCAATATCATGCAGCAGCGCAGCCAGCTCAACGACGAACATGTCGGCATTTTCCTGATTGCCAATATGAATCGCATTCTTCCACACCCGCTCGATGTGAAACCAATCGTGACCCGAGCCTTCGCCGGAGAGTCTGGCTTTAACGAAATCTGCGGTTTGAGATATGATATCCGGATTATTCAAATGGTGATTATAGTATACGCGAAAGGAAAGCGTTCTTCAAGGGACGAATCTTTGGAAAAGCAAAAGAGCGGATTCTTTATCCACCCGTCTTTCCAAATCGCCTTCTGTTTGAATCATCATGTCAACGGCATATTGTGGAACAGCATCTTCCTCTTGGCTTTCATTTTCTCGTTGTCAAAAAAGTCGCCGGCCCATTCATCCGTTGTATATAAATGAATCGGATTCTTCCGGTCTTTCCCACCCTTCTTTTTTGCTTTCGTTGGCTGTTGATGCGTGACAGAGCGGACATAATAGTGATTGAACAGCCGGACAAACTCGGTCAAATAAATATCAGCGACTCGCATGTCTCCGTTAATGAGCAGGGTGTTCTCGTCGTTGCTGGAGATTGAGTTGGCGCTGAAATTCGCAGAGCCTGTAATTGTGATGGGCTTCCTCGCCAACGGGTCAATCAGCAAGAATTTGTTGTGCACAAAATCGGTCCCCGACTTAAACAATTTGCCTGCGCTTGTTTCCTTCAGCCAATCGAACAACGAATCCTTGAAATAGCCGCCGTATGCAATCAGCGTATCCCGGTCATTTGTTTCCAATGTTGTATTCTTGGTTTTCTCGTCAATCAAAATGTACTTCAAGTGGTCGGTGTCTTTAGTGAGGACGTCCTTCAAGCGCTTATCGAATGAAAAAGGAAATGCGCCGCACACAAGTCCCGTTGCCGAATCAACGATGTCCGCATACGTTCCAAGCATTGTTGTCTTCGGTCTCGGGCTGAAGATTACCGCGGTTGCGCCGGGCAACTGCTTGGCGGCAAAATCTTTCTGGATAGCTATGGTCGCTTTCTTGATCGCATCCGCAGCGGGGTCTTTACTCAGCGCATCCCAATACGTCAAATATCGTTTCACAATCGCTTTATCTCGTACGATGTGCCCTTCATTGCATTGACCGAAAATTCCTTTCTCGGTAATGTTGGTGGAACCGGTCCAGACTTCGATCGGCTCACCGTCTTTCAGCAGAACGATAAACTTGTTGTGCGCAATCTTGGTAGGATCTTTTTTGCGCGGGATGCAAATGCTTTTGCTGAGTCCCGCCTTCGTAATTGCAGCTTCGTTTTTCTTTTTCTGCTTTCGTGCGTCATAGACGATCTTGACATCCACGCCACGCGCTTGAGCCTCTTTGAACGCCTTCAGCACCTCGTGATACTCAAACTCATACAGAGCGCCTCGCAGCGCGTACCGTGCATCTACTGCTCGTTCGATGAAAGCGAGCAGCGCTTCTTTCAGTCCGCGTGAGAGCCACGCGAGCGCTGCATCCCGTTCCTTCTTCGACATCTCATCGGGTCGTTTGTTGCCGAAGCGTCTCGCGTATGCAAGACTGCCTGCAACGCCGCGGTTGAAGAACACGGAATGTGTTTCTCCAATCTCGACTTCAGTTTCCACCGTCGCCGAACACCCTGTGCCATAGCTGAGAAATTTCGGTTTGCCGAACATGGGAGTAATCGTGTACGTGTATTTGTGCAACGGCTTCGCTGTGAAATCTTCCCAGAAGAATGATTGCACCGGATGTTCGTGTGTGCTGAACAACTGGCCATCGTAGCGCTTGTCCGCAGTTTCCTTGAAGTACTTAAAACCTTTCAAGTAATACTTTTCATTCTCCGTGTGGTCTTCGCGTTCAATGGCGAAACCAAGCAGGCCTTTCGTCTTCGCCTTCTCCATGTCGATGGACAAGATAACGACGTAGGTTCCCGCCACAATGTTGAGTTCAACACCGGCATTTGCATTTCTGTATCTCATAGATATAGTCCCTCGTCATCCCTTCTTATTTATCTTGGTCTTACCGGGTTTCCTTTTCACGGCAGAAATCGATTTTGTTATTGTTTTGCCTTCGACGATTTGGTTTTTGTCTTTCACTTTCGCTAATGAATTAGCATACGCTTCTTTCAAAAGCTTCTTCATGTACGTCTTTGGAAAATCGTTCTTACTCTTAACGAGAATGTACCTGTACTGATTTCCTTTTCCCAGCAGCATCTTCTTGGGGTCGGCGATTTGCGAACCCCAGTAAAAACCAAAATGAACATTGTGGCTGGTCCTGCCGACAGCAATGGAACATAACGTATGTCCGACTTTATCCGTTGGCGACCATCCGAATGCGAGCGCATTGTAGTTGTCGTAGATGAGTTCATTGGCGTGCGGATACAAGTCCCACACAAACTCACGCAGCCACAACGCTCTTTCCTGGATTTCGTCGGGAAACGGAGCCAGAAATTTTTTGAGATCTTTCGTTTGATCTTTGCTCATACGATGAATGCTTTGGTTTTATTTCTTTACTGATGTTACGCAAGCCTATCAAAACCAAAACCCCGTAGGGACATCGGCTTGCCGTGTCCATCCGAGTATTACCTCTGCTTCGGCTTCTGTGCCATTTCAACATGGGGACGGGGCAAGCCCACGTCCCTACAAAAGTGAATAGGGTTATG
>Ga0082335_1002217_pt1 | contig 37200 bp, 37 predicted proteins | sample Subgrocontami58m_FD_72375 | JGI IMG/M metagenome (GOLD analysis project Ga0082335, IMG submission 72375) | Subsurface groundwater microbial communities from S. Glens Falls, New York, USA - GMW37 contaminated, 5.8 m (SPADES assembly) (version 2) ...
ATTGTTCGGGAAAATGGGAGCCCACTCGCGTATTGCCCGTTTGCCCCAGCGCCGGCGCCGCTTCCCGGCATAGCGGCCGGGTCGAGGGACAGCGCGGATGGAAGCGGCAGCCGGCGGGAGGATTGGCCAGATCGCAGATGGAACCGCGGATGCTCTTCAACTCCCGGCCGCGCCGGGGAATGGAAGCCATCAGTCCCACCGTATAGGGGTGCCGAGGCGAACCGAAAACGTCTCGCGTTAATCCTTCCTCCACGATTTCCGCGGCGTACATCACCGCCACCCGGCTGCATAGTTGGGCAATCACCCCTAAGTTGTGCGATATAAAGAGCAACCCCACCTTCATCTCGTCCTGGATGTCCCGCAGCAGGTTCAAGATCTGCGACTGCACAGTCACATCAAGGGCGGTCGTCGGCTCGTCGGCGATCAGGATATCAGGCCGGCAGGCCAGAGCGGCGGCAATCATCACCCTTTGCCGCATTCCACCGGACAGTTCGTAGGGATACTTATTGAGCAACCTCTTGGCATCGGGAAGCTTCACCCGCTCCAGCATCACCGCCGCCCGCCGCAGGCCCTCCTTCATGGTAAGCCCCAGATGATGGTAATAGACTTCAGCGATCTGCCGGCCAATGGTAATGACCGGATTGAGGGAAGTCATGGGCTCCTGAAAGACCATCGAGATATTCCGCCCCCTGATCTTTTCCCATCCCGACTCGGAAAGTGTGGTCAACTCCCGGCCCCGGTAGCGAATGCTGCCCTTCCGGACGGAGGCCGGCGACTCCAGGAGGCCCATAATGGCCAATGCCGTAACCGTTTTCCCGGAACCGGATTCCCCGACGATGCCCCGGGTTTCCCCTTCTTCCAGCTCCAGGCTGACGTTGTTGACGGCGGTAAGGACTCCTACCTTCAAGTCGAAATCTACCTGTAAATTATCTACGACGAGCAGGCTCATTATCATCTCTTCCTGACCCCGATAAACGGGATAAGTCCCGCGGGATAAGCGCGTTAACGAATTTGTTTACTGATAAACAAATTCTAACTCGCTAATGCGTTCACAAATTTGCTTTCCAATGGAAAGCAAATTCTAACTTACTAACGTCTTCGCTGGCGTGGGTCGAAAGCATCGCGCAGGCCGTCGCCAATCAGGTTGAAACCGAGAACGAAGATGGCGATGGCGGCACCGGGGAAAATGGCGATCCAGGGCATTATTTCCATCGACCGCTGGCCGTCTTTCAACATCAGGCCCCAGCTGATCGTGGGGGGTGACAAGCCCAGGCCCAGGTAACTGAGCGAAGATTCAATGAGGATCGCCTCGGCAAAATTAAGCGAAAGCTGAATCATGAGAGGGGCCAGGCAATTGGGCATGATTTCCCGCAGGATGATCGTCAAGTGGCCTTCCCCGCTGATCCGCGCCGACTGCACGTATTCCTTTTCCCGGTGGGCAAGCATTTCTCCCCGGATGATGCGGCAATAGCGGGTCATGGAGTGGACGGAAATGGCCGCCCAGAGCGCCGGAATGCTCGCCCCCATAAAAGCCACCAGGGCGATGGCCATCAGCCGGGAAGGGAAAGCCATCATGGCGTCGATCAGTCTCATCACGACGGCCTCAAATTTGCCCCGGAAATAGCCCGCCAGCGCTCCGAGCGGCGTTCCGAGGGTAAAAGCAATGAAGACCGCCCCCACAGCCACATAAAGAGTAGTGCGGGTGCCTTCCATGACCCGCGTCGCCACGTCGCGGCCCAACTGATCGGTGCCGAACCAGTGCTGCGCACTGGGGCCCATCATGCGCACTGCCAGCTGCGGCTGATAGGGATCATAAGGTGACAGCAGGGGGCCGAAGATCGCCACCAGGATACTGGTAATGAAAATGCACAGGCCGAACAGCGCCACCTTGTTGGTGCTGAAGATCAGCCATTTTTCCCGTATTTCAGCGGAGCGCCTCCTTCTTAATTCATAGCCGCCGCTCATGCAATCCTCCACTGAACGAACAGCTTTTACCGGTTCGGCGGCCGGTTACAGTCCGGCACATCAGTTTCATGCTTTCCCTTCCTTCATTGCAGCTTGATCCGGGGGTCCAGGAGATGGTAGACGACATCGACAATGAAATTAATGGTGATTACCGCCAGCGCCATAACCATCACCGCCCCCTGGACAACGGGATAATCGCGGGCATAAATGCTTTGCAGCAATAAATAGGAGATTCCCGGCCAGGCAAAGACGGATTCGATGACCGTGGAGCCGCCCAGCAGGTGGCCGATCTCGAAAGCCAGGACGGTGGTGGTGGTTATAAAGGAATTCTTCAAAACATGGCGCCACAAAATCCACCGGCGCGGCAGGCCTTTGGAACGCGCCGTCCGCACATAATCCTGGTGCAGCTGCTCGATCACGTCGGAACGCATGAAGCGGACCACCTTGGCGGCCGTGTGAACCGCCAGGACCGTCATGGGAAGGGTGAGATGTTTGAGAAATCGGACAAAATCGTCCTGGGGCGCAACATAACCCAAAGCGGGAAACCAACCCAGATAAATGCAGAAAAACAGGATCAAAAGGAGCGCCAGCCAGAAGCTGGGAATGCAGACCCCCAGCAGGGAAAACAGCCGGGCAAAATAGTCCATCCAGGTATTTTGCCGCGTGGCCGAGAGAATGGCAATGGGCACCGAGATGAGAAGGGCGAGGGTGAAAGAGGCCAGGGCCAGAGCGCCGCTGGTGGGAAGCCGGGCCTTGACGACGTCGGTGACCTTCATGCCGCTGACGAAGGAATCACCCCACTCCCCTTTCAGTACATTACCGAGCCAATGCAGATACTGGACGTGGATCGGCCGGTCAAAACCCAGCTTCTTGGTCATTTCATCGTAGCTCTCCCGGGAATAGGCGCCGGAAGCCATGCCTTCCGCGGTGTAACCCAGCATGGTGGCGACGGGGTCCCCCGGAATCAGGTGGGTCAGCATGAAAACCATGAAAGAAACTAAAAGCAGGGTCGGGACTACCTGCAAAGACCTTTGGATGCAGTAACGAATCATCTACTCTATCCTTCGCACCCGCAGTCTTCAATGCTTATGCTCATGCCCGTCATGTTCATGGTCATGGTCATGTCCGTCATGATCATGGTCATGCTCTGCTATGCAGTGCATGGGTTCATCCCCGGCGGTCTTACGCAGGAAAACCTTTTCCCTATCTGTCAAGAATACTAATGATTTCACCACAATGGGTACAGCGCCCACATCGGGTAACTTTTCCCCGATATCGATGAAATCAAAATTGTTCAGGTGGACCATGTCGATGGAGACAATGGCATTTTGCACCTCCAACTCGCGGCGCAGGATATTCCCTAAGAGGGAACCGAAGTCGGTATTAAAGACGATAATCAGCGGCAGGCCGGCCGCGATGCTCTTTTTAAAGGCCTCTTTAATGCCCTCCGCCAGGGCCCGCAACAGGGGGTAGGCCGGCCCGCAATCCCAGTGCAGCGCCAGGGCCACCCGTTGCTGCCCTTCGACGATATCGAAATGATGCAACGTCTTCGTAATGGCGCCGGCGATTGTCTCCCTGGACAGCTCTTCCTCAGGGGGCATCTCCGGCGAGATCACCTGGATATTCCTCAAGGGCAGGATGCTTTCATCGGATATATAAATGGTGTTCCCACTCACCTGAATGGTATACTGGGAGGCCCCGATCACCGTGGCGCGGATCTTCTCATCGGCATCGCAGATCGGAATCCCGAAGGAGGACAGGCTGGAATGACGGCGGATATCCCGGCCCAAGAGCGCGCCCAGGTCCCCATAATCTCCCTCTTCACAACCATAGACGTATTCGGCCACGCCGCCGGTAAAGATCACCTTGTCAATGGGTTCCGCATAAGATAACGGTGCTGTTATCATTAATTTTTCGGCGAGAGGGCCAAGGGGCTTCCTCTCTAAAACATTGAACAGAATGTCGGCCAGCAGGGCCGAAACCTGCTGTTTGGCTGCGGCGGCAAGAGGCTGCCCCAGCGATATATCCAAACCCAGCTCCGCACCCAGCACTTCCGCCGCCTTTTCCACCCGGATCAGCCTGCCTTCCGGGTCCGTGACCAGCAACCGGGCGCCGACATTGACGGCGGCCGTCTCCCGCACCACGCCCCGGCGGCAAACGGCGACCTTGGTTGTGCCACCGCCCACATCCACCACCATCACCGTCTTTTCGTTGCCGTCGGCGAAAGATTCTCGCACGCCGCCGCAGCCGTAAGCCGCCAGCATGGCTTCGAGGTTGGGCCCCGCGGTTGCGCAAACAAATTTACCGGCCTGGGCGGAAAACATGCCGAGAATCGCCTCGGCATTCTCCTTGCGCAAGGCCTCGCCGGTGATGATAATGGCCCCGGTATCGATCTCTTCCGGGGTCAGTCCGGCCTCTCGATAGGAATCTCCGACGAACCGGGAAAGCTCCTCGGCATCTATCTGGCAATGATTAACATAAGGTGTTAAAAGGATAGGAGATTTCCAGACTACCTTCCTTTCGACCACCACAAACCTGCTGGAGAGTTGCACCCCGATACGGCGCAGGACCAGTCGGGAGAACATGAGATGGGAGGTGGAGGAACCGATATCGATCCCCACCGTTTTTAGTTCGACGCGGTCCGTCTTCCAGAAGGGATGCTGTTCTTCACTCGCCAGATCAGAGTAGTCAAGGCCCTCATATTCGTCGTGGAACCGGTAGCTGAGGGGAAAAAGGTTCAGGTCCTTGCTTGTCAGGATGGTTGTTTCCATATGGTTCCTCACTCCTTTGACTCAAGATTAGAAAGATCGCTCCCTTTTCTTCCGTGATTTCCTTCCAAATGTCCGGCTCTGAGATCAGGCACGACTAAGTATCCGGTTGAATGGCACACGCTGTCTGCTTGGAAATGGCCGTAAGCATATCTTTCCCGCCAAAAAAGTCAATACCTTTTTCCGTGTCTCTGGTGCAGCCCGGGCGGAGGGAGCGGGAATCATCGCCCCGCAGCTACAGGTGTTTTCATCCGCCTGCAGCCTGCGGCAGGCATCGGTAAAGCATATTTGCGCTGCCTGCCAACAAAGGTGTGATGGCTTATCCGGAAAATCGATCCCCAGAGTCACACCGGCGAACGCCGGTGTCCAGCGTGATCCTGGATGCCGGATCAAGCCCGGCATGACAACGGTTGCTGTGTTTAATTGCCGGAGTAATGATAAGGGTCCAGCCTGTCGGAAAAAAACTGGAAAACCCGTGTTTCCAAACGCTCTTTGACTTTATTCGAGTGGTCTCCGCCGGCATAAATCTCAAATACGTGCGGAATGCTCCGTTCCGCCAAAGCCCGGGAAAAGAGTGAAGTATCGGTTCGGATGTTGGCAAACCCCTCGTTTTGGCCATAATCCAAAAATAGCCCGCGCAGAGAAAGAAGATTCGGTTTGTATTCGTCAAGGAAGTTGAGGGGTATCTTCGCCTTCCACTTCGCATAGACGGCTTCGTTTCTCACAAGCTTTCCGTCGCGCTCCTCAAAGAGAAAGTCCGCATAAAGCGGTGGGCGCCCGACATTCGGAGAAAAAGCGCCGGACATGGCCACATAAACATTGGTGGAAAAATCAGCGGGCGACTTCAAGGTAGCCCGCGGCAATTGCTGCCGGGAAGTAAGAGTGCCGACACGCTTCCAAACCGGGTCCGCCACGTCCAAACCCCCAAATCCCAGGAGGCCCGGACTCAAGGCGTAAACCGCGCCGAAAACATCCGCATGTCTCATACCGAGATAGACCGCGCCATAACCGCCCATCGAATGCCCGGCGATGCCGCGACTTTGAGGACGCGCCAGGGTGCGGTAATTGGCGTCGATGTGAGTAACGACATCCCGAAAGATATAATCTTCCCAGTTGCCGGTGACCGCCGAATTGACGTACAAACTGCCTTTGTAGGCGTTCCTCCCGTTAGGGGCGACGATAATCATTTCCCGAATCTTGCCGCTGGCAATCAGCACATCCATGATGGGTTGAATATTATAGCCGTATTCGATACCGCTCGTTGTCCATGTCTTATTGGTCCCGGCATAACCATGCAGCAGGTAGACAACCGGATAGCGTTTTGCAGGCGATGTCTCATAACTCGGCGGCAGATAAAGCGAAACGTTTTGCTCTGCCGGGTCGCCCAATAAATTTCCCTTGAGCGACGGCGCGGCGATCTTGACTTCGATGATTTTTCCCGCAGCCGCCCCTTGCTCCGCCGGTTGCCCGAACGACGGAGCGGCAAATAAGATCACCAGGAATAAAGCAAGAATGAATTTTGGTAACCTTTGGTCGAACATACTTGACTCCTCAACTATTCTCTTAACAAAAAGTAGGGTCCTTACTCCCATTTCCCGCCCTCGGCGCTGGAGGGCAAATCAGGAGATGAGGACTATCAAATTGACGATACAAGCGACTGTTATAATTTATCAATAATTAATCGCAGTTTGTGACATACCCCCAAATATACCACCAAACTTTTCTCATAGCGGGTGTGAATGCGCGTGAATCACTTCCAATTATCCGGCCGGTTAAGAGTGATATTCTTGCCCGCATTGATCATGATGGAGTCAGGGAACTGACTATCGCGGAGATGCTTTTCTCTCATCTTCATGTGAAAATCACAGGCATTTTTCATTTCTTCCGCAGACCTGCCTATGGGAATAATCAATCCTATTCTTTTAGCCGGAAAACTTTGCTTGACGGCCAATACAGCAGGCAAAATGTCGCTATCCCCTGTAACCAATATACCGGTGTCAAAAGCGTCGTCATGTGCACATTGGAATAATTTGATGGAGATATTCACATCTGTTTGTTTTTCTTCAAAAGTATGATAATTTTTATGACAAATGCGGCAATGTTTGTCTCTGATCTTGAATTTTCCAAAGACAATTTTGACTCCCTTTAAAATGAGTGCACGAACCAGAAGTTGGTGACGGGCTTTCTTCGGAGGATCCCATTCAGCATAAGCGGTAAAATAATAGACGTCGGTTATTGTATCATTGGACGAAACAAAGCACTTCGCAAGAGCTGAATAATCAAGCCATTTATATTTATGGTATGCTTGTTTGCTATCCAGAGAATGGAAGACGTTGAAACCATCAATGAAGAACGATACACGATTCATGATGATATCTCAAAAAAAACCCGCACCCAATCGGGTACGGGGCCAGTGCGGCACGCGGCCACAGAGGGATGATAGGTAAATCATATATCTTTTTGCGTTCTTGTCAAGAAGAAATGTGGATTATTACACGCGGGGGCACAAATGGGAATGTGTCAGTTGCGTCAAGACTCAACCGCCCCAGACAGTTAGTTTATCTGTGCAGGGTAATAAGTAAGTAGCCAAAAAGGTAATAAGTCACTTCCGGGATGGTTTACGATAGCTTTACATAATGAATATTTTGACCCGCAATCAAATGAATTTTGAATCTGTAATTTCTATTTCTTCTCCCTATTTGACTTTTGAGCGTCTGTTCGGTTGACGACTTGGCCCCTTAGCAGTTGCTCAATCTGATGAAGCAAAGAGTTCAGGTCGTTCTTTACTTCGTGTTCCCAAAGGCGAATTACAGTCCATCCAAGATCTCTGAGAGCCCGGTCGACAGCCTGATCACGCTCGCGGTTTCGAACGATTTTGGCTACCCAAAATGATGTATTTGTTTTCGGCGTTGACCCATGATGCGGGCATCCGTGCCAAAAACATCCATCCACAAAAATAGCAACCTGTTGTCTTGGGAAAGCAAGGTCGGGGCTACCGGGTAATCCTCGGCTGGCGTTGAGCCGATACCGGAAACCTCTCCGATGAAGACCGGTACGAAGAGCAATTTCAGGCGCTGTGCTTGATCGCCTGACACGTGCCATAAGGTGACTTCGCTCTTTCGTGGGCGGCAAGAGTTCCCCGTTATCGCGGCGCATATTACAACTGCTTGAGGATCTCGTCAATACGGTCTTTCTTGGCGGATTGCTGTAGGAATTCACCGTACTGATCTTGCGCTCGTTTGATGAGGGCCTCATAATGTTCCACTCGCGCACCGAAGGCATCCAGCGATTTTTTCACCATCTCATGTCCTTCCGGGTCGCCCTCTTCTTTGAGTTCCGTACCGACAACAAATATGATCGTAATGTGCAGGTTTTTGACACCCTGGCTCGTCAGGCACTTGTGCAATGCGGAACGATATTTATTCCCTTGCTCTATAAGATCACCGACGCCGAGTTTCCGTTTGGCACGCTTCAACTCTACAATAATATGCTCACCTGCATTGGTTCGATACCTAATATCGATTCTTCCCTTACTCTCTTTGTCAGAAAGTTTCGGATTAAATTCCTTATAATCCTTCTTGAGAATCTGCTCAATTCTTTCACTTCCTGCTGCACGTTCCCATCCCGGATCCAGGAGCCAGAGGTTAGCAAATAGGTGTTTTTGGAGAACTTTCTCTTTTTCGTTCAAGTCGACAAGATTCTCAAATTCCCGAATTACATCTAAGCGAACTTTGACGATCTCGCGGTAGAGGGAACCTTCGAGGAGGGCCATATCAGACAGGAGCGGCAGAAGATGCGCAGCAGTAAGTTCTGTACCATGAGAAAGAAGGTGGGCCTCATCACGTAGTCGCAGACGCTCGAACGCAAGCATTCCGGAACGAAACAGTTATTTGCGATCTTCTTCGGTTTCAAGCTGAACGCCGCGGATAAGGCCTAGTAATCGTTCCGCGCTTTTGCGCTGAGATGGATTCGGCAAACTTGACAGCCACTCACCCAGGGCGGGGATCTCGGATATCGCCTGCTTACCTCGTGCTTCATTCCTGAGATCCGTCCATTGGTCTTGAATCGATATTAACGAACTCCTCAGGAATTCGGTGAGGACGACATATCTCTCGTCATCTTCGACAAGGCGCTGCCTATCGCTCGTCGCGATGTCTTGTTCTTCTTTCAGGTCGAGAAAGTCGGCTTCCACTTGACCAGTCAAATAACTGCCGAGAATTCTGCTGAAGCTCAATCTATCCAAAATGTTCTCTTGGATAAGACGCCCGCGTGCAAGCACGACAATTCCATTCAGGGAACCGGCTTCGTCATGCTTGAGTTTTTTGGGTTCCTCAGCTGCACCTAACCACCCACTTACTTTCCAATCCGGATGGCTGGCTTTTACCTTGTCCGGGAGTGTGAATCGACTAAGCAGCTTCGGGCAAGCGGCGTCTAATATCCGCTTGCTACCGAACTCCCAAAGGAATTCAACAGATCGTAAGTCTTCTCTGTCCTGAGTTCCTACCGCGACACCATTTATTTTCACATCAAAGCGGTCGCCATTCACACCCCGGTATCCGATGATGGAAAAGCGGCGAGCAATTCGCTTTCTGAGAGCGACGACCGAAGCTGCCGTCCGCTGTTTCTTCAGATTTTCTAGAATAATCAAGGTTCCTTTTTTCGGCCCGTCGAAGTTGACAGCAGGAGGATGATAGGTCTTTGACTCCTTGATTGCCTCCCTTACATCCGATGTCCTCATCTTGAAAGCATGCTTCTCACTACCGCGCCTTGTATGAATTTCGATATCCTCGGCAATGGAAAACAAGGCAAGTTTACCAATTCCCTTGCGCCCCATGAACGGTCGGCCTCCAGCCGACTCTTCTCCCTCGTCGTTACGCTTGTCGTAGCCAACTGAAAGAAATCTACTGTTGATCTGGTCGAGGTTCATGCCGATGCCATCATCCTCGATCTTGATGTGAGAAGAAGAGATATCAACTTTGACCATTTGCGCGTCAGCGTCCCAAGCATTGGCGACCGCCTCTGAGAGGACAGCTGCAGCGTTGCTATATAAATTCATCCCGAGGTGATCGAGAACTCGGAGGTCCAAAGTCAATATGTATGGGGAAGTCACTACTAATCCTCCTCGCGTTGTGGGGCCGACGCAGTTCGCATAAGCTCCTTGCCGATAAGAAATCCCAGACGTGGTGGCACCGCGTTGCCTATCAGTCTTCCTATTTTCGAAAAGGATACTTGGCCGCGTGGTTTGACGAACCGATATTTCCGTGGAAAAGTCTGAAGGAGCGAGGCTTCCCGGAGTGTGATTGACCGGTCCTGGTCGGGGTGGCCGAACCGGCCTGTGCCAAAGTTGAAAGCCTGCGTCGTGATAGTCGGCGAAGGCTCGTCCCAGCTCATGCGAGAGTAAACGCTCTGGTAGCTTGATCCCGTTTCCTTTTTGTGACACTCGGCGCGAAGCTCGTATGGCCAATCCTTCCATGACCCCCCTGGGCGGGACATTTGTAGCCGTTTAAGGTTCTTGTCGGTGACCGACCGTGCCTTATGTAGCGGATCCATCCGGTCGGCCTCTCCGGCTGCCAGCTGTGGCAGTGCCCCGATAGTTTGCCTCACGGTGCGATATTTTGCCGACGATAGCGAGCCTGAAGGTATCTTAACGGGGCCAATCAAAGAAGCGAGCAATACCAGTCGCCTTCGATGCTGTGGTATGCCGAGCGGTGGACAATATACCGATTTCCAGTTGACATGGTAGCCGAGGGACCGTAATGAAATAACGAAGTCTTGGAATACCTGTTTGGATGCTATACCTGGGACATTCTCCATCGTCACCAGTTCGGGCTTCAGTTCTTCGACAAGCCGACTGAACTCGACCAACAGTTCCCACTTCTCGTCCTTGGAGTTGTCCGTTCCTCGTCGGAAAGATGAGAATGGCTGGCACGGAGCGCAGCCAGCGAGAAGTCGGATTGCGCCCGCCGGATAGAGCTTCGAAATGTCGGCTCCAGCCAGATCCCTCATGTCTACATTGATAAATTGGGCACCGTTGTTGGCGGTGAAGGGAAATTCGCATGTTGGATCGAGATCAATCCCAGCAACGATGGAGATCCCAGCCTTCTGTAGTCCATACGTGAGTCCACCAGCCCCGCAAAACAAATCGACCCCGGCGATGATGGATTTCTGTATGATAAGATTCACACTCATAAATTGATAATCAGATTTCTTGGGTGAAAAGATGTAAATACGGCTTCGCATGTCAAGAAATTTCGGCGGCTATGGACACAGGTAACAGTTATAGGCTGAACGTTGTGATATTGAATCATCTTATTGACCCCTCCTTGCTACAACATTTGGACTACCCACCCCACTCGCCCTTGGATGAAACTTTCAGTTCAAACTATTGTCATTTTAAAAAGTTTTTTCAGGACCAGATGACGCGGCCGACAATGAGTTGCTCATCACCCAGACGGCTCCGGCCGGGGAATTCGGCGTCTCGGAGATGAGCATCTCCAAGGTGATCCGTCGGGGCCTCGTCTCGGACCGGATCATGCGAGCTATTGCGGCCAAGATCGGGAAGAATCACCGCAAGGTGTTCCCCGAATACTATCTGGCGCTAACGAAGCACTCCACCTCCAAAGTAGCGCGGAAGAAGGCCGCCTAACGTTAGGTTTATTATTAACCCTAAACAAAAGGCTAAGTCAATGCCTAAAAGCCGAAAATTAATAGATGAAAAACAGCAGGTTTTCGATTTTGACGCACCGATCCGGGAGTATGAGGAGCTGCGGGCGAACCTATGTCTCGGATTGTTGATTGGTGGAGATGAGGGGGATCGAACCCCTGGCCTCCGCATTGCGAACGCGGCGCTCTCCCAGCTGAGCTACATCCCCAAACCAGATAATCGGAAATAATCTTGTGGATAAGTGGCGCGAGCATACCTGAGAAGACGCTTTTCTGTCAAGCCATTGTTTATTTTCCATTCAGCCATTAGAACGGGTAGTTATTTGACCTTGACAAGGCTGCCGCCTGTTTCTATAAAGCAAGGAATAATAAATGGAAAGGGAGGCATGTTATGGCAAAGATTGACGCGTTTTTTCAGCTGATGCATGATCAGGGGGCCTCGGATTTGCATCTGGTCTCCGGGCAGCAGCCGGTCATCAGGATCCGGGGGGAAATGGAGCGGGTCAAATTCGACGTCCTGGAAAACGATGGTCTGAAGGCCATCCTCTATGAGATCACGCCGGAGCATAAAATCAAGCAGTTCGAGGAAACAGGCGACGTTGACTTTGCTTATGAGATACCGGGCCTGGCCCGCTACCGGGCCAACTTTTTCCAGCAGAAATATGGCGTGGCCGCCGTTTTCCGGGAAATACCCAGCACAATTCTCACTTGCCAGGATTTGGGCCTCCCTCCCGTAGTCTCCAAACTGGCCTCCCTGCCCCGCGGCCTGGTGCTGGTTACGGGACCGACAGGCAGCGGCAAATCGACGACCCTGGCCGCCATTATCGACGAAGCCAACCGTATCCGCAAGGACCACATCATAACCGTTGAAGACCCCATCGAATTCGTCCATAAAAGCCAGAGTTGCATCGTGAATCACCGGGAAGTGGGCGTCCATACGAAAAGTTTTTCCGCCGCCCTCCGGGGCGCCTTGCGCGAAGACCCCGACATCATCCTGGTCGGTGAACTGCGGGACCTGGAAACCATCTCCCTCGCTGTGGAAGCCGCTTCCACGGGGCATCTGGTCTTTGGCACCCTGCATACCACCAGCGCCCCCAAGACCGTCGACCGCATCATCGAAGTGTTTCCCGCCAGCGAACAGATGCAGATCCGCTCGACCCTGGCCGACGGGCTCCGGGCCGTGGTCGCGCAAGTGCTCTTCAAGAGGGTTGATAAAAAGGGACGTTGCGCTGCCCTGGAGATCCTGATCGCCAACTCGGCCGTTCGCAACTTGATCAGGGAATCCAAAACGTTCCAGATCCCTTCCATGATCCAGACGGGCAAGAAATACGGAATGCAGCTCTTGGACGATGCTATTATGGAGCTCCTGAACAAAGGCTGGATCGGTGCCGATGAAGCTTATAACAAGAGCAACGATAAGGCCAAGTTCCGCCCCTTCCTGAAGACGGCGCCCACGGATTTCACCGAGGTTTAGTAGCATGGCGGGCGGGGGCCGGTGAGGCCAGAGACCCGGAAAAGGAGGAGAACTCATGAGAAAACAGGAAGTTGATTTTATTTTGGGAAAGATGCTGGATTCCCACAATAACGTTTCCGATCTGAACATCACGGTGGGCAAGCCTTTCCAGGTGGAAAGTTCCGGTCAGTTGACGGGAGTGGAAATCGATCCCCCCTTTCCCAAACTGACTCCTTTCCAAACTGAGATCTTTGCCCTGAACCTTATCAATCAGGACCGCCGGCTGACCGAAATCCTTTTGGCCGAGGGATCATGCGATTCTTCCTATGAGCTGCCCGGAAAGGCCCGCTTTCGCGTGAACATCTTTTCGCAACGGGGCAACTATTCCATCGTCCTCAGGAAACTGGAAACAAAGATACCTACGATTGCGGAATTGAACCTGCCCGAGGCTTTCCTGAAGATGGCGGAAGAGAAGAATGGCATTATTCTCGTTACCGGGGCCACGGGCAGCGGTAAATCCACTTCGCTCGCGGGAGTGCTTAATGAAATCAATGAAAAGAAATCCGTCCATATCGTAACCCTGGAAGATCCCGTGGAATATGCCCATCCCCACAAAAAAGCCACTTTCAACCAGCGGGAGATGGGGGGCGATTTCGACACCTTCGCCAGCGGTCTGCGCGCCGCCCTCCGGCAGGCCCCCAAGGTGATCCTGGTGGGTGAAATGCGGGACCGGGAAACGGTGGAGATCGGGATCAGCGCCGCGGAAACGGGACATTTGGTGGTCAGCACCCTCCATACCGTCGATGCCGGTCAAACCATCAATCGCATCCTCGGCATGTTTCCCTCGGAGGAGGAACAGCAAATGCGGATCCGCCTTGCCGATACGGTACGCTGGATTGTCTGCCAGCGGCTCCTGCCCAAAGAGGGCGGCGGCCGCGTTGCGGCCTTCGAGATCATGGGAACGAATCTCCGCGTCAAGGATACCATTTTAAACGGCGAATCGGAAGGCAAGACCTTTTATGAAATAATCCAGGCCGGAAAGGCCTTCGGCATGATCACTTTTGACGATTATATCGTCGGGCTTTATGAGCAGGGACTGATTTCGGAAGAGACGGCCAAGGCCTACGCATCCAACAAAGGTATCGTCGGCCGAGGCATTGACAGCGTTAAAAGCTCCAAGGGACAGGCCACCACAGATATCGGCAAGCTCGAAATTGATAGCGGTTACGGAAAGCAAAAATTCAGGTAGACTGATCCGCGGGAAGTCGCCCCGGCCACACCCGGGGCAGGCTTGCGGGAGGCGAATTTTGCTTCCCCCGCTGTTTATTCATCAAAACCGAAATCGTCAGGAGAAGGAGAATTCTTAATGGAAGAAGAAAAGAACCTTTTGAGTGAAGTCGCCGACGGCGGCTACGATTCTTCAGACCGGCCGTTTGATTTTGTGGAAGCGGATGCAGAAACGGCCCTGATCTGCGAACCCGATGAAAATTTACAGGCCAAGCTGGTCGCGGCGTTGAATAGTATGGGCTACCAGACGACAGTGGCGTCATCGGCGCGGGATGCGCTGAAAGCGATGCGGTTTCATCTTTTCGATCTGGTGACCGTCGATGAAAAGTTTGATACCGCCGATCCGGAACAAAACGATGTCCTGTCCTATCTGGCAACGCTGGCCATGTCCACCCGCCGCCAGATCTTCGTCGCCCTGATGAGCGACCGGTATCGCACCATGGATAATATGGCGGCCTTCCACAAGAGCGTAAATATCGTCATTAACCTGAAAAACGCCGAAGATGTGGAGGCGATCCTCCGCCGGGCGGTAGCCGACAACACCGCTTTTTATCACGTCATGAAGGATACGCTCCGGAAAACGGGGAAAATCTGAAGGCTCCGGGGCTTCTTCCGGGGCCGCGGGTACGCGCATTTTGGGAAGGGTGCGGTTTCAGGCGGTCCCCAAATGTGCCCGAGATCCCGTCAAGGGTTGATCTCGGAAAGGGTTTGGACCGCCATTTCGTTCATGCCCAGGGCCACGAATGATTCCGCCATGCGGATGCGGTGGAGCGGGGATTGCGGCCCCTTTTTCAGGGCCTGGCGAAAGACGGTAATGGCCTCTCGATGATAGCGGGCTGCCGCCAGGGTCTGCCCCCAGCGGAGGTAGAAGACACCCGTGGAACCGGGAAGCAGGGAAACTGCTTTCCCGTAGGCCCTCCGGGCGGCCTGGAGCTTCCCTTGCCCGATCAGGCAATCGCCGAGACGGCAAAGGAGGAGGGCGTCGCGAGGGCTTATTTTCAGGCACTTGCGCAAGAACTTCTCCGCTTTTTCCTGTTCTCCCGTGCGCATGTAGTTTTCCGCCAAGCGGCCGTAAAAGGCGCAGGCCGCCTCGGGATCTATCCTGGCGGCACGGTGAAAGGCTTTTTCCGCCAGGTCAAATTCGCCGGCAGCCAAATAGGCCTCCCCCAAAAGGCAGTAAGTTGCCGTCGCCTCCGGATCCCGGGCGATAATTTCTTTGCAGATCTCGATGGACTTGCCGATCAGGCCGGCCTTCAGACAGGCGGCGCCCCATTCGCCGAGCAGAGCCGGATCATTCGGCTGCGCCTGGGCCGCCCGTGCACAAACATCCACCAGGCGGTCATACCGCCCCCCCGTTTTATAGATACGCACCAGTTCATCGTAAGCAAAACCGGTAAAGATCTTCCGGGATAGTTCTTTATCAAACAACTGTTCAAAACAAGCAATCGCCTCTTCCAGCCGCCCGGCATCATGACAGGCCCAGGCCAAAGCCAGCAATAAAGAGTCTTCTTCGGGAGATGCAGCCGCCAAAGTCCGGTAAATTTCAATGGCCTCTTGATAACGCCCCGTCTTTAGACATTCTTCGGCCTCCCCGCAAGAGACTCTTTCCTGCTTGAAGTCAGTCAAATCTTTCTCTCCGCTATTCTTGGTAGTTTTTAGTAAGTTAGAAGTGCTTTCCGGTGGAAAGCATTTTCGTTAACGCATTTATCCTGCTTGCAGGACTTATCCCATTTATCGGGATACAGCGCTATAACACCTGGGGAAAAAGGGCGGGAAGGCCTTCGGGTCGGCCTCCCCGCCCGGTGCCGATCAGCAGGTGCTGCAGGAAGAACCACAACCCGCGCCACCATCCAGATTGGAGGACAGTTTGAAACCAGCGCCATGGGCAGATTGCACGTAATCAATCTCCACGGGCTTAACTTTTTCAAAAAGGGATTTGCTCATTACGTATTTGACGCCTTGCTCGTTGAACACTTCATCGTCTTCTTTTGACTCATCCAGAGCCAAGCCCAAACTGGACCCCGCTCAACCACCGCTATGCAAGACTACCCGGATGGCCAGTTCGTCACCCTTATCCTGCAAGAAATTCTTGATCATTTCGGTTGCTTTCTCTGATACCTGGAACATAATTTCTCCTTTTGCGCCTTGTTACCGGCACCGTTTATTTTTTTCTAAACTATATATAAAAAATATTTTGTCAATCTCATTCTGCACCTTAATTTTCCATAGTAAGTACTCTTTTATCCCGATAAAGCGGTGAGAATCTTCTCCAGGATTTGCTCCTTATGTTTAACGATCTCCCGAAATTCCCGATGATCAGTACGGGCAATCTCCTGGCGAAGTATCTTGACATCGTTTTCCAGCACTTCTTTTAACGTCGCCAGTTCTTCCATTGTTAATTCAATCTGCGCCATAGACAATTCCCTCCTTTTCTTGATGCTGTTTCTTTTATCAAATCGCCGTTAACAAAATTTCTCTTAATATAAACATGAAGCCAGCAAAATCAATCTGCCGATCTTACTTCTGGCTTCCCGCACTTTTCGCTCAAAATAATACTTGACTTTATTGATTGGTTTAGTTAGAAACGATACCAATGTTAGTTGATCAACTTACTATGGATAAATCAAGATGTTGGTTTTATCGAGCAAGATCAAATATGGTATCGCTGCCCTGATGGAGCTGGTAAATTATCAGGGAAAAGACCTGCTGCAGACCAAGTTGATCGCCGAACGTCGCTCCATACCTCCCAATTACCTTGAGCAACTGCTGAATCAATTGACAAGAGCCGGTATTGTAAGGGCGGTGCGCGGCAGCAAAGGCGGCTACCAGCTGGCTTTGCCCCCCGAAGAGATCACCTTCCTGCAGGTGTGGGAAATTATGGAGGGCAGCCTGGAAATAGCTAAGAACGATACACCACACCATAACGATGTCCTTCAGGATTTATACCGGGAAACGGAGCTGGCCATCAGGAGGGTCTTCAGTATTTCCCTGGCAGAACTTGCGGCCCGCCAACAAAAATATGAGGACAGGGCGCAAGAGAATTTGATGTTTCATATTTGACGGCTGCTGAAAAAGTCGTCACCCCGGCGCCGACCGGGGTCCGGGAACGTGAGAGTAAAACGATGAGGAGGCTTTATGATCATTACCGTGAATGGAGAGACGCAAACCTGGGAAGGTGCGGAATTGACCGTAGCGGACCTGTTGATGCGGAATAAGGTAGACAAACCTGAGATGGTCTCTGTGCAGATAAACGGCAACTTTGTTGACAAGAAAGATTATGATTCAAAAAAAGTGACGGCTAATGACGAAGTGGACTTTCTCTATTTTGTGGGCGGAGGGAAGGCGTCATGAAAGGGTTTTCTTCCCGGGCCATTCACTCCGGCAGTATGAAGAAAGACGCCCACGGCGCCTTACGGATGCCGCTTTATGAAAATGTTGCCTTTGAGTTCGAGAACGCCCGTGCCATCCAGTTCGCTTTCGAGGGCCGGTCACTGGGGCATTCTTATACCCGCATCTCCAATCCCACGGTTGAGGATTTGGAACAACGCGTCCGGCTCCTGACCGACGCGCGGGGGGTGGTGGCCGTCTCCTCGGGCATGGCCGCCATCACGGAAGTGGTGCTGGTTTTGGCGGAGGCCGGCGCCAACATTATTTCCCACAAGTACCTCTTCGGCAACACCTACTCGCTCTTTGAACACACGCTGAAACCCTGGGGGCTGGCGGTGAATTACCTCGACCTGACGGAGACGCAAAGTCTGGAAAAAGCCATCAACGAAAAGACCCGGGCTATTTTCCTGGAAAGCATCACCAATCCGCAATTGCAGGTGCTTGATATCGAGCGGATTGCGAAGGTTGCCGCAGCAGCAAATATTCCCGTTGTCCTGGACGGCACGGTAACGACCCCCTATCTCTTCCGTTCCCGGGATTTCGGCGTCGCCATCGAAGTCCTGTCCAGCACGAAATACATGTCCGGCGGCGCCACAACTGTGGGCGGACTAATTATCGACAACGGCAATCAGGATTGGGGCAAGTGCCCCCGTCTGCAACAGGCGGCACAGAAATACGGCCCTTACGCCCTGCTTGCCCATCTGCGCCGGGAAGTGCACCGCAACCTGGGTGCCTGCATGGCCCCCCATAACGCCTACCAGCAAAGCCTGGGGCTGGAAACGCTGGCGCTCAGGATCGACCGGAGTTGTGAAAACACCCTGGCCGTGGCCCGTTTCCTGACCGAGCGCCGGGAAGTCAAGACGGTGAACTATCCGGGGCTCGAAGCTTCCCCCTATCATCGGCTGGCCAAGGACCAATTCGGCGGGAAATTCGGGGGGATCCTCACCTTTACATTGACTGACCAGAAAGAATGCTTTAAATTTATTGATTCGCTCGCCCTCGTCCGGCGGGCCACCAACATCAACGACAATAAGACGCTGATCCTCCACCCAGCCTCGACAATCTTTTGCGAGTATACGGAGGAGGAGAAGAAAGCACTGGGGGTGCCCTCCAACATGCTCAGGCTGGCGGTTGGCATCGAGGACCTTGATGATATTATCGATGACTTGAAGCAGGGGTTGGAAGCCCTATAAAGCATCGCGCGGCCCCTTTATTACAAAAGGTGAAAAATTTTCGAGGATTGTATGTTTGATTTTACGGAAGAACAGCTGGAAAGGTACAGCCGGCACATCATTTTACAGGATATTGGCGTCGAGGGACAGGCCAGGATCAGCGAAGCGAAGGTCCTGATCATCGGTGCCGGTGGCCTGGGATCGCCCGCCGCCCTTTATCTGGCCGCCGCCGGCGTGGGTACCATCGGCATTGCCGACGCCGACCAGGTGGACCTGTCGAATCTGCAGCGACAGGTCATCCACTTTACCCGGGATGTGGGCCGGCGGAAAGTAGAATCGGCGGCGGAAAAAATGCGGGCGATCAACCCCGATATAACGGTAAAGACTTATGACGAATACCTCCGAGCCGCCAATATCGCGCAAATCATCGGCGGATATGATTTCGTCATCGACGGAACGGATAACTTTGCCGCTAAATTCCTGATCAACGACGCCTGCGTTCTGGCCGGCAAGCCCTTCTCTCACGGGGGGATACTGCGTTTTCACGGCCAGACCATGACCGTCCTGCCCGGCCGATCGGTCTGCTATCGGTGCGTTTTCCCGGCGCCACCGCCCGCCGGCGCCGTTCCCACCTGTTCCCAGGCCGGAGTGCTGGGGGCGGTGGCCGGGATACTGGGGACCATCCAGGCGACGGAATTTTTGAAATTTGCGACCCAGGTCGGCACGTTGCTGACAAATGCCCTCCTGGTCTTTGACGCCAAGACCATGAACTTCCGGAAAGTGGAGCTCCGCCCCAACAGGAAATGCCCCATCTGCGGCGAACAACCGACCATCACCGGCCTGGTGGATGAGGAACAAAGGGTTTGCGATTTGCGATAAAGGATGCATCACACATGCTGAAAATAAATGCCGACACCCTGAGCGCGATCGTGGCCCACGCCCGGCAAGAAGTCCCGCTGGAGGCTTGCGGGTACCTCGCCGAGCAACAGGGCATCGTCGTGGAACACTATCCGCTGACCAATGCCGACGCCTCGGAAGAACATTATTCCCTGAAGCCTGAAGAGCAGTTTGCCGCCCTCCGGCAGATGCGGGCCGCCGGATTAAAGTTGCGGGCCGTATATCACAGCCATCCCGCTTCGCCGGCCCGGCCTTCGGCAGAGGACATCCGGCTGGCCTTCGACCCGGAAATCAGCTATGTTATTGTCTCTCTCCGGAGTGGAGAGGAAACGGTCAAATCTTTCCGGATCAAAGGAGCCGTCGTCCTGAAGGAAGAGGTGGAAGTTGTGCGAAAGGAAGCCGATCTATGATGACGTTTTATGAAATCCCCGATTCTTTGAGTGCTGAGATCGACGAGTTGGAAAAGCTGATCAAGAGCTACCGGCAAGGCCACCTGGAGGCTGTCAAACTCAAGGCCCACCGCGTCCCCTTCGGTATCTATGAGCAACGGCAAGACGACACCTACATGACCCGGATCAGATGCACGGGCGGTGGGATAACGCCGCGCCAGCTGAAAAAGATAGCCGGGCTGGCGAAGCAATACGGGGCGGAAACGATTCATATCACCACACGGCAGGAATTGCAGATCCACGACGTGCGACTGGAAGACGCGCCTCTGATCCTCAGGGAACTATTGCCGGTCGGTTTGTCTACCCGGGGCGGGGGCGGTAATACGGTGCGCAACATCATGGCCTCCTGGGATGCCGGAATCGCGCCCGGGGAACCCTTTGACGTCACTCCCTACGCCGTAAGCGTCACCAGCATGCTGATCCGGGAAGCAGATTCCTGGACCCTGCCGCGGAAATTCAAGATTTCCTTCTCCAACACGGAAAAGGATAACGCCCACAGCGCCTTTAACGACGTCGGTTTTATAGCCCGGAAAGAGAAGGGCGTCGAGGGGTTCCAGGTATATGTCGCCGGGGGCATGGGCGCCAAACCTCAGGTCGGCCATGTACTGCATTCCTTCATTCCCGCCGCTCAGGCCTACCGGGTCGCGGAAGCCGTGAAGAGGGTTTTCGACCGGCACGGCAACCGCAAGAATAAACACGCCGCCCGCCTGAGGTTCCTATGGAATAAATTGGGCGAGGAAGGCTTCCGTGGACTTTATGAACAGGAATTCCGGACCCTGGGCGACGTGCCTTTGGATAATATTGGAGAAATAAAAAACGCTGCAGCTTCTCCCGGCGCCGCGGTTCAAGATGAATCGCCGGAATTCGCCCTCTGGCGGAAGAGGTTCGTCTCTCCCCAAAGACAGCCGGGCCTTTCTTCCGTCCTGCTGCCCATTCCCCTGGGCAACCTGCCCCACGAACAGGCAGCCGCCCTTGCCGACTTCCTGGAACCCTTCGGAGAAAATATGCTCCGCTGCACCAAGGAGCAGAATTTAAGCATCCGGAACCTACCGGAAGCCTATCTCGGAAACATCTATCGCCTGGTTAAGGACTTCTCCGCTCTCATCCCAGCGCCAAAATTCTTCGGCAACTGTATCGCCTGCACCGGCGCCAGTACTTGCAAACTGGGCATCTGCCTGCCAAGAGGCGCCCTCATGGCCATTAACAAGACGCTCAGAACCGCCAATCTGGATCTCGATGCCCTCAGTGATTTCCGGCTGAACATCTCCGGTTGTCCCAACAGCTGCGGCGTCCATCCGAAGGCGGACCTCGGCTTTTACGGGCAGGTGGGACGGAAGGCCCAGCGGATGTATCCCGCTTACGGGATAGTGGCGGGCGCCCGCATCGGCGGAGAGTCGCCCCGCCTGGCACTGAAGATCGACAGCATCAGCGCCCGCGACCTGCCCCGGTTCGTGCGCGACTTTTTGACCCTCTACCTGGGAAAAAAGGACCGCTATGCCGACCCGGCCCACTACATCGACGGGGAAGGGCGGCAGGATATTAGTGATCTCTGCGATAAGTATCGGGAAATACCGGACTTTGATGACGACAAGAACTACTACTTTGACTGGGGCGCCCCAGAGATATTTTCGCTTGTCGGCAAGGGAGTGGGAGAATGTTCGGCGGGACTCTTCGACCTCATCGAGGTAGATCTGAAATCGATTAAAGCAAAGCAGCGGGAACTGGCGGCGCAGCAAGCTGACGCCCCGGCCGGCGAGCTGCTTTATCAACTTACGCTTTCCACCGCCCGGATGCTGCTGGTAACCCAGGGGGTGGAGGCACGGTCCGATGAAGAGATTTTCGACTATTTTATCAAGTACTTTGTTGATGGCCATCTCATCGAGAAACGTTTTCTGCCCCTGCTGGAACAGGCCAAAAGCCGGAATAGCGCCCTCTTGCCCACGTTCAAACAGGACATCGCCGACCTCGCGGAGGCGGTGGAACGGTTGTACGCCGGCATGGACGATTCGCTGAAATTCCATCCGGCAAAAGAGGCGGTTGCGGAAAGCGGCGCCGGGGACCAAAAAGCCGCCGCCCAGCCGGAAGAAAAAGTGGCGATATTTAAGGACCTGCGCGGGGTATCCTGCCCGATGAACTTCGTCAAGACCAAGATGGAGCTGGCCAGGATTGGCCAGGGACAGTTGCTCCGGATATTGCTCGACGACGGGGAGCCGATCGACAATGTGCCCCGTTCGGTGGCCGAAGAAGGGCACCGGATCGCGGAACAGACCAGGTTGGACGATTACTGGTCAGTGCTGATCGAGAAGAAATGATTATGGCGGAAAAATACTATCGCAGCATCGTCAAGGCCGTCTCCTGGCGGACACTGGGGACCGTGGATACCATCGTAATTTCCTTCCTGGTAACGGGAAAAATCACCCTGGCGGTTTCTATCGGGGCCATCGAACTGTTTACCAAGATCGTCCTTTACTACCTGCACGAAAGGGTGTGGAACAGGATACCCCTGGGACGATATGCGCCGCCGAAGGATTATGAAATATGAATAAGCTGAAAGAATACCAAGAAGAGCTGACCGGCAAAGGCGCCGCCGAGATATTGGCCTGGGCCTTGAAAGAATTCGGTGCCAACCGGGTGATCCTGGCTTCCAGCTTCAGCATCGAAGACCAGGTGCTGACGGACATGCTGGCAAAAACCAGCGCCGGCGCCCGTATCTTCACCCTCGATACGGGCCGGCAGTTTCAGGAAACCTACGATGTCATGCAGCGGTCCATGGATAAATACGGCATCCACTACGAGGTCGGCGTGCCCGCAGCCGAGGAGGTCGCCGCCCTGGTTGCCCGCTCGGGGCCCAATGCCATGTATGAGGGGCTGTCTCAGCGCGAGGCCTGCTGCGACGTAAGGAAAATGCGGCCGCTGGCCGGAATTCTTACGGGCGTCGATGCCTGGATCAGCGGTTTGCGCCGGGATCAGGCCGTCACGAGAAAGGAAATGGGAATCATCGAGTGGGACTCCCGGCACGGCAAGTACAAGATCTCACCACTCATCGACTGGAGTGAAGAGGAAGTCTGGCATTATATAAGAGATAACGGTGTGCCCTATAACGCCCTCTACGACCGGGGTTTCCGCAGCATCGGCTGCGCACCCTGTACGCGCGCCACGGACCCGGGTGAAGATATCCGGGCTGGCCGCTGGTGGTGGGAAGATGCGGAGCATAAAGAGTGCGGACTGCACAAAAAGCTGTGATTGGTAGGGGATATGGAACACTTAGATAAACTGGAAGCCAGGAGCGTCTACATCCTGCGGGAGGCCTACCGGGAATTCAAGAACCTTTGCATGCTCTGGTCGATCGGCAAGGACAGTACGGTCCTCCTGTGGCTGGCCCGCAAGGCCTTTTTCGGCCACGTGCCTTTTTCGCTGGTGCACATCGACACCCATTACAAGATTCCTTCCATGGTCGAGTATCGGGACCGTCTGGCACGGGAATGGCGACTCAACATGGTCTACGGAGAAAATGCCGCGGCGCTGGCGGCGGGCGAAACCTTTCCCGACGGCAAAGTGGACCGCCTGACCTGTTGCCGGAATTTGAAAAGCGAGGCCCTCAAGAGGACCTTGTCCGGGGAATGGCCCCGCTACCGGCTGAATCTGGAACTAAATCGGTACGAGGAGGATAAGAACAAAGACCCCTATACCGGTGTCATTGCCGGCGTCCGGGCCGATGAAGAGGGCAGCCGGTCCAAGGAACGCTACTTTTCCCCCCGGGACCGGGAAAATGAATGGGATGTGGGAGATCAGCCTCCGGAGTTGTGGAACCAGTTCAAGACTGACTTTGCGCCGGGCACCCACGTCCGCATCCACCCGCTCCTGGATTGGACGGAACTGAACATCTGGGAATATATCGCCCGGGAAGACATCCCCGTGGTGCCCCTTTATTTCGACCAGGGGGACGGCCGGCGCTACCGATCGCTCGGCTGCTGGCCCTGCACCCAGCCCATCCTGTCCAAGGCCGCAAATATCACGGAAATAATACAGGAACTGAGCAGCGGCCAGTTGGCCAATATTGCCGAGCGGTCAGGACGGGACCAGGACAAGGAAGACGGCGGGGGGTTGGAAACACTGAGACGAGAAGGCTACATGTGACGGCGCAGGAAGCCCGGATGCTGTGTTGCGCTTCATCCGTCCCTTCGGCAGGCTCAGGGCAAGCTCTCTGCTTGTCATGGTGAGCTTGTCGAACCATGCGCACCTTGTCTGCGGGCTTCCTGCGCCACCGTCGAAGCCTGTTGTTTTTATGAATTAATACGGATGAATATAGTATGATGATGCAAAGAGAACAGATGAACATTGTTGTTTTGGGGCATGTGGACCACGGTAAGAGCACCGTCATCGGCCGGCTCCTGGCCGATACCCACACCCTCCCGGAAGGAAAACTGGAACAGGTGAGAGCCACCTGCGAGAGGAATGCCCGGCCCTTTGAATATGCCTTTCTGCTGGACGCCCTGAAGGACGAACAGGCGCAGGGCATTACCATCGATACGGCCCGGTGCTTTTTCAAGACCGCCCAGCGGGATTACATCATCATCGATGCCCCGGGCCACCTGGAATTCCTCAAGAACATGGTCACCGGCGCCGCCCGGGCGGAGGCGGCTCTCCTGGTGATCGACGCCCAGGAAGGCATTGCCGAAAACTCACGCCGGCACGGCTACCTCGCCGCCATGCTGGGTATCAACCAGGTGGTGGTCCTGATCAACAAGATCGACCTCATCGGCTATGACGGCGCCGTCTTTACGCAGATAAAGAGAGATTTCGCCGCCTTCCTCGCCGGCGTGGGTATAACGCCGGTAGGTTTCGTGCCGGTTTCCGCCCGCGAAGGGGACAACATCGCCGCCAAAAGCGCCAAAACCGCCTGGTATGACGGCCCGACGGTACTGGAACATCTGGATGCCTTCCGGAAGGCGGCAGGAAGCGAGGATAAGCCCTTTCGCTTTCCTCTGCAGGATATTTATAAATTTACGGCGGAAGGCGACGACCGGCGGATTTTCGCCGGGACCGTCGAGACGGGATCGATAAAGACCGGCGCCGAGATCGTCTTTTTGCCTTCCGGGAAAAAATCCCGGATCAAATCCATCGAAGGCTTCCATACACCGTTAAGAAGGTCGATCGATGCCGGTTGGGCCACCGGTTTCACCCTCGCGGAAGAGGTATACGTCCGGCCGGGAGAAATCGTCTGCCAGGCCGGCGAACCGCTGCCCCATGTTTCTTCTCGCCTGCGGGTCCACATCTTCTGGATGGGCCGGTCGCCTATGATCAAAAACCGTAAATACAAGTTGAAACTGGCTACCAGCCGGTCCTTCGTGCAGCTGACGGAAATAAGGAATGTTATTGACGCCTCCGACCTGAGCTTAAGCGGGGAAAAACAGCAGATTGACCGTTACGATGTGGCCGAATGCATCCTGGAAACCACCCGGCCCATCGCCTTCGATCTGGTTCGAGACAACGAAGCCACGGGGCGGTTTGTCATCGTTGATCATTACGAGATCGCCGGCGGGGGGATCATCATGGAAAATATCCCCGATGCCGATTCCGCCCTCAAAGACCATATCCGGCGCCGCGAAACCTCCTGGGAAAAAGGGGACGTTTCCCCTGGCCATCGCGAGGACCGCTACCGGCATAAGTCCAAATTTATCCTCTTCACCGGCGGCGCCGACGTGAAAAAAAGGGCAATCGCCCGCAGCCTGGAAAAAAGTCTGTTCGCGGAAAACTTCGTTACCTACTATCTGGGCATGGAAAACATGGAAAGCGGTCTGGATGCCGATGTCACCGACAGCCACGAACACCGGGAAGAACATATCCGGCGGTTGGGAGAACTGGCCCGGATTCTCACCGATTCCGGACAGATTTTCATCACGGCAGTAGGGGATATCGACGATTACGATCTGGAAATATTGAAGATGCTGAACAGCCCGAATGAAATTCTGGTGGTCAACGTGGGCCCGGATAATTTCAACAATTTCCAGGTCGATCTGTCCGTGGGCGAGGAGGCCGAGGTGGCAGCAACGGTAAACCGCATCTGCGACCTGCTGCGCCGGGAAACCATCATCCCCGATTACAGCATCTGAGACCGGCAACAAATAAAGGGGGCGGTTCCCACACCCCGTTCACGGATCCCTGACGATTTTTATGCCCACGGTCACATTCCCCTCCGGCTGGGCCAGGGATCGCGTTTCCAGGTTAAACCTGCCCAGCGCCTTAAGTTTATCCAGTAAAGCGGTAGCGTTCGGCGCGGCGATTTCAGCCTTCAGGAATGCAGTTCCTTCGTGGTGCTGCCTTTCGAGGATCCGGGCCTTGACTTGAGCGAGGTGCGCATCGATCTCCCGCAGGGCGGCGTCCATATCCCTGACCTGAATCGTCAGCTCGATGACTGATTGCTCGCGGGGCGCCACCGCCGTCATTCGTGACCGGGAAGGTTCGGACACCGTCTTTCTGCTTTCCGCGGCACCGGCATCGGCCAGCTTCTCTTTCCGTTTCCGTTCCGGCAGAAGGGGTCCCGGCACCTTCTCGGCATCCTGCCTGCCGGCCCTGTCCATCGTCTTGCCCAGCGCCTCCTCGCCGGCCGGCAGGATATCCTTCTCTTTCGCTGCCATGACGGGAGCCGCGGGCCTCGCGGCCGCGGGGGTCTCTTCCCGGGTCGGCGCCGGTGAAGCGGCTTTCCTTTCCTCCTTGCCACCGGTTTCGAGTGGGGGAGCGACAAACCGCTCCTGGTTTTTTTTGAGAAGGTCCCCGGCCGGCGCCCGAGTGACCGGCGTGACGGCAGAAGGTGGCGCCGGGGTATGGGAGGATTCAACCGTGCCCCGGCCCTTTCCCGGTTCGGTCAGGGATTGGAAAAACGGCGCCGGCGGTTTCATTTCCGGATCGCCCGTCTGAGAGACATAGATGGCCAGGACGGCGACGAGGAGCATGGCCAGGGCCTGGATAGGGACCTTGATATACAGTGGATAAAAGAGCCGCTGCCTGATCCGGTGTTTCCATCCGGCCTCTTCCCGGACCCGGGACATGATTCTCTGCTCGAAGAACGGCGGCGGCTCCACCTCTTCGAGGCCGCGCACGAGCTTTTGTGTCTTCTTCAGGCCCTTGAGGACCCGGCTGCAGCGGTGACAAGAGGCAAGATGCCCTGTAATGCTTCTTCTCTCTTCCGGGGAAAGGAGATCATCCAGATAGGCCGGAAGCAAATTTTCAATCTCTTGGCACGTCATATCAGATCACCGAATATCCGAAACAGGCCGTCCTTCAGGGCGCTCCTGGCCCGGAAAAGCCGCGACTTGACGGTTCCCTCGGGCAGTTTCAGCAGGATACCAATTTCTTCGTAAGAAAAACCCTGGATATCCCGGAGAACCAGGACTTCCCTCTGTTCGCCGTCGAGGAAGCCGATGCATTCCTGGACCTTTGCCTCCAACTCCCGCTTCTCGAGCTGTTCGAAGGTCGCCCCTTCCCGGGAAAGGGGCTCGTTGATAAACCTTCCGTCTTGCAATTTCACGGGATCATCCAGCGACCCTGCCTCACGGCGGGAACGGGCGGCCTTCTGCGTCAGATGATTCCGGGAATGATTCAGGACGATGCCGCAGAGCCAGGTGGAGAACCGGGCATCCCCCCGGAATTTCTCGATGGCCCGGTAGGCGGAGAGGAAGGCCTCCTGCACCACGTCGCAGGCTGCGTCGTAGTCACCGATCATCCGATAGGCAATGTTCAGCATCTTCTTCTGGTGCCTCCTGACCAGGACTGTGAAGGCCTCCGTCTCACCCCGCTGGCAGCGGGCGACAAAGCCGGCGTCATCATCCCCGGTGGTCCGGTTCTGCGCCTCCACTGGATCAGGATTCTCTGGCAAGATTTTCCCTCCTGTAATCATTGCGTGCGGAACGAAGCAATCCCGTAAATAAAGGTTATATTGCCGGACTAACACGTTGCCTCACTCCGTGCAATGATGGAAAAACATGGGGCCATACTGCCGGTCAGGGCCGCATGCTCAACGGGGGCGGAGGGGCGTAACCGCCGTCGTTATCCCAGAAACGGTTGGGCGGGAGGCGGAGCGGGCTGGCGCATTCAACCACTCCCAGTTTACAGAGGGTCGAGCGCCACTCGTACTTGAGGTAAATGGTTTCCACCGCCCGTTTTTCCGGCTCGAAGGCCACCATCTGCGAGGGCGAATACTCTCCCCTGCCATAGCCGGTGCCGGCACTCTCCAGTGCCTGTTCGGACCGGGCGTCCTTTTCCTTCATCAGCTTGCCGGAGTTTTCCCGAGCGGCAGGAGCCGCTTCCGCTTTATCGCCCGCATCTGCCGCCCTGCCTTCATAGCCGCGTGGAGGGCTAAAGGGGGCTGTCCGGGAAAGGGGTATGGGCGGCTCACAACGTCGCACCTCAGGGTAAAGCGCAACGGCGATCACCCCCAGGGCGCTCTCGTCGCCGAATGCCGCGGCGTAAGATTCGGGGACATCGGTGAAGAAGAAGCGGTTGATGCGATCCTGAGCCCTGCGCCAACCGGCGAATTCTCCCGAACCATATGGTTCCAGGATATACATGCGCTCGCTGTTCTTCAGCCAGGATTTCTTGCCGCTGATGATGTTACGGCCATCCACCGCGATGACCAGCCCGACCCTCCAGTTGAGACGGTTCTTCACCTCAATGCGGTAGTGGTCCCCCTTGATCGCCTCGGCGTACACCTTACGCAGCCCCGGGCGCATCTTGACGGGGTAGGTCGGCAACGTCCGGCCGTCATCGGTCACAATCCGCACCTCCACGGCGTCCCCGACGCCCCCTGCACAGGCGCTGGTCGTGCATACCAAGATTGCCAGAATAATGATGACGATGGTTTTCATGATCCGTTCCTCCTTGTAAGTGATCTTTGTAACCTTAGACAGGAGGAAGAAGAGAAAAGTTCCCCAAAATAATTCAGTGTGACAGACATTACATGATATATGTGCACCATTTCAAATACATAATCACTATATTGCTTGCATGTACCGCAGCCTTTCTTTATCCTGCGGCTGAGCGGCGTTACCGTAAGCTATGGCGCGCCTAGCGCGGTAATTGTCCGGAAATAGTTACGTCGCAGTCATGATGATTACCCCGCAAAGGACGATTCGCGGGAGTTAAGCAAGGCCGCTCACTCACAACATATCTGATTTGAATGGAGGAGGCTTATGAAGATACAGGGGCTGATAGGTGTCATATGTTTAGCCATGATCATGTGGTTATTCATGTTTACTTTCATTAAAATCAGAGAAAGCCATTCTGGAACATCCTCCTTTAAGCTCGTCGAGTCGAAGCAATTTTTCCTCTTTCGCTGCCGTTGATCCATCCGGCAGCGGAAGCGAGATTATTGTAGCGGGCCGACAAGGGCCATTTACTCAATTGAAGATTATTGTTCTGCTCGTTTCAGGAAAGGGAAAACCCTGCTTTTGAGATGCCGGAAGCCCTCCGGAATGATGGAAGGCTTCTGGCTTGGGGAAAAAACTTATTTCTTATGGCACTTGGCACATTCACTGACATTAAAGGCCTTTTTGCCATCATGGCAGGCGCCGCATGACTTACCGGCTTTCATATCAGCCATCTTCAAAGGAACTTTCTTCATTTCGAAAAGCTTGGGCTTGCTATGGCAATCGGCACACTTCGAACCTGCATCGGCATGAGCTTTACCATCGAAAATGACTTTGCCGGTGGTTTTTTCATCAAACTCAACTTTCTTGCCGGTACCTACTGCCATGGCGCCACCTGCCAGACCCAAAAGAAAACAAGCAGCAACTGCAAACACTAATAATCTTTTCATAAAAACCTCCATTTCCATATCGGTCCGTGACCGTGATTAAAAAGCTGGAGCTTCTTCTGCCCGCTTTGCTTAATTATTGCCGCCAAATAGCGAGCGCTCCCTTTTTGAAGGACAATGGTGCATACGACATGCCAAGTGGCTGGTACGTATAAAACTCTTTAAATAGCACGTAACTATAAATTCAGCCCATCGGATGGGAGGCTTCTTTTCAGGGATTTTTACCACAACGCCTGAGGAATATTTCTCCTCGGTCGGGATGTACAGGTAAGGAACAATGGTAGTGTGATCAGGAGGGTGTTACCGACAGAGACGCCAGCAGCCTGGTCAAATCCTCCTTCCGGTAGGGCTTGATCAGGCGGCCCGTAAAACCGTAAGCGGCCGGATGCGACATGACCGGATCTTCTGAATACCCGGATGAGGCGACAACCTGCAAAGAGGGATCAAGGTCCGTCATTTCCCCGACTACGTCTTTTCCGCCGCGTCCCCCGGGGATGGTAAGGTCGAGGATCGCCAATATAAAGGGCCGGCCGGCCCGGATGGCTTCTTTTACGAGGGCGAGTGCTTCATCTCCCCCTTTTGCTGTGACGATATCGTCATAGCCTAACTCATTCAGCCAGACCGACAGTAGATCGAGCATAAATTCCTCATCATCCAAGAGGATTATCCGGCCCCGGCCTTTGTGAAGGACCGCCTTTACCACTGCGTCCAGGGGAGAATCTTCTTTGGCTGCCGGCAGATACATATGAAAGGTAGTTCCGTTGCCGCCCGTCGACGCCACTTCAATATACCCTTGATGCTTTTTGACAATGGAGTAGGATATGGCCAATCCCAGGCCGCTTCCTTCTTTTTTGGTCGTGAAAAAAGGTTCGAAAATATGCGGCAAGTGGTCGGGAACGATACCGCTGCCCTGATCGTGAATGGAGATGCGCACGTAGGCTTTAGGGGGCAGCACTGGCGGGACGCTTTCGGCGTTCACGTTGCTTATGTCCACTTCCAGTTTTCCCCCCAGCGGCATCGCCTGACAGGCATTGATGACGATATTGTCAATTACCTGCGCTATCTGGTTTTGGTCGAAGGAACAAAGCCAGATGTCGCCGGGTATGGTAAATGTCGGCGCAACGGCAGACCCGCTCAGAGCGAATTGAATTGTCTTTTGAACATGTGCCGCCAGAGGCTGGGTCTTGAGGATAGGTGCTCCACCCTTGGAGAAAGTGAGCAATTGTTGGGTTAAATGTCTCGCCCGATCGAAGACGGACAGGGACTTCACGAGATACTTGGCGGTATTATCGCGGTCGCCCTTTTCCGCTCGCTCGCGGGCCAAGTCGATGTATCCGAACATCCCACTCAGCAGATTGTTGAAATCATGGGCAATTCCACCCGCAAGAATTCCCAGGGATTCCAGCTTCTGAGTATTCCGCAGCTGTTCTTCCACTTTTAACTTTTCCGTTATGTTACTCAGCACGCCGATGGCGGAGAAGGTTTGTCCGGCACTATCCTTGAGCGGGAAGGATTTGATGGCCACATTCAAGCTCTTGCCTTCCTCGTCTTTGTGGATATGCAGCGCCGTTTGGGGAAGGCCTGTGGCAAATGTCCTGGCGATCGGGCAATCATGTTCTTCATCATGGCAGGGGGTGGGTGAGTTGTGGGCAACGACATGGCAGGGGCTGCCGATGAGCTGTTCCTGGGAATGGCTCACTTGCCGGCAATAGGCCTGGTTTGCAGAGAGGATGCGGTAATCCCGGTCCACAACGATGATCCCGTCGTCAACGGTATCGATGATGCGGACGATGAACTCCCGGCTTTGCCGAAGCATCTCTTCCACCTGTTTGCGTTCGGCAACATCGGCTTTCAACTGTTCGTTGGCACGGGACAAGGCGGCGGTTTGCTCAGTAACCAATTCCTGTAAATGTTCCCGGTGTTTTTGCAATTCGGCCTCGGCCCTTTTTCGCTCCTCTATCTCAACAACCAGTTCCTTATTCAATTGTTCCGCACGTTCTTTTGCCGAGGCCAAGTATGCAACGTAGTTCTTATTTGCGAAACGGAGTTTCAGAGAGGCAACCGTGGTGGCATGGAGCTTTGTTCCCACAATTCCAATAATCGCGGTAAAAAGCAGCGCCATTGTCCCCATGGCAATCCGGATTTCATCGCCGATGACAAAGAGACGCGCTATATAAGGAAACAGAGCCGGCAATGTAAAGGCGATGAATGCCTCTCTGCTGGCAGCATAGGTCGCCACCGCTCCGGCCACCATACCGCCGAGGACGAAGGCAATAAATGCCTGGTGTTCGATGGAACTGCCGGGAAAAAGGAAAAGGCCCGTTATGCCCCAGAGGATGCCTGACCAGGCTGTTAATATTATAAACTGCTTATTCCAGACGGCTACATTCGAAGGCGTTGTGGGAGCGAGCCGGTAGCGGCCCAATTGGAAATACCGCAGCCCCGTGGTCAGATAGACGGCGGCCAGCCAGGGAAACAGAAAGATGAGCGGGACTGTATTGCGCAGCACAAGGGCGAGGATCGTCGAGTTTACCACTGTAGCCAAAAGACCCAAGGGTGCATTACGGCCGAGAAGCTGCGTCAGTTCCAACAACAGATATCTCGCCTCTCCATCGTCGGCTATCTGGTCTTCCCGCTTGAAGTCATTGACTGCTTCCATATGGAGGCCTAAAATAATGCGTAATCTTTACCGCTATAACAATTTATTCCCTGCCTCCCCTGTTATTGCCATGCCTCAAAGCGTACCTGGCTGCTCCGTAGGTAGCCACGCAATAAGGCACACAGTAGGTAACTGCAAGTTTGATCCAGTCCAGGGCCTGCATATCGTCGCGTACAAAGATGCGGTCGCCGTAATTGATCAGTGCGAGGATCGATCCGACCACTAAGGCAAGCTTGGCTGACGTTGCCATAATGCTTCTTTCAGTGGCCGCAGCCAAAAAGGTCTTCATTGATCAAATTTCCCTTCCCAACCTGGAACCTGATCCTGTTTACTTTAACGGCGCAAAAAGTTGCTCGGCTAGTTGCTTATATTTTTTCGCCTCCGTGAGGATAAACTTTTCCTTCTCATCGGGCATCGGGTAATACTTCACCCCCGGAATTCTGGTTTCCATGGGGCTGAGCCCCTCGGGAGGCACATCGATTCTGCGGGTCTGTTTCCGGACACTATTCTGGATTGCGGCCTGCCCCTCACGACTCAAAAACCAGTTGATAAAGACCTTGGCGGCATGGGGATGGGGCGCCTTGTTAAAGATGGCCAGACCGCTCCCGGAAGAGCCGGCCGCCGTGCCTTCCTTCATATTGGCAACCGGAATTACCGGCGCCCCCGCCTCCATAAATTTGGCAACTGCGCCAGTGGTCGGCCAGAGGGCGATCGGATATTTTCCTTTCGCCAGCCAGGTGGCCTGGAGATCCTGATCCCTGGTCATCATATTTTTCTGAGCGGTCAACTTGCGAAAGAAGTCCTGGTCAACCAGGGAATTGTAAACCATCGCGCTAAAGCTGATATTCGCCACACCGGCCGTGGTGGGATCATTGATTAAAATCTTATCTTTCCATTTTGGCTGCAGCAGGTCATAATAGGAACGTATCTCTCCCGGTTTTACCAACTCGGTATTAATGAAAACCATGTGAATGGGATAAAGGGCGAAGTTAAAAATATAGCGCCCCTCATCGGCCCAGTTAAACCGGCCGTCATACCAGAGCTTCTGGTCCGTCACTTCCGGCAGCACGAGCAAGGGCTCCAGGGGATCAAAGGCCCCCGCCGGTTTCAAGGACTCGACCATGGTGTTTTGTCCCGAAATCATCACGTCCTGCAGATAAAGGCCGTTTCTTCTCTCCTGCAGGAGCTTGGGCGCCATTTCGGAGGTCCGGCCGGTGGTAATGAGCAAATTGATACCGAATTTTTCTTTAAAGAGCTTGATCGAATCTCGCAAGCCCGCGGCAATAGAGACACCGCAGACTGCCACTTCACCCTCTTCCCGCGCCTTGCGCAAGGTTGTCTCCCACTCGGCCTTCCAGGACCCCTTTTCGACAACCTTAGTTTTCTTGGTCACAGGCTCCGCTGTTTTGGACTTTTCCAGCGCCAGCCCCTGGGGAACAAAAGTCAGTAATATGGCGGCCGCCAGCAAGCTTCTTAATTTGAACGACCCGGTTGTCATGTTGGACCTCCTTGTTATATCGAATGATGAGAATGGACGGCAATGATCTTTCTTCTGAAGGTGGAAATATGTGACAAGTATCTGGATGTGTCAAGGGAAATTGCTTCTTTTTACACACCTGTCTTTTCTGCAGGGCTCTTAATGTTATCCGGCTGATCCGGTGCTGCACCAGGGGAAGGGGGATTGCCGCTGTTAATTTTTTCCCATCTGTACCAGAAGGTCTTATAGCTCATGCCGAGGAGCTTGGCGGCCTTGGTCACGATGCCGTTGGCCCGCGCCATAGACTTCCTCATGAGCTCCTTCTCCAACTCCTCGAAATTTATTCCTTCATCCGGAAGATCGAAATCGAATGCCCCCCCCTTCCCCGGCATCCTGAGTTCGCTTTTAATGTCCTTCAAGGTGATGATTTCGGTATCGCTCATGATTACCGACCTTTCGATGACTGATTCCAGCTGCCGGATGTTGCCGGGCCAGCCATATTCCCTCAGGGCTTTCAGCGCGGCGGGATCCATGCTTTTGATCCTTTTTCCGAATTCGCGATTGTACCGGTGCAGGAAGAACTCCGCCAGTTCCGGGATGTCGTTTCTCCTGTCCCTGAGCGGCGGCAGCTCGATCACAACCACCCGCAGCCGGTAGTAGAGGTCTTCCCGGAAACGATCTTTGGCGAGTTCCTTTTCGATGTCTTTGTTGGTTGCCGCGATGATTCTAACATCGACCTTTATCGGTTCCTTTCCTCCCAGCCTTCTTATCTCTTTGTCCTGCAGCGCCCTTAAAAGCTTTGATTGCGTGGTGAGGGGCAGATCGCCGATTTCATCGAAAAAAAGCGTACCCTTATTTGCTGCCTCGAAGAGACCTATCTTTCGCGAAACTGCGCCCGTGAAGGCGCCGGGTTCATAGCCGAAGAGTTCGCTCTCGAAGAGGTTTTCCGGGATGGAGGCACAGTTCAGGGCAATGAAAGGCCGCGACCTTCTGGGGCTGTTGTAATGGATGGCCCGGGCGGCGAGTTCCTTGCCCGTGCCGCTTTCACCCATGATCAAAACCGTCGCGGAACTGTTCGCGACCTTTTTCATGGCGTTCACCGCTTCCTGCATCGCGGCGGAACTGCCGATGATCCCTTCGATCCGGAACCGGTCATAGAGCTCCCGCTGAAGCTGGCGGTTTTCCTTCACCAGCTCGGCATGCTCCACGGCCCTTCTGACAGTCATCAGCATGGAGTCCATATGCAGGGGTTTAGTCAGATAGTCGAAAGCCCCTTTTTTCATCGCCTCAACGGCGGAAGATATGGTACCGTGGGCGGTCATGATAATCATGGTCGGGGCAAAGGAATCTTTCTGAATCGATTCCAGCAGTTCGATCCCGTCCATTCCCTCCATCCGGAGATCCGCAAGGATGACGTCGGGATGATATTTTTTGGCGGTTGTTAATGCCTCTTCGCCGGAAGAGGCCGTATAGGTCTCGTATCCTTCATCATCGAGGATGGTCTTTACTATGTCCCGCTGAAGCCGTTCGTCGTCCACAACTACTATGACCGCCATTTCACTTTTCCTCATCCCCAGGCAGAAATATTGTGACGGCACTGCCCCGGCCTTCGATACTCCGGAATTCTATCCTGCCTTTATGTTCTTCCACAACCCTTTTGGTGAGCGCCAGTCCGATCCCGATCCCGTCTTGTTTCGTGGTAAAAAAAGGATCAAATATTTTCGCAATATTCGCGGCGGAAATACCGACTCCGGTATCTTCGATAGAGATGCTAAATTTGCCGTCCGTCCGACCCGTCCTGACCGTGACCCTGCCACCGTCGGGCATCGCGTGAAAGGCATTCAATATTATATTGTAAAGGCAGGTTTTAATGAATCCGGGGTCTACATCAAGTACCGCCGGCCGCCCGCTCGTTTCTCTGATTACTTCAATCTTCTCCTTTTCCGCTTTGGCTTTTACGAGTTCGATAACTTCCCCTATCAGCTTCTCGATATCCACCTTCCGGAAATCAAGCTTCAGGGGTCGGCTGTATTCGAGGAAACTCTCGGCAAAGCCGCTCACGCGCTGTATCTCATTCTTGATATTAAGAATCAGTGAATCGAAGGATTCTTTGTCCCCGGCGGCCGGCGGTTGATATTTTTTCTGCATATGGTCGATGGACAGGTTGATGAAATTGAGGGGATTCCTTATCTCGTGCGCAATGCTCAGCGAAAATTGCCCGATGCCCGCCAGATGCTCAGCCTTGCGCAGCCTTTCTTCCAACAGGCGTTCTTCCTTGAGCTTACCGACCATATAATTGAAACTGCTGGCCAGTTCTCCTATTTCGTCTTTCCTTTCCGTGCGTATTTCCTGGTCGAGGTTGCCGAGCGCCACATTGCCGGCGGCCCGAACGACATCCTCGATGGGCCTTGTGTACCTCTTCGCCAGAATGATGCTCAGGAGCAGCCCGATCCCCAGAATGATTACTGTTGCCGAAACTCTTTTGACCATTCTGGCCTGCATATGGGCTGAAAAGCCCTCGGTATTTAATGTGAGGTGGATGTAGCCGTAATGTTTATTGCCGGCAACAACCGGAACGATGACATTGTACAGCTGCCCTTCACCCATCACCGGTTCACCGAGTTCCGCCTTGAAGATCAGCTCTTTTTTGGCCTTGGTGAGCCATTTGCCGATATTGTGTGCGTCGGTGCTGGCCATGATCCGGTCGGAATTGCTGATGATCGAGATCTCTTTTACCCCCTTTGTCTTCAGTTTTTTCAAATAGTTCTGGAGGCGGTTCTCATCGGGGAGGCTGCTGCTGGTGACTTCCTCCACGCCCATTTGTATGCCTCGGGAAAGATCGGCGATCTGCTTTTCGAACTCGTGGTAGATGGATGTTTCTGTCTGATAATAGAGAAAAACGAGCAGGGTGATAATACTCAGGCTCTGAAGCAGCATCAGGGCCACAAGTTTCTTGTTCAGGGAGAGCCGGAAAAAATAGTCTCTCACGATAGGAATGTTAAACTGCACCGCTATACTGCCCCTTTATTGGCTACGGAGAGTCGATAAATGTCGCTTCATCCGCTCCCGCATCCGGACCACACTAAACAGGATGAGTCCCGTCAAGCGGGATAAGCGCGTTGACGAATTTGTTAACTCGTAAACAAATTCTAACTTGTTGACGATCACGGGGGATAGACGATCACACCCGAACCATCGGCGAGCGACCAGTA
>Ga0082335_1002218_pt1 | contig 37175 bp, 41 predicted proteins | sample Subgrocontami58m_FD_72375 | JGI IMG/M metagenome (GOLD analysis project Ga0082335, IMG submission 72375) | Subsurface groundwater microbial communities from S. Glens Falls, New York, USA - GMW37 contaminated, 5.8 m (SPADES assembly) (version 2) ...
ATTATCTGAATTTGAAACTTTTTGAACGGGAAGGAAGAAAAATTACTCTTACGGAGAGCGGCCGCTATGTTCTATCCTATGCTACAGAAATTTTTGATGTCGGAATGGAATTAATGGATGGGCTTGGGGATCGTTCACAAAAAGGCCGCCTGAAGATTCAAATCGGGGTTTCAAGCTTCATCCCCAAAACTGCGGTAACTGCTTTACTCAATTTTCTGCTAAAGATCGAACCCGAAGTCTATATTTCGGTCCGCGAAGATAAAACCGAATTACTGATTGAAAATCTAAAGACCCACCAGTTGGATCTGGTACTCACCGACACTCCCATGCAGTCAATCATTCAGAAGGAAATTGAAAATTATCTCCTGGCTAAGATTCCTGTGGTGTTTTGTGCTTGCCCTGCAATGGCTAGAAAATATAAAAGATTACCAAAAGATCTGGATGGGGCCCCTGTTCTATTGCCCACAACCCAAAGCCAAGTTTACCAGGCGGTACAAGAGTATTTTATTGCCCACAAAATAAAGCCCAAAATAGTAGGAGAAATCCAAGATATAGAGCTTGTTCGAAGGCTTGTCTTGAGTGGCGCGGGAGTTGCGCCGCTCAATATCCTTACTGTAACTCAGGCGCCCAGCAAAGAACCTCTTGTGATTTTGGATAAAAAATCACGATATAATATTTTTGACAATATCTATCTCTTAACAAAGAAGCGCAAAAAGAAACACCCTCTCATCCCTCAAATTATTGACCAGTTCAAATTGCCGGTTTAGAGAGCACCTTTTAAAAAAATTAATGTTCGCAGATGCACGCGTATTCGGCCCGTTTGCAAACGCCGCAGATGTGATCTTCATACACAAAACGGAGGTTGAGAGGCTTGGCGTCGGCGGTCTGTTTAAACTGCACAACAAGGTTAAGCGCGTGACCTTCTGGCAAAGCGTTTTTGCTGACCAGAACATCACCTTTTTTCTCGAACTCCAAGGTCGTTTTATTGCCTTCCGTCTCCGCGATGACGGTTACGGTTTGCTCCGCGGCCGCGACCGGCTTCAACGCGTCATCGTAAAAAGTGATGATGACCATTCTATCTTTCTCAATATAAAACTCGGCGCGGGGCTCAGTATTTTCGAGCAGACGTCCGCCTTTGGGTCCGCCGACACGTTCATGGTCGTGACCCGTTTCCGCGTTCAAGATAGTTGGTACGGCGCAGAGAACGCCCGCAAGGGTAAGTACGGTTAGTAATGTTTTCATGCTTTGACTCCTTTATTTCTCGTAGTTTGTTTTCGCTCCATCCACTCGTAAAGCACGGGCAACAAGACGAGTGTCAGAAAAGTTGAAGTGATGATCCCGCCGATGACGACCGTGGCGAGCGGGCGCTGCACTTCGCCGCCGGCTCCGGTTGCGATAGCCATGGGCACAAAACCGAGGGAGGCGACAAGCGCTGTCATGAGCATAGGCCGTAGACGAAGGAGAGAGCCCTCTTGAACGGTCGTTCGGAGATCCATTCCTCGCGTTCTAAGCTGATTAAAGAACGTGATAATCATAAGCCCGTTCAAAACAGCGATGCCACTGACAGCGATAAAGCCAACACTGGCCGAAATGCTAAACGGCAGACCCCGTAGCCCAAGTGCAAACACTCCGCCCGTAATAGCCAATGGGACCGCCAGGAATACCAATAGTGACTGCCGGAAACTGCGCAGCGCTATAAAAATTAGAATAAAAATAAGCGACATCGCCCCGGGGACAACCACCGTTAACCGTCGTTTGGCATCAATAAGATTCTTAAACTGCCCGCCAAACTCGATGCTGTAGCCATCCGGCAGTTTGATCTGCTCGGCGATCTTCTTCTGCGCTTCCAGGACAAAGCTCTCCACATCACGGCCGCGTAGGTTGATCATGATGGCCGCGCGCCGCTGGCTGAATTCCCGCGTGATCGCCGCCACCTGTTCGACGACGTGAAAATCGGCCACTTGACCGAGCGTCAACAGTCCGCCGTCATCCACACGCACGGGTAAACGTTTTAATTCGTCTAGATTTTCACGGAGATCCTCGCTCAGACGCACCACGATGTCGAAGCGGCGGTTGCCCTCGATAAGCTTGCCGACTTCCTGTCCGGCAAGCGCGGTTTCCACGACTCGATTCAGCTCCGCGGCGTGGAGATTGTACTTGCTCATGGCATCGCGTTTCGGAATGATTTCGAGTAGCGGCGCTCGGCCCATCGCATCAAATTCCACATCGGCGGCACCCGGAATCTTCTCCAAAATCTCGCGAGCTTCACTTGCAATCTTTTCGATCACTGCAAAATCTTCACCGAAGATCTTTACGGCGATGTCAGCTCGAGTCCCTTCGAGAATTTCGTTAAAACGCATCTCGATAGGCTGGCTAAAGAGATGTGCCTCCCCGGGAACGTGCTTGCCGAGTTCCACCGTCATGAGATTTGCTAAATCATCCTTTGTGGCACGCCTGCCGTTTATTTTTCGCCAGATCTTATAAGGCTTGAACATAATGTAGGTGTCGGCTACATTCACACCCATGGGGTCGGTCGCAACTTCCGCCGTGCCCAGACGGCTAAAGATATAATCCACTTCGGGAAACTTCTGCAAGAGCATCTTCTCACCGCGCTTCTGCATATCGATGCTGGCATCAATTCCGATACTTGTCGTGCGGATCATGTGCGTGGCAAATGAGCCCTCATCGAGCTGTGGAACAAACTCCGCGCCGAGCCGGTTAAAAACAAGGAGCGCGATGACAAACAGTACAAGACCCACGCCAATTACGATCCTGCGAGAACGCAGCGCAAAAGCCAATGTGGGGGTATAAAACTTCTTGGCCATGCTCACCAGCCAAGAATCCTTTTCCTTAATATTGCCCCCCAAGAAGTAAGAACAGAGGGCAGGCATTAGAGTCAATGCCAGGACGAGTGACCCCATGAGCGCGAAGATGACCGTAACGGCCATGGGTCTGAACATTTTTCCTTCGATGCCGGTAAGCGCCAGAATAGGAAAATAAACCACCGTGATAATGAGCACGCCAAAAAACATCGGACTCGCGACTTCTTTCGTCGACAGAAGCACTTCTTGTGTGCGTTCGGCGGCCGTGAGTCGGCGTTTAAGCTCGTGCTGTTTCTCGGCGAGATGCCGGATTATATTTTCAACCATCACAACCGATCCATCCACGATGAGTCCAAAGTCGATGGCTCCTAAACTCATAAGATTTCCCGAAACACGGCCCTGCACCATGCCCGTGACGGCAAAGAGCATGGAAAGCGGAATGGCCAATGTCACGATAAGCGCCGCGCGCCAGTTGCCTAACATCACAAGCAAAACAGCCACAACGAGTATCGCGCCCTCAAATAAGCTGAATTCGACCGTATGGATCGTGCGGTCCACGAGTGCGGTGCGGTCATAAACGGGGATAATTTTGACACCATCCGGAAGCTTGATTTCCAATTCCTTTAGCTTCTTGGCGACCGCTTTGGCTACCAGGCGGCTATTCTCTCCGGCCAACATGAGCGCCGAACCCAAAACACACTCTTCGCCGTTGTAGGTGCTGGTACCACCACGCACGGCCTTGCCAATAATGACTTCGGCCACATCTTTTACTCGGAGCGGTGTCGCCCGAGCTCCGAACTTGAGCGGCAACTGTTCTATTTCGGCCACGCTTTGCACTCGTCCCGCCGCGCGAACAGCCACTTGCTCGCCGCCTATCTGGATCACACTGCCGCCCGCGTTCTCGACGTTCTCGCCGATTGATGCGGCAATCTCGCTGAATGACATACCCACACTTTTAAGTTTGTCGGGGTTAGCTTCAATAACAATCTGTTTTTCATAACCACCGGACGAATTAACTTCAGCCAGACCCGGGGTTGAACGAAGTCGAGGCTTAATCAGAAAGTCGTGGATAAGTTTAAGTTCCATGAGCTGAGCTTCACGAGTGACTGGTTTATTCAACGCATCGGGCGCATATTCCACGACATAGTAAAATATCTCACTAAGTCCAGTACTGATGGGCGCAAGTTTAGGGGTGAGTCCTGGAGGTAGTTCATCCATCACCGTTTGTAGACGTTCGCTGACGAGCTGACGAGAGCGATAAATATCCGTCCCATCCTTAAAAACAAGCGTAACCTGTGAGAGGCCGAACTTAGACAGCGAGCGAAGCTCAGTCAGCCCGGGTATGCCCGTCATTTCATTTTCGATCGGGAAGGTGACGAGTTTTTCAATCTCTTCCGGCGCAAGCGCCGGAACTTCCGTATTGACCTGAACCTGAATATTAGTAATGTCCGGGACAGCATCGATAGGCAGGCGAATCGCCGACCAGACACCGATGCCGATAAGTGCCAGCGTGGCCATGATAACGAACATCCGTTGACGAACAGAAAATTCAAGGATTTGATTTAACATAATTAGTGGGAGTGCCCCCCTCCTTTAGTGGCGCGGAGCTCGATAATCCAAAGAGTTTCCACGGGCATGGTCACCACCTGATCTCCCGCGAATAAACCATCGATGATCTCAATCTTGTCGTTCGCTTCGCCGCCCGTCTTCACAGCCGTACGGTAATAAGCTTCGCCATTGACCACATAGACAAATGTGCCTTCGGATGTGCGTAAAAGAGCCGATCTCGGGATCACGGTCACCGCCTCGCTGCGCGCAAGTGTGATGGTCGCTGTCACAAACTCGCCGTCTTTGAGCCTGGTGCCGGCGCCTGTAACGCCGACGACTATTTCAGTTTCTCCATGCTCGATATTTTTTTTAACCGCCACGACAAAGCCGTCTATCGTTTCATTGGCGGCCGTCAGTAGTTTGACCGGTTGTTTGGACTCCACCAGAACCGCTCTTTCCGGAGGCAGAAAACCGGAGCCGTGAACATCACAGCCGGTATGGTCCACATCGGAATGCATGAACCGATGCGCTTCGCCGTAAATCTGGATGTTGAACCGGACCACCTGGGGTAATTTTTCCTCGGCCACGTCCGCGACCTCGAGCCCAAGAATTTTACTCGTCTCCTCGGTAAGAATGACGCCTTTGCCCGGCTTAAATGATGCGCCTGACGGTGATTCTTCTTTTTCGGTGTTATGGCCGCGGCCATCACTTTCCTTGTTGCTGCAACCTGCCGGGAGCATGATCACCGCAAGGGCAATAAAATAGGTAAAAAATCGAAAGGGTTTCATTTCGTTTCCTTCCCGGAAGTGCTATCGATTAATTCCCAATTTGTTCCTGTTAAAAGATTCAATTGATTCGCGGCTTCGAGCGCTTCTTTCTTCGTTTCTTGCAATCCCTCCAGCGTTTCAAGATACTGCGTTTGAAGTTCAATATAGATTGAAACAGGCACTGCGCCCAATCTATAGTGACGGTCGGCAAGTTCCGCCGCCTCTTTAAAATGTTGAATAGAATCCGGCTGCCACTTTGCCATCTCTTTGAGTTTGGTTTCGTAAATAGCGATTGTTTCAATCACCCGGCGTTCCGCTTCACGGAGAGCGATAGTCAAGGAGGTTTCCGCTTGAACTCGCTGTGCCCTAGCCATATCAATATTTCCCTGATTGCGGTTCCATAGAGGCAGCGGCGCTGATACGGCCACGGCGATCACGCGCTCGCGATCACCGGCTCTCTCCCGCGCAATAGATGGCCCGATGGAAACCGCTGGTAAGCGCTCGTTTTCTGCAAGCCCCACACGAAACCCCTGCCGCTTAAACTCAATTGCGCGCTGACGAACTGTAAAATCGTTTGACTTCGCGAGTGTTACCAGCGCGCCCTGATCTTTTTCGAGAGGGCGAAACGAAAAACTCATTGGGGCAAGTGAGAGTTTGGCGTCGGGTGATGCTCCGCGCAGTTGATTCAAGTCGAGTAATGCCGCTTGCGCGGCAAGCGAAGCCTGGCTCGCCTTGCGCTGCATATTGAGCTCCATGGCCTCGATAACTCGAGTTTCTAGTTGAGGTGTCAACCCCGCCTGGCCGCGCTGGACAAGCACTTCCCGCAAAGCGCTGAAATGGTCCGCCACTTCACGCGTTGCCGCCGCTTTCTGCCGGGCGGCAAGCAATTCATAAGCCGCTATCTTCGTGCGTGAGGCAAGTAGCGCGCGAAACTGTTCTAATCCCAGCTCTGCTAATTCAATATCGCGATCGGCGATGGCCTTTCGCAGTCCAATCCGCCCTGGCCACTCGAATGTCTGAGTGACCGACAGCTCACTGGCCTCACCTTTTCCCGTAAGCTCCTTTGCCTCATTCCATACCCGCTTTTGGCCGATGGAACCACTCACCTCCGGGTTGGCCCATAGACCAGCCGTTTTACGAGAGCCTTTCGTGGAGGCGATTTGGGCCTCATAAAACTTGAGCTCGGGATTTTTTTCCAAAACTTCATTCACCAAGCTATCAAGCGTCGTTGAACTCGTATCCGCGTAGACATTAGTCGTCATCAGTACAACGACCAAAAACCAGCGCATCTTGTAAATAATCGATTTAGTCACATGTCACCTATAGGGGTAAAACAACTACATTAATTTAAAATACTTACTGATTAGACGGGGAAGAAAGAAAAGACATGTTATGCAGAAACTACAGGGGGACGTTTAGAAATATCGAGGAATGGTGGTTGATAAGAAAAGCTGATGATGGGTAATGCAGTCAACGAAATTGCGGAGATTAAAGGAATTTGAATTTGAGCCAGGATAGCACTCTGACAGCAAGTATGGCAAGCTAAAACACAGTGATGAGCTGAAGATTCATCCTCGTGTTGCTCTGCCATTCCATGAAGAGGAAGCGAGAATAAAACAACAGCAATAAGCAATATGATTTTGATTATTTTCATATGGTGAAAGTTTAGCACAACCGATTTTCATGTCAAGGTAAATGTTTAGCAGGTCCCTAGTTAAAAAAACTTGCAAAATAAATATATTTTGTGCTAGTATATTGGTTTCCATAATACAAGGGTTAAGTAAATCTCAATAAAACATGAAAAATAAAATGAAGACTCTTCAACCATCTAAGAAAATGACCGGCGCGGAAGCCCTTATCCGCTGTCTGGAAAACCACGGTGTTGAATATATTTGGGGTTTATCCGGTGGCGCGGCCATTCCTATTTTTGACGCGCTTGTGGGTTCCAAAATTAAATTAATTCTCGTGCGGCACGAACAAGGCGCGACCCACATGGCGGATGGCTACGCCCGCGCGACGGGAAAGCCAGGTGTCGTTCTAGTCACCAGCGGTCCCGGGGCAACGAACACCGTCACAGGTATCATGACCGCGCATATGGATTCGGTGCCGATGATTGTTTTGACAGGCCAGACGATTTCTCCGATGCTCGGTAAAGACGCTTTCCAGGAATCGGATATTTTTGGAATTTCTCTCCCTATTGTCAAACACAGTTATTTGGTTAAGAATACTAACGATATTCCTCGGATCGTCAAAGAAGCTTTTCACATTACCAATACGGGACGCCCCGGGCCTGTTTTGATTGATCTCCCTAAAGATATTACCTCCGCCGCGTTTACAGGGGATACTCTGGATCCCAAAATGGATATCCCAGGATATAAAATTCCAGGCAAACCACGAAAGGCTGATATTTTAAAAATGGCGAAGATGTTTAAAAATTCAAAACGGCCTCTTCTTTTGGTTGGCCACGGAGCGGTTATTGCCCGCGCGGGTGAGGCCATTAAGAAATTGGCGTACAAATTGCAGTCACCGGTTACAAATACGCTCTTGGGAAAAGGTGAATTTTCCGAAACTGATCCTCTTTCTTTAGGAATGCTCGGCATGCACGGGACAGCTTACGCTAATTTAGCGTTAACTCGATGTGATTTAATTTGTTCGATTGGTTCCCGCTGGGATGATCGTATTAACGGAAATCCCGCTAAGTTTTGTATCGGCGCTAAAAAATTACACATTGATATTGATCCGGCCGAAATTGGCAAAATTGTTAACCCTGACGCGTATTGCATTGGCGACGCGCGGTTGATTGTGGAAGAATTAGTGAAATATGTGGAGCCCTTGGAAAATAAAGAGTGGCTTAAAGAATTGGAAGGTTACAAGAAAAAATATCCTTTAAAATTTAGTCACGAAAAAGGCTTAACCGCTCAATATGTTCTTCACGAACTGCAAAATGTGACTCAAGGAAAAGCGATTATCGCGACGGACGTGGGTCAGCATCAAATGTGGTCGGCGCAATTTAATTTGGCTATTAAAGGGGAACGCTGGATTTCTTCCGGCGGCGCGGGCACGATGGGCTTTGGATTTCCCGCGGCGATAGGAGCTCAATTTGGCCGTCCGAACGATTTGGTTATTGCCGTTGTCGGTGATGGCGGATTTCAGATGACATTGTATGAACTCGCGACTGTTTTTGTGAACAAGCTCCCCGTGAAAGTGCTTATTATTGACAACAAATATTTAGGGATGGTGCGTCAGTGGCAGGAATTATTTTTTGATAACCGTTTGTCCGGTGTCGATTTGGAAGGCAGTCCTAATTTCGTGAAGTTGGCTGAAAGTTACCAGATCAAGGGTGTGCATATTGACAAAGTTGAACACGTCCGGGAACGTTTAGAAGAGGCTATTCATTTCCCTGGACCTGTCGTGATTTGGGCGGAAGTTTTGAAGGAAAACAACGTGTTTCCGATGGTCCCGGCGGGGAAATCCGCGGATGAAATGATTATCGAGCCGCCGACCACAAAATTGGAAAAACCGACGGGAAGTACTTAAATGACGCAACCTAAAAACATCCACACAATCAGTATCCTTGTCGCCAACAAGCCCGGAGTGTTGGTGCGTTGCGCGCTTGTGTTTGCTCGGCGAGGATTTAATATTGATTCTCTGGTCGTCTCTCCTTCCGTTAATCCCAAATATTCACGCATGACGATCACGGCTCAAGGCGACCTACAAACACTTGATCAAATTATTAAGCAGACAAATAAATTAGTTGATGTCATTCATTGCGGCGAACATACTGGCGTTGACTCCATTGACAGGGAGCTTTCTCTTTTTAAGATTAAATATTCTCCAAGCCAAAAGGCTTCTTTATCTAGTCTCATTCGAAAAAATAAAGCGCGGGTTTTAAATGAATCCCAAGGAACTGTCATTCTTGAAAAATCAGGAACGACAGCAGAATTGAATAGTTTCGAAGAAGGATTAAAAAAATTTGGGATTATTGAGATGGTGCGTTCGGGAAAACTTGTGATGGCTAAGGGACGAGAAGCGACTTAACACCGCACGACATAATCTTCGGCAGTTCTTTGGGCGGTAAAATTACTTCGGCAATTTCAATCCCCTCTTCCGTGTAATCAATGGACGCGATTTGACAACGCTCGGCGTCCAACTCTTCATCATCTTTGCCTAAATATTGCGCGATGGCCGATCGCAGCGCCGCCCATTCTAGATATAAAATGAATTGAGCCTCTTCTTCTTGGGTGTTTAAGTCCTTGCTTACTTGAGGAAAGGCAAGATCAATAATTTCTGGTAAGGTCTTATCTTTTAAATATTGGGAAAGGCCCGTTTGGGCTGTAATTTCTTGCCCGCACGTAATTTTAGCGTATTCAAAAGAAAGAAACTTTTCTTCTCTGTCTAATTTAATGGCTATACTGGATGAACTATCTGAGCAAGGCATATTTTACCACTCCAGCGCTCCACCGGTCTGATACTCGGTGACTCTGGTTTCAAAGAAATTTTTTTCTTTTTTTAAATCAATGACTTCACTCATCCAGGGAAAAGGATTTTCCGACCCGTACTGCTTGGGAAGTTTGAGACGCTCAAAACGGCGATCAGCGATATATTGAATATATTCTTTTAATAGATGCGTGTTAAGTCCTAAGATTCCATTGGGCAGACATTCTTCCGCGTATTTATGCTCTAAAGAAACAGCTGTTTTAATAAAGTCAATAATTTTACCTTCGAATTCTTTATCCCAGACTCCTGGATTTTCATCGCGGATTGTGTTGATAAGATCAATCCCAAAATTCATGTGGATACTTTCATCCCGCAGGATATATTGGATTTGTTCGCAGGTGCCGGGGATACGATTTTGGCGGCCAAAAGATAACATCGTGACAAAGCCGCTGTAGAAAAATATCCCTTCGGTGATCACATAAAAACCAACAAGATTTTTTAAGAATTTTTGAAGCCCTTCTTTGGTTTTTGGGTCGAGGTCTGGATCTAGCGCGCCATCCGTGCAAGACATGGCATATTCATCCTTGTTGTAAATGGCTTCGACTTCCCTGTACATATTAAACATTTCCCCTTCGTCGAGAGACAAAGACTGGACGATATATTGAAAAGCGTGCACGTGGATCGCTTCCTCAAAGGCCTGCCTTAAAAGATATTGACGGGCTTCAGAATTATCCACGTGTCTGTAGACCGCTAAAACAAGATTATTGCCAACGAGCGTCTCGGCCGTCGCGAAAAAACCGAAGGTACGTTTAATAATGTGGCGTTCATCCGGCGTAAAACATTTGGGATCCTTCCACTGCTCAATATCTCTTTGCATCGAGACCTCGCTGGGCATCCAGTGATTAGCGCATCCATCGAGATAATAATTCCACGCCCATTTATATTTAATGGGAACAAGTTGATTGCAGTCAACGGTTCTGTCATTGTTAATGATACGTTTATTGTCGACGGTGATTCTGTTTTTATTCATGCTAAAGCAAGTTTCGGACATTTTTATTTCTCCTATTGACAGGCCTCACAATCTTCTTTAGGTTCTGGTGTGGCGGCCTGAACAACGACATTTTTTCCTTCTTGCGCCCTCCCCTGATATTCCGAGGGACGGTCACTGACGACATGGCCGGATTCATCGCGTTCGCGTTGGCCGACAATATTTCCGTATTTAGTAACATCAAGCGTGCTTTTTTCAATACGGGTAGCGCCCATGGAACGCAAATAATAGGTCGTCTTCAATCCCTTCTCCCAGGCGAGCATATACATCTCACTGACCTTTTTCCCGCTTGGTTTAGCTTGGTAAAGATTCAAGGACTGTCCCATGTCGATCCATTTTTGCCGTCGGCTGGCCGCTTCAATAATCCATTCAAAATCAATTTCAAAAGCGGTGGCGTATTTTTGTTTTAATTCTTTAGGAATTCTCTGTATTTCTTGAATACTGCCGTCAAAATATTTTAGGTCATCAATCATTTCACGATCCCAAAGGCCGCATTTTTTTAAATCGGCCACTAAATATTCATTGACGACGGTAAATTCGCCGGAGAGATTACTTTTAACAAAAACATTTTTATAAATAGGTTCGATAGAGGCGGTGACTCCGATGATATTGCCAATGGTCGCCGTTGGAGCGATCGCCATGATCAGGCTGTTGCGAAGACCATTTTGTTTTAAACTTTCCCGAATAGGCCTCCAATCCATCTTTGAAGAACGATCGACGCTTAGATATCCTCCCCGTTCTTTTTCTAAAAGTTCTAATGTGTCAATGGGCAGTATGCCACGATCCCATTTTGAACCCTTGTAGGTTGAATAACTTCCTCGTTCTTTAGCTAAATCGATAGAAGCCAAAATAGCGTAATACGAGATGGCCTCCATACTTTCATCGGCAAATTGAATTGCTTGAGGAGAAGCGTAATTGATGTTTTCAATGAAAAGGGCATCTTGGAATCCCATCAGTCCTAATCCAATGGGTCGATGCCTTTGATTGGCCGCTTTGGCTTCCAGCGTGGGATAAAAATTAATATCAATCACATTGTCGAGCATCCTCACCGCGGTTTTAATGGTTTCCCGCAGTTTGGGGTGGTCAAGACATTTGTCCGTTGTATGCATGGCCAAGTTCAGTGAACCTAAATTACAGACAGCTGTTTCTTCTTTCGACGTATTTAAGAGAATCTCGGTGCATAAATTGGAGCTGTGAACGACTCCCACATGATCTTGGGGAGAGCGAATATTGGACGGATCTTTCCATGTCATCCAAGGATGTCCTGTCTCAAAAAGCATATTTAACATTTTTCGCCACAAATCAATCGCGGGGATTGTTTTAAATAGTTTGATTTTGTCTTCTTTGGCCATTTGTTCGTATTCTTGATAACGTTTTTCAAAACTAGCCCCGTAAATATGATGAAGATCCGGCGTCTCATTGGCGCTAAAAAGTGTCCAAGTCCCGTTTTCTTTGACGCGTTTCATAAATAAATCAGGGATCCAATTCGCGGTATGCATGTCGTGTGTTCGTCGGCGGTCATCACCGGTATTTTTGCGAAGTTCCAAGAATTCTTCAATATCTAAATGCCATATTTCTAAGTAAGCGCACATCGCCCCTTGACGTTTCCCTCCTTGATTAACCGCTAAGGCCGTATCGTTAGCGACTTTAAGGAAAGGAATAACTCCCTGGCTTTTCCCGTTTGTCCCTTTAATGCGAGATCCCATGGAACGGACATTGGTCCAATCGTTGCCAAGACCTCCGCTCCATTTAGAAAGCATCGCGTCATCTTGAATACATTTAAAAATATGATTCAAATCGTCTTCAACGGTTGTTAAAAAACAGGAAGATAATTGAGGATGATTTGTCCCCGAGTTAAAAAGGGTTGGAGTCGAGGAGACGAAGCGAAAGGTTGAGAGGCAATCATAAAATTCGATGGCCTTCTTATTTTTTTGGCTGCCTTCTTTTTGGGCTAACCCCATTGCTACTCTCATCCAAAAAATTTGAGGCAGTTCTAAACGTCTGCCATCCCAGTGAAGAAAATAGCGGTCATAAAGAGTTTGAAGTCCCATGTAACGAAACAGAAAATCTCGTTTAGGTTGAAGACTGTGGCCTAACAATTTAAGATCAAATCGTAAAAGATCAGGGTTTAAAAGTTCTAACTCGACGGCTTTTTGGATATACTGCGCGAAATAAGTGGGATATTCCATCTTAATGCCTTCGAAGCTGACGGGATGTCCTAAGGCTTCTTCATATTCTTTAAGGAGCAACAGACGCGCCGCTAGATAGGCGTAATTCGGTTCACTCTCTAGAAATGTCTTGGCAGCCATGATATTGGAAGCGGCAATTTTGTCTTCAGGCATGCCATTGTAGTAATTTTTAGCGGCTTCTTCAAGGATATCGCGCGCCGAAATATTTTCCAGGCCTTCAGCGCAGCTTTCAATTTGCGATTGAATTTCCGTTAAGTTTAAAGATTTTTCTTCGCCGGATTTGGTTGTGGTAATTAAATTTTTTATCGATTCAAAAGAAAGCGCCGGCGTCTCTGGGGTCTCTTTAGATCGTCGAGACTTAGCGCGTTCTTCGCGATAGATAATGAAACGTCTGGCGATATCGTGAAACCCTGTTTCCATGAGTTTTTTTTGGACTAAGTCTTGAATTTTTTCGATGTGGATAGATTTACCTTCGGGCCATAAAGCGCGGATTTCTGAAACCACTTGATTGGAAACTTCACGGGATTTATTTAATAGCTCTTCGGTGAGAATGCCGTTATTGCAGGCGCGGAAAGCTTTAGCAATGGCGATGGTGATTTTTTCCGGCTTAAAAGAAACGACCTTGCCGTCGCGTTTGGTTGTCGAATATAGTTCAAAGAGCGCGCGTCGATTCGCGTGCTGTTTACGGTAGTTGGCGTAGAGTTCGGCGGCGTCTTTAAAACCATTTTCAAATAACTGTCGGATCACCTCATCTTGAATTTCCTCAACGGTCAAAAAATCTTTTTGAAGGCCGCGCGCGTAAAGAGCGGATAAAACGCAGCGGGTCACTTTTTCAACGTTTTTTAAAATTTCAATGGGCAGTTCCGCTTCGCGGGGAAGATTCATCTGATCTTTAAACGCGTTGCCAATCGCTTTAGCGATACGGAGGTCGTTAAAAACAACAATTTGACCGTTTCTTTTCTGAATTTTAAGGTCTTTTTTTTGAGGGGGTACTATTTCCTTGGGCATGAGGATTCCTCCGATCAGGATTTTTATGGAATCTTACTATACAACATATTGTGTAATAATTTAAATAGGCACAACATATAGTATTAAATGGCGAAAGTTTGTCAAGGTCTTTTTTTAAAAAAAGACTGGTGAAGTTATTTTTTTGTTGTTGCCAAAATAGTGCTGAAACGTTTTGCGACGGCATTCCAGTCAAGGACATTCCAAAAAGCGGCAATGTAATCAGCGCGGCGGTTTTGATATTTCAGGTAGTAAGCATGTTCCCAAACATCCAATCCAAAAAGTGGAGTCCCTTTAAATTCGGAAACATCCATCAAAGGATTGTCTTGATTGGGTGTGGAACCAATGACAAGGTTGCTATTTTGAACGCAAGCCCACGCCCAGCCGCTGCCAAAACGAGTGAGAGCGGCGCTTGAAAATTTTTCTTTAAAGGCATCAAAGGTGCCGAATTCTTTGTTGATACTTTCCTCTAATTCACCCGTTGGCTTCCCTCCGGCTTTCGGCCCTAAGATTTGCCAAAACAGGGAATGGTTGTAATGGCCGCCTCCATTATTGCGGACGGCTCCTCGGATTTCTTGGGGGATGGCATTGATATTGGCAATTAAATCTTCGACCTGTTTGGCTTCGAGGTCTTTTTTTCCTTCGAGTGCCTTGTTCAAATTATTGACGTAAGCCGCGTGATGTTTACCGTGATGAATTTCCATTGTTTTCGCATCGATGTGCGGCTCTAAGGCCTCGAGGGGATAAGGTAAATTGGGAAGTGTGAAAGCCATAATTTTTCTCCTATTTTTATAATTTTTTTACTGCCTGTAACGCTTCTTCGTAGTTTGGTTCTTGAGTAATTTCAGGAACAATTTGTTTGTAACGCAAAATACTATTTTCATCAACAATAAAAATAGCCCTTGTTAACAGTCTTAAATTTTCAATCAATACGCCGTACGCTTGACCAAAGGACGCTTGACGGTAGTCGGATAAAGTTTTAATTTTGTCGCTTCCCGTCATCCCACACCAACGTTTTTGAGCGAAGGGCAAATCCATGCTGACGGTCAAAATAACGGTGTCCGGTAAACTGGCGGCTTCTTTGTTGAACCTTTTGGTTTGAAGATCACAGATGGGTGTATCTAAAGAAGGAACAACGGAGATGATTACTTTTTTCCCCTTGAATGAGGAAAGTTTAACTTCAGAAAGATCGTTGGCCGTTAGCGCGCAATCGGGCGCCGGTTGGCCAATTTGGGGATCTTGACCTGTCAAAGTAACAGGATTTCCTTTCATGGTAACGCGTGTCGTTTCTGTTGGCATAAATTTTCTCCTTAATTTTTATTCCAAAAATTTTTTGTAACACAGAGCGGCTAAAATTCCTCCCAAAAGAGGTCCTGTCCAGTAAAGCCATAAATTTTGAAGACCGCCACCCAGTAAAGCGGGTCCCAGATGACGAGCGGGATTCATGGCCGCGCCGGTAAGTGGCCCTCCTATCAAAATATCCAAGGCAACGGTCAATCCGATAAATAAGCCTCCCACTTTAGGTGCCCGCGAATCCACGGCCGTTCCATAAACAACAAAAACGAGAAAAAATGTCAAGATGATTTCGGTTAAGAGCCCCATGCTTATAGAAATATTTGGCCCCAAAGCGGGTGTTCCCATTTGGACAACCCACAAAGCCTGCGCGGGGATACAGAGTTTAATAAGGAAGGCGGCTAGAATGGCGCCTGAACATTGCGCGACAACATAACCAATGGCGTTTGTGACATCAATTTTTTGAGCGCAGAGAAGTCCGATGGTGACGGCGGGATTAAGATGCCCTCCGCTAATGGCGGCCGTCGCGCTAATCATAACAGCAATGGTTAGGCCGTGCGCGAGAGCGATTCCCACTAATCCGGTCTGCCCTCCATTGAGATAATTTCCGGCGATAGCGCCGATCCCTACAAAAACTAAAGCAAAGGTTCCAATAAATTCCGCGATCAATGCTTTTTGTTTCATGGGTCTCCTTTTTTTCTGGTTAATAAGTCAAAATCCATCTTACTTCATTAAAACATTTTGTCAACTTTTGTTTTTTATTTGGTATAATATTTTAAAAAAGAGGAGGAAGGAAATGTATATTTATCAGACGAAAATAAAACTGCACGAAACGGACGCGGCGGGAATTCTTTTTTTTAGCCAGCAATTTAAAATGGTTCACGATGCTTACGAAGGGCTTTTAGAAAAAATAGGATTTGGATTTCCCGAGTTACTTAAAAATAAAGATTTTTTCTTGCCCATTGTACACGCGGAAAGCGATTTTAAAATGCCTTTATTCGTTGGGGATTTAATTGAAATTCAAGTCTTTGTTGCGGATGTCGGACAGACCTCGCTGACTCTTTCTTACAAATTGTTTAATTTAAAACAAGAGCTCGTGGGAACCGCTCAAACAGTGCATGTCACTATCAATAAAATTTCCCGTCAAAAAATTCCTATCCCCAAAGAGATGCGCGAAAAAATTGAGGCTATTTACAGGGAAGATAAAATTCACGGCGGTTGATTTTGAGGCTTTCCCTTCGCGTTCTATCTTTCCATGGCCAAGGATAAAATTCAACAGGAATTTTAAAGCGGGGAAGAAATTTTTTTAGATAATTTTTTAAATATTCTTTGGTCATTTTCTTTTTTGTTTTGAATTGAATAAAGGCAACAGGACGAAACCCGAATTCTTGGTTTTGCCGCGGAACAACTAAAGCGTTTTCAATTCCCCTGATTTGGTAAAGACAGGCCTCGATTTCTTCAGGTTGAATATTCTCACCCCCGGAGATAAACATGTTATCTTTTCTTCCTAAAATTTTTAGGATTTTATTTTTCTCGAGAATCCCCAGATCCCCTGTCGGAAACCAGCCTTGTTTGTTCAAAGGTGAAGATATTTTTTTGCCTTCAACATAACCTTTAAATAAAGTTTTTCCTTTGACCCAAATTTCTTTGCCGGATGAAATTTTTATCCGCGCGTGTTTTAAGATGCGCGCTTGCATTTTGTTATTTGTTTTGTTTATTTCTTTAGACGTAGCGACTTGCGAGGCCATCTCCGTCAGACCATAGGTCACATGGACAGGCAATTTTTGTTTAATGGATTGTCTTAAAAGATTTTCAGGAATGGGTGCTCCGCCCAAAAGAATAGCTTTCAGAGCTGGAAACCGGGATTTTGTATTTTGAAGCAATCGGTACAATTGCGTGGGAACCAAGGAGACATGGCTGATTTGATATTTTTGAAGGCTTTTTGCTAGAGGTTCTTTTTTCTCTGGCAGAACAATCGTTGCCCCTGCGAGCAAAACGCGGAAAAGAATGCCTAGGCCGCTCACGTGAACCAGCGGTAAAGAAAGAAGCCAGCGATCACCTCTTTTGAGAGGAATCCATCCGTTGGCAGCCAAAGCATTGTAATAGTGATTCCCAAAACTGTGCAGTGCCGCTTTAGGTTGAGAACTGCTTCCGGAAGTAAAAAGAATAGTGGCGTCTTGATTAAGATTGATTTTGGTGTGAGTTCGGGATAATATTCCCCTCCCCCACCTTACCTCCCCCATCCCCGGCCTTGCTCCGCGAAGCGGGGCAGGCAAGGGGGAGGAATCCTTATTAAGCACGTGGTCGCATTGAATTTTTTTTAATTGATTTTCGAGTGTCGTTTTGGGCAAGCGAGGATTTAGAAGACACGCGACAGCACCGAATCTCCAAAGCGCCAGGAGAGTGATTAAATATTCAAGGCTATTGGATTCGACGATGGCCACACGGGTATTTTTTTTAATATTTTTTTCTTTCAGTTCTTTCTCGGCGAGACAAACAGCGGAATGAAACTCAGCGTAGGAAAGGTTTTGTCCATTAGAAATAATGGCCGTCTGATGAGGGAATTGTTGAGCAATTTTTTGTAAAGGACAACGAATCCAAGCCATGTTACACAATTTTTTTAAGGAGATCCAAACGGATGTCTTTCATTTCGATACGTCTCTGGCTGATATCGATTTTTCCGTGTTCAATTTTAATGGGTTCCTTCAAAATATCTTCTTGGAAATATTTTAACGTATCGAGACCCGCGCAGCGATCGCGGGGCGTGCATCCGGAAAGATTCGCGAGAGTTAATATCCCAACTCCTGATTCGTAAGAAGAGCTGATAAGAGTCGTTATCGCCAAGCGGTTTGCTTTTTCCATTATTTGATGAGCTTTTTCAATGCCGCCTAAAGGAGTTGGTTTAAGGTTAAGTGTTTCAACACCATCCAAGGGACGAATATCTTCAATAGTTGTTTTTAATAACGATTCATCGAGAGCCACAGGGATCGTTGTTTTCATGAAAAATTCAGGAATATCTTGGATATTTTTAAACGGTTCTTCAATGTAATCGATAGTGACTAACCCCACCTCGTTACTAAAATGGATCGCGTCATTTAAAGTCCAGGCTTGATTCGCGTCTAAGTGAAGAAGGGCTGTCTTTTGAATGAGGACACTTAAGGCTTTTACTTTTTCAATATCTTCTTTTAAATTTTCTCCTACTTTTAATTTTAATTCATGAAATCCTTCTGTGACGAGTTCTTTCGCTTGGTTTAGGATTTCAGTTTTAGAGCCGTGGAGAAGTCCTTGCACGCGAATATGTTCGTGAAAAGAATGCGTTAGCAAGCGGTAAAGAGGAATATGTCTGCTATTGGCCATGAGATTCAAGACGGCCGTCTCAATCCCAAATTGAACAGAAGGGCTAAGCTTTGTTTCTCCCATCCAGGAGGCAAACTGACCATTTAATTTTTCAAGATGCTCTGGCAGAGATTGATGAACAAGTGCTTTCCTTAAAGATTGTAATTCTTTTTCGACGTCTTTAAGCGTTTCTGTGCTTAACCCAGGAAGAGGCGCGCTCTCTCCGATCCCTTCGCTAGATTCGCTTTTAAGATGAATCAGGAATCCTTGACGCGAAGTGTCAACTTTTGTCCCGCGCACGTACAAAGGTTTTTTTAAGGCAAGCGTGTATTGATAAATATCGAAAGAAGTAATTTTCATAAAATGAACGTTATAAAATCCATCCGATGGAAAAAAGAATACTGTAAATAATGAGCAATTTCCCCGTGGATTCGAGAGCATGATTCAAAGACGCCGCGTTGGAAAAATTAAACACATTTTTTAAAAGAGGCCCAGCGCAAAGGCCGATGATGCCGCATCCTAAAATAGGCAGGTGATCTTGGATAAGCGCGTAAATGAAAACAGGAATAAGCGAAGCGGTAAGGATGCAATAAAAAAATTCCATTTGCGCGAAAGTTTTGCCAAAACGCACGGCCAAAGTTTTCTTCCCCGCTTTTTTGTCAGTCTCGATATCCCGTAAATTATTCACGGTTAAAATAGCCGTAGAAATAAGCCCTGGCGCTAAGCCGGCTAAAATAACGGCCAGATTAATTTCAAAGGATTGGACGTAATAGGTGCCGGCCACAGCTACGGGTCCGAAAAATACAAGGACAAAAATGTCCCCAAGCCCAAGCGAACTTAAAGAATATCGTCCTGCCGTATAAAAAATGCCGGATAGAATTCCTAAGATCCCAATCACCGCGATAGGCCAGCCGCCGCGTAAAAATAAAAAGTAGGCCACAAGAGCGGATAATCCAAAAGTGACAACAATTCCCGTCATCATCTCCCAAGGTTTAATTAAGCCTGCTTGAGTAACCCGTAAAGGCCCGACGCGATCGTTGGTGTCTATCCCTTTTTTGAAATCAAAATAATCGTTGGCCAGATTAGTCCCGGCTTGAACAAGGAGTGCTCCCAGAAGGCAAAGAAAAGCCGTCGGTAAATGGTGGATGCCATCTCCGGCCGCCATCGCTGTGCCAATCAAGACAGGGCTCGCCGAGGCGGGAAGTGTTTTGGGGCGGATGGCGAGAAGCCAAGGATTTAGATTAATTTTCATAAATAACGAATTTTTAATCCCTAATTTCCAATTTCTAATTAATTTTTAATCCCCAATGTTCAACGCAAGAACTTCGGTATTTGGCATTAATTAGTAATTCGATATTAGGAATTTTTTTACGTTTATGGTCTTTTCGGAAATTTCGCGAAATCGGGTTTGCGTTTCTCTAGAAAAGCGTTGCGTCCTTCCTGTCCTTCTTGGGTCATGTAAAAAAGCATCGTGGCATTGCCGGCTAATTCTTGTAATCCTGCCTGGCCGTCGCAGTCGGCGTTAAGAGCGGCTTTTAGACATCGAATCGCCATCGGAGAATTGGCTAAAATTTCTCGGCACCACTCTATCGTTTCTTTCTCTAATTTTTCGTAAGGCACCACTTTATTGACGAGTCCCATTTGAAGGGCTTTGTTCGCGTTGTATTGTCGGCACAGAAACCAAATTTCACGCGCTTTTTTCTGTCCAACGATTCTGGCTAAGTAACCGGCGCCATATCCGCCGTCGAATGATCCGACCTTAGGGCCGGTTTGGCCAAAAATGGCGTTATTCGCGGCAATGGTTAAGTCACAAATAAGATGAAGAACGTGTCCGCCGCCAATGGCGTAGCCGGCAACCATGGCAATAACCGGTTTGGGACAAGTGCGGATTTGCCGCTGAAAGTCCAGGACATTTAATCGATGGATGCCATTTTCATCCTTGTAACCGGCTTCCCCTCGAACCCGTTGATCGCCACCTGAGCAGAAGGCTTCCTTGCCTTCGCCGGTTAAAATAATCACGCCGATGTTGTGGTCATCTCGGGCATCGTGAAGAGCCTTTGACATTTCCTGAACCGTTAAAGGACGAAAGGCGTTTCTAACCTCCGGACGGTTGATGGTAATTTTGGCGATGCCCTCATCGGATTTGTGATATTTGATGTCGGTAAAATTTCCTGAAGGAATCCAGGTGAATGGAGTTTTCAATTTCATAATTTCATAACCTATTTATGCTAAAACTTCTTCTATCTTAAGAACAAAATCTTTAGCGTCTTCGACAATCCACTGCGCATCCTCATTAGTGAGAATTTCGACGCCATACTGTTCAATAACTCTTTCCTCTTGGGCCTTTTCTAAGTCTTCCGCGTACTTTTGTTCAAGATGTTTTGCTTTCTTAATATAAATCATATATTCCGGCGCAACTTTTCCTTGCTCAATATAAAATTTTTTCAATATCCTTAGGCATTAGATTTCCCGCCCTCTTTAATCAACTGCCAAAATAAAAACTCATTGTACAAAACCACCCGATCTTTCCAGAGTTCATCGTGAAATTCATTTTTCTTTTTAAAACCATCCACAAATTTTTTCGTTGTCGTACTGATCGGCCTTATTTCTAACAGCGGGCCAACGTCTATTTTGGCTTTATTCAATATTGGGGTCACTTCGTTTTCTCTTCCAGAAACAACCGCCAGCATATCTACATCGCTATCCTTGGTCCAATCGCCTCTTGCCACCGACCCAAAAAGGATGACGATCTGGATTTTCTTGTCAGATAAATTGACGATGTCATCGGAATATTTTTGCAATAATCTCGCAATTTTTTTATTTCTGCCATAAAAATCTTTTTTCTTCTCCAGTTCCAAATATTCAAATATTTTTAAAAGCGCTTCGTTTCCAAGGTTGGGTTTAAAAAACACCATATTGGATACTTCTCGTCTTTTAAACATATCTTCCTTGACGAATAAACGCATCGAGTTATCCACATTGCTAAGCGAAACTCCCGACAACCTAACCGCTTCTCTCAGATGCACTTCTTCGAAAGGATTTTTAAAAAAGACCTCAAGAATTTTTTTTCTTTGGAGTGGTATCAGCATATTTTGTTTGGTGTTCTATCCCATAGAACAACTGTTCTAAAGTATAGAACAGTTGTGAATAAATGTCAATTTCATAATTTCCAGATGTTCATTAAGGTGTTGATTAAAGAAGGCAGATTTACAAATGTCACCGAAGCTTCGCCTAACCAATAATTTCTCTTTACCATATGTATACAGGATAACATCCAGTAGCACTGAATGTAAGTAGATTATCAGTGGTGATTTTTAGCCTGATTTTTAATCAATGCTGATTTCCTAAGTTTAGCACAGGGGAGAGAATTTTCAAGAGCCAATAATTAATCCGCAGGAATCGTTCTAAGATAGAAATCAGCGGACCAACTGAAGCCCATGAGAGAGCATAAGTTAGGTCCGCTGGATGTACTGATTATACTTTAATTAAGTCTAATTAACTGTTTTTTAAGATTTTCTGGCAATTGATCTATAGTGACAATTTTAAGACTTTGTTCATTGTTATTTAAACTTACCTGTTCACCCAATGTTACAGTTGCATCAGTAGGTAATTTCCACATATTGCCTGTCAGTGGGTCAACAATTAATGCACCGATCAGACCACCAAAAAGGATATTGCCGAAATACCAACCGCTTAAACCAGCTTTAATTTCTGTTGTTTGATCTGCATAGCCAGTTTTTGAAAAAGTAATGGTATAGTTCTTGGCATGAAAATATGCTTCTCCAGAAGACAACGTGATAGTCGTAGGTGTTTTGCCTTTGTATATTTGTTTTCCCTTCTCATCCTTTATGATTATTGTTGCTTCATCCGGCTGACTGTTGATTGTAACTGGGTACATGTTCTTACCTACAATGCTTGCGCATCCAGTTAGAAAAAATGCCAGGGCCAATAATATCCCTCCGATTTGATTTTTACTTCTCATCAGTACATCCTCCTTTATTTGGTTAATGGTTACAATAAAGCCAATATTTCCTTAAAGCATACCACAAAATTTTATTTTGTCAATATTTGATTTTTTGTTAATTTTTGTCTTTTAAGATGCGCCGATTCCTTTAAAACGCCCCAATTTCGTAAGTCACCGTGCACGTGGCTTCGATAGTGAGCGTGCCTGATTCGATTTGGGCTGGACTTGCCTCTAATGCCATTGCGTCCATCATCTTGTAGGCTTGTTCCCCTTCTTTTGCGGTGATTGCTGGATGAGCTTTTTGACCTCGCGGTCAAAGTCAGAAATATAATTTTTATCTTGATCTTTTTTGTATATTTCATACTCTTTCATCGCCAAGGATGCGGCAACCTCGCGGCTTACCTCGCCCGCGTCGTTAAGTATCTCGTGCTCGTTAAATTTAAGAAACGCATTGAGTTTCGCTATCCAGTCGCGCGTATACATCGGCTTACCCCGCACGGCTTGAAGCTCGGCGTAATCCAAATACATCGAGACAATACGGTTTAAATGATTAAGCTCTTTAAGGCCCAAATAATTCTTGGCAATAATGACATCGCTGGACATAATTTTACCTTTTGGCGCTCGCCGCCATGTGGTAAGCCCCATGTATGGTTTTGAACTGCTGCGCACGTTCATTAATAATTTCAGCCGCGGTCTTACCTGTGATGGCAAAATGAAGTTTATTCTGGACGGTCGCAAAAAATGTCTTGGTATCGGCGGCCATCGGCGGCAGTTATTCGGAAATTCCGAACAACTGAATCTTCTTCAAGTTCGTGAGTCTCAAATATATTTTTGAGGTGCTCGTTGATTGTCGAGATTGAAATATCGTACAAAAGCGCCATCAATTTTTGAGTAAGCCAAATATTTTCATCGGAATATAGTACCTCGATTTTTACGGCGCCATCCGGCGCTTGATAAATTGCAATTTGGTTGTCAGGTTTTTGCTGTTTTTTTATACGTTTTGACATTATAAAATTCTCTTTAAAACGTCCCAATTCCTTCCTAATAGCCAACCAAGCGAACAGGTCCGCTTACGCCTTAATCCTCATGTCGTAAAAGGATTTTGAGACGAAGACAAGCGAGACGATAAAAAAGATCACGGCTAGGGTCAGATTGAGCTTCGTGCTTAATTCAATGGCGATTTCGATGGCCAAGAGTCCAAAAAGAGTCGTAAATTTGATCACGGGATTAATCGACACGGAAGATGTGTCTTTAAAAGGATCCCCTACCGTATCCCCGACGACGGTCGCGGCGTGTAAAGCGGTGCCTTTTTCCCTGAGATTGACTTCAACGAACTTCTTGGCATTATCCCAGGCTCCGCCGGCATTGGCCATAAAAATCGCCTGAAACAGTCCAAACAAGGCAATCGAAATGAGATACCCGATAAAAAAGTAAGGGTTAAGGCAGGCAAAGGCTAAAGTGCTAAAGAAGACCGTTAAAAATAAATTGATCATTCCCTTCTGCGCGTAACGAGTGCAAATTTCGACTACTTTTTTACTATCTTCCGTGGAGGCTTTTTCTACGCCTTCGAGACGAATATTTTTTTTAATAAAATCCACGGCGTGATAGGCCCCCGCCGAGACAGCCTGAATAGAGGCGCCGGTAAACCAGTAGATCACCGATCCTCCGGCGATTAAACCAAGCAAAAAAGGCGGATACAAGATGGAAAGTTTGTCAATGTTCGAGGTAAGCCCCGCGGTTAAAATCACAATGATCGAAAAAATCATCGTTGTGGCGCCGACGACAGCTGTTCCAATCAAAACCGGTTTCGCGGTCGCTTTAAAAGTATTGCCCGCGCCGTCATTGGCTTCAAGATTATATTTGGCACGTTCAAAATCCGGAGTAAAATGGAAATCTCTTTTAATCTCTTCTCTAATATTGGGAATAGTTTCAATCAGCGAGAGTTCATAAATAGACTGCGCGTTATCGGCGACAGGGCCGTAAGAGTCAACGGCAATCGTGACCGGCCCCATCCCTAAGAACCCAAAGGCGACCAGGCCGAAGGCGAAGATCGACGGAGCAATCATCAGCGCGTCCAAGCCTAAAGTACTGACGCCGAAAGCCATGCCCATTAAACCAAGAATCGCGAACCCCATCCAGTAAGCGCTGAAATTACCGGCGGTGAGTCCGGCGAGGATATTTAAGGAAGCTCCTCCGACTTTAGAAGAGTGAATAATATTCTTCACATAAGCTGATTCAATAGAAGTGAAAATTTTAACAAGCTCCGGGATAACCGCCCCGGCGAGTGTCCCGCAGGTAATAATCGAGGCCAGTTTCCACCACAATCCCGCTCCTAAGTTTGAGATGAGAAAATAGGAGCATAAATACGTGAAGACAATGGAAATCAGCGACGTGATCCACACTAAAGAGCTTAAAGGGGCTTCGAAATTCATTTCCTTAGCCGTAAAATATTTAGCCTTGGCGATCGCGCCGTTGATCCAATAGGAAATACTGCTGGTAACGATCATCACCAGGCGCATCGCGAAAATCCAGACCAAAAGTTGGGCTTGAAAGGCGGGTTCTTTAACCGCCAAAAGAATAAAGGAAATAAGCGCGACTCCCGTCACTCCGTAGGTTTCAAATCCGTCAGCGGTGGGCCCAACCGAATCCCCGGCGTTGTCTCCCACGCAATCGGCGATGACCCCTGGGTTTCTGGCGTCATCTTCCTTAATTTTAAAGACGATTTTCATTAAGTCCGATCCAATATCGGCAATCTTCGTAAAAATTCCTCCGGCGATTCTCAACACGGACGCGCCTAACGATTCGCCGATGGCAAATCCAATAAAACAAGCGCCCGCGTATTCAGGGTTAATAAATAAAAGGATGGTGAGCATCACAAAAAGTTCGATACTGATTAAAAGCATGCCGATACTTATTCCGGCTTTTAAAGGAATATTGTAGACGGGAAACGCCAAACCGGTAAGACTGGCAAAGGCCGAACGGGAATTGGCGTAAGTGTTGATCCGCATACCGAACCAGGCGACCGCGTAACTTCCTAAAATGCCGACGAGACTGCAGGCCAGGATAATGGCGACTTTCGCGAACGCAAAATGGCGCAGCCATCCGAAATAAGCGGCAATAATCATGCCGACCAAACACTCGAGCATTAAAATAAATTTACCCTGAGTGATCAGATAGGTTTTGCAGGTTTCGTAAATCACTTGAGAAATATCGCTCATTGAGCGATGACAGTCTAATTTTTTAACTTGCAGGAATTGGATAAACCCAAAAAGAAATCCAAAGATACAGATGCCAAAGCCCCAGATTAGCAGACTTCGGCCGTCGATGTTAGAGAAAAATTTGACTGAGCTTAAATCCGGGACAATCAAATCCGCCTCCCCGGCCCACGAGGATAGAATGGTTAAAAAGGAAAAAATAAAGGTAAGGGAAAAAATACGTTTTTTCATAAATTTTACTCCTGGTTGAAGGTGGTGATGGTAATAATTTAAATTATTATAGTTAAAATCACGAAAAACGCTATTTAAATTTTCAAGAAATTGTCTTTCTAACGAAAGCAAGCAAAAGCAAGGGGAAGAAAGCAAGGGGGACGTTGTTTAAAGTATTAAAGTTGTATCTTTGGTAATTCCTTTAACAACCCCTTCTTCCTCACAATCCGTCGCCCTTTTTGATTCGCTTGGCTTGCCGCCGATGCTTTTATCTTCAAAAATTTCCCCATCTCTGTAACACTTTTGCCTAAACAAGCGTTCCCTAAAAATACCAAAATATTGCGCGCCTCCCGTACCTTTTTCGCGCGTGTTTGGATAATATCGTCTATCTCCACTTTATAATAGCGGGCTGCCCGCGTCAATAGATCATCTAAATTCTTAAAGATTTTTTTTTGATTATCTTCCGCCTCCAGCCTTCCTAAGACCTCTCCCACAAATTCTCCCGATCCTAATATCCGCTCATCATACATCTGCTTGTCATTCGGATTGGCCTTCGCCGCTTCTTCTAAACCTCCCAAGCTGCGGATCAATCCTCCTCCCATGAAATCCGCATTCGATGACTGGTCATCCTTCAGATAATCCATGTAAACTTCTATCGACTGTTTCTCCGTTACGGCAAATAGTCCCAACACTTCATCCCTGTCAACCAGGCTTTCCTTCTCTCGATTCATCAATTCTTTATGCCCTGTCCATGGATATTCTTTTAATTGGGATAAACTCACGATTTTAGCCTTCACGGGATTCAAATGAATATAGCGGATGAGGGGCAGCAAGTATTCATCCCGCTCACAAAGAATGGATTTATATCGATTCTGAAACAGGTATCCTTTGCGTTGATGGGCCTTGTTGTAATAAATCGCGTAGCCCGTCAGCCAAGAACGCATTAACTCGGCTAATGGGGTTTTCCCCGTCTGGACCAACAAATGAAAGTGATTATCCATCAGACACCAGGCGTAGATTTGAAAACTTTTTTCGCGGAGAATTATTTTTAGGCGGGAGAGAAATTCTTGTTTATCTCTTGTTTCTTTAAAAACATAAGCCCCGTCTATTCCTCGTCCAATCACGTGGTGCAGGGCCCCTGGATAATCTAATCGTGCTTGTCGCGGCATGGAACAATATTATCAACTTATTTATCCCTTGTCAATACTTTAATACTTTAAACAACGTCCCTCTCTCTTCCCCTCTCTCTTCCCCTCTCTCTTCCCCTCTCTCTTCCCTCTCTCTTCCCTCTCTCTTCCCCTCTCTCTTCCCTCTCTCTTCCCTCTCTCTTCCCTCTCTCTTCCATATCAAGAGTTTGGAAGTGTATCCTGTCCCTTTTTAAGTGCCTGGCACCTTTACCTTTTTACTTTTTACTCCTGGCCTATTTAAGGCTGAATCCCAGGTATCCACTTTTAATATGTAAATAACATTTTTTAAAATCAGCCTTGACAAAGGTTAACTTGCATGTTAACCTTTAGACATGGGGAGAGTAGTTGTTTTTTACAGAACCTTAAATAACAAATGTCTTGTCGAGGAATTTTTAGATACAGTACCCTCAAAGGTAGCTCAAAAAATTTTGTGGGTTTTAAAATTTCTGGAAGACTTAGAGAGAGTTCCTGCTCAGTATTTCGTGAAAATGAGCGGCACAGAGGATATTTGGGAATGCCGGATAAAGCTGGGCTCCAACATTTATCGAATATTTGCTTTTTGGGATGGAAATAAAATTGTCTTAACCCATGGGATCATTAAAAAGACACAAAAAACACCACCCCAAGAAATTGAGAAAGCTGAAAACTACAAGAAAGATTATTTTCAACGGTTAGGAGGGATAAAACAATGAGCGACTTAAAAAAATACATCCAAGAGCGCAAAAGGAAAGACCCTGTTTTTGCCTACCATTTTGATGAAGGTTACGAAGAATTCAAAATTGGTGTTCTCTTAAGACAGGCTAGGGAAAGCGTGGGATTAACCCAGGAAGCTCTGGCCGAAAAATTAAAGACTCAGAAAACAGCCGTTTCTCGTATGGAGAATCACGCGGAAGATATCAAGCTTTCAACCCTCGAAAAAGTAGCCGTGGCTTTGGGAAAACACCTAACACTCCAATTAACTTAAATCCGAACAAAAAAATAGGCAGCCAGAATAACCGCTGACTGCCCGTGATTTCAAGAATTTAATTTAGTTCAAATAAGGATTCGATACTTTAATACTTTAAACAACGTCCCCCTCTCCCTCCAACTCTGGAAGGACCAAACGGCGAAAAGGTCTTCGAAGCCTATGCCCAGCAGAATACTCCTGGCGCCTATCGGATATTTTGGTATTACGGTCCCAAGAAAGGACAGATTAGTGTATCTGCCATCACTCCCCATCCTTGATTCAAGACCTCTCCAAATCAATAAAACAAAAAAACGGACAGCTAGATTTTAATCTGATTGCCCGTGATTTATTCTATCTCCCCAATATCAAAAAGAACAAGTTGCCAAGTATCCACTGAAGGACTAAACGTTTTTAAATGATCAAGGCGTAGAGTAAGATCGTTGTATTTGTAGTACGTCTTCGTTCCGCCAGCCCCGCTGCTTGTTCCGTTTACGGAACATTTACGGAACTAGCGGGGTCGCCGTATTCGATTTTCGCAAACAAAAAAGGACAGTCCTTAAACTTTTAAGAACCGTCCTTTTTTTGAATTTTGTTTTCGGACCTCTAACTTCTGAACTTTAACACTTTAAAGTATGTCCTCTGCCCTACTCTTTTAACGGAAGATGTCCCATCGTTGTAGCTGATAAAAAATAATAAACAAATAATAAAAGGATTGACACTACACCAAAAATAATGTATATTTTCATCGATGAATCAGAATTATGAAATTATTTTTTATGAAGACAGCAAAGGCCATTGTCCCATAGACGATTTTCTAGATACTCTTTTACCTAAAGTTAGAGCTAAGGTCATGAAATGGCTTCAAATGCTTGAAAAAGATGAAATTGAGCATTCGGAAAAATTAAGACAAGATTTTTTGCGCGAATATCAAGGAGGTGAAGTTTTATGAGAAAAATGAGACGTTTTCAAGACCGCTTGAAAGAAGAATTAGGAAATCCCTCGTTCAAAAAAGCCTTTGATCGGGAAGAAATTTTTGCTTCTTTGGCCATCCAGATCGCTAAATTTCGCCAAAAACAAAACTTAAGCCAAAAGGCACTGGCCAGACGCCTGCATACCACTCAGCAGACTGTTTCGCGGTTTGAGAATCCCGGGAACCAAAGTTTATCGATCCACACACTCATTCGTCTTGCCGAAGCCCTGCATAAAAAGGTGAAGATCGAATTGGTGTAATTAACAACAAAAAACGGAATTACTCTCTGTCGAACTTTAACATTTTAAACAACGTCCCCCTCTTCTTCCCCCAAAGAACATAAAACTCCTTGGCGATTAGCCCAAGAAAAGAACCCTCATCTCGATAAACGTTTACTGATGATTCCACCTGTTGACTTGGATAAACTGCTCTCTTGGAAAACTTCTTTTTTACTCAAAGGGGGTAACGATCACTTGACCGTTCCCTAAAGAGTGGGTTTGTTCGTTTCTCTATTTCTTTCAAGCGATGTTTTCTACGACTTTCGCGGCTTTGTCAACCGTCTTCTCGACTCCCCGAAGAATCTCCAAGGCCATCTGCACCAATTCTTTGTCTGTCTTATCTTTGTAAAGGTCTTCTTTGACATTTAACGTAAAATTTTCACATCGATTACGGATAATTCCTAGTAAATTCGATAATTCGTGGACCACAGAAGGCAACGATTGCTTAGCTGGTCTTAAAGGTTGATCTTTAGAAAAAATAGCGGGGAGTGAAGTTTCTTTTCCTAAAATTCTTTGAATAGCTTTTCCCATCTCCTCCAAAGATAAAGGTTTATGAAAATAAGCACTGACCCCGTAAGAATGGATTGTTTCAATTTCTTCGGGCTTAAGCAATTGCCCTGTAATCACAATAATTTTGGTTTGAGTGTCATATTGACGAAGGGCCTGAATGACTTCCCTGCCATCAAAATCACGCAATTTAAGATCCAAAAGAACGACGTCCGGCTTAACGACTTTAATCATGGATAAAGCCTCCTCGCCGCTCGAAGTCGTGGAGACAAGAAATCCACGTCTTCCCAGATAGGACTGCATGCGGCTGCAGACATCAGGCTCATCTTCCACGATGAGAATTTTTAGGCTTTCATCAGGCATAATTTGATTATACCCAAGTTAGACCATATCTTCAATCAAAATCAGGTCTGGTTTTATTTTTGGCTTTGAGTTCGGCGGAACATAGCTGTGTACTTCAGCTTCCGAAGAAATGAGATCAAACGCCTCTTTATCCTGATCTCTTCCTAAGAGAGTAATAACTTTTTCTTTGAGAGATTTCTTGTGAAGCCGAACGATTACCTTTCTTCCGATTTTTTCTCCATCTTTAAGAACCAATAGAACATGCATGATTTTTTCCTCCTCCATTTTTAGAAGACCACCGCATTCACAGCGAACATACTCAGCTGACGCGGTAAATCCGATATCTCCACAAATTGTACAGATAACTCGATTCATTAGAATTTTTTAATTTGGGGAAAATTATCTCCCGGCGCTTCCTCTTGGGCATAATCTTGATTTTCTAATTCCTCTGATGCGAAAAAAAACGTTAACAATAATAGAGGAAGATGAAAAGATTTGCCTATTTCAGAGAACTTTTGAAGAATGTCGATCATTTTAGTTCCCCTCCTTTGATGTTTCAAGCATAACACATGATATGACATTTGTCAATATACTAAGCTATTATTTTGTCATATTTAATTGTTTTCATAATATGTTGTAAATAAATAAGTTATGCTAAATAGTTAAGTTTATTGCATGAAATATTATAAAATATGACAAAAATTAATCATGATTAGCAAAGATTTGTCTTGACAAAAGCATGATTTTAATGTACTCTATTGTCAGGAGCGATAAGATGAAACTTCATGAAAAAATTCGAAAAATTCGCGGGGAACTTGGGTTAACGATCCAAGAAGTTTTTGATCGAGGAGTGAGTATTTTTGGAAACAAAAAGGCCATCAGTTATCGAACGCTTCAAAGAATCGAAAAAGGCTTCATTGCCAAATTTTCTTCTATTTTAAAAATTTGTGATGCCTTAGGGATTAGTCTTGAAGCGTTGCTTAAAGATACAGAACTTGAACAGCGCTTAATAATAAGGAAGAAGGAGCGGATTGATGAATATACTTACAATGAAAAAGCGCGGGCCAGCGTCGTCAGCAGTCCTCACAGGACATTTTTAGCTTTAGAATTGGCGTTAAAACCTTTGGGAAAAACGACTGTTGAAAAGAGCCCTCAAGAAGGCGTGTTTGAAAAATGGATTTACGTGGTCGAAGGACAATTAACCTGCGTTCTAGGCAATGAGCAATTTAGTTTAAGCAGTAAAGATACGATTTCTTTTGATAGTTCACTCCCCCACTATTTAGAGAATAGAGGCAAAAAGGGATGTATTTGTATCGTCATCCAAAATCCTAAATATTTTTAAAGGCCGTAAAATTTACACCTTTCACGGTTTTTTCAAAATCAATTTTCCCATACTGATAAGATTCGTTTTTAATTTCTCTCCTAAAACGCTTAAAGAAATGGGCTTTCCCATAAAATCCGACGCGCCTTTTTGGATGGCTTCTTTAACGACCTCCGCGCTCTTCCAAGCGCTGATAACTAAAACACGGGATTCCGGACTCAATTTTTTAATCTCCCCAATCACATCAATTCCGCTGATCCCTGGCATTTTGATATCCAAAAGGATCATGTCAGGCTTAAGCGTTTTAACCTTATCAATGGCTTCCGTGCCTTCCTGCGCCTCAGCGAGATCACACTCAAAACGGTTTTTAATAAAAGAAAGCACCGTTTCGCGGAAATCTTTTTCGTCATCCACGACCAAAATAGTCGGCTTTTTCATATGCCCGCCTTTATCCAAGACACCTTGAATTTTATTGGCAACGACATCCCGAAGATAGTTGTGGCTGAAAGGCTTGGTGATGAATTCATCGGCTCCGAGCTTTAAGGCCTCTTCTTTCGTTTTCTCATCTTTGAGAACCGTAATCATAATCACAATGGTGCCGGGATATTTCTTCTTAATCTCCTTGAGCAATTCCCATCCGTCAACATCCGGAATAATGACGTCCAAAAACACAATGGTGGGTTTTTCTTTATCAAGGATCTTGCGCGCCTTCTCAGCGGAGGCCGCCGTAAAAACAGTAAACCCCACGTAAGAAAATGTCCGCGCGATCACATCACAGACGCCCGCTTCATCATCAATCACAAGTAATTTAATCATGGATAACCCTCTGTTGGCCTGTGGCTATTCTCAATTTATCTAAAAAATGGATTATATTTTTCGTGCACGAGAGAATGTTTTGGACATCGTTTAAGGGAATGAGATTCGAATCTTCCAAATGATAACCCACGCACATGGTTATGATATTTAAATCATTGGGAATATAGTGGTCGAATAATTCCTGGATGTCGCGATGTAACGTGATTTTTTTATCTCTGATTTTTATCAAATTGGCCTCATCATCGTCTTGAATTTTTTGGGGACGGGTTAACTTTGTGACAATTCGGCTAGCCTTCATCGCGTAATCTAGCATTTTTTTAGCGTCTTCCGAGGGGATCGGTTGATTCGTTTCGATGGAATCCGCAGCCAAAAGATTAATCGAAGAAACGTAATCTCCCAAATAATGATACATCACATCCCACAAGGTTGGATCGACCTCTATTTTTTCTTCTTTAATCCTGCGATAAATTTGTTGCTCGTTATTTAACGGATTGGCCAAGTCTTTGCTCTCTTTTTTTGATGGAATCAGCGATCTCCATTACTTTGGGCAGCCAATCCTCTGTCGCGAACGGTTTATAAACATAATGCCGCGCCCCCAGTTTCGCGGCCTTATCAAAAGTATCCTGATCCGTGATTCGAGTGACCATGACGCATTCCGCGTTCTTATCCATTTCCTTTATTTTTTGGAGAAGTTCAATCCCATCCAAATCCCCCAAATAGATATCGATGAGATTAATCTGCGGACGCTCTTTTTCAAAAATTTCTAAAGCTGTTTTTCCATCCGACGCCGCGAGAACTTTAAATCCCCGACGGATAAGGAATCGACTCATTCCATGAACAATCCCCGGTTCGTCATCCACGATTAATACCTTGATAGGCGATTCATCCATTGGGCCCTGCCTCTTTTATTGATGATTGTTATTATTTTTTATTGTATCGCGAATATCGCCTTTGTAAATGGGCAATTCCACAATAAATTGTGCCCCCTGGCCTTCTCCTCGCGATTGCGCCCACGCTTTCCCTTTATGCAGGTCGACAATCTTTCTGACTCGAAAAAGCCCTAAGCCCGTTCCCTCGCTTGATCCCTTTGTTGTGACGGAGGCCAGGAAAATATCGTTAATGATCTTTGGAGGAATTCCATAGCCGCTGTCGGAAAATTCTATCTTAACCGTTGTGTCATCTTTTTGAAAAATTTTTAATGTGATAATTTTTTCTTTGTTATTTCTAACGGCATGCATCGCGTTCGTGGCGAAATTCATGAAGATCTCTTCTAACTGCACTTTTTCGCCTAAAATAAACGGCAGTTTCTCATCCACGTTCTGGATAAATTTTATCTTTTCTTTTTTAAATTGCGGATTGATTAGCGTTAAAAAACCATCCACCGCGTCATTGACGCGAACGGGTTTTAATTCTCCTGTGCCCATCCGTGAATATTCTTCGATCGCCTTAACCATCGCCGAAACACGGATGGAGGATTCTAAGATGTAAGCGGTGATTTCTTTAAATTCTTTTTGCTTTTCCTCCGTTAACGATCCTTTAATTTCTTCAAAAAATTCATTGATCAAGAATTCCGTTTCACTCTTCACAACGGCCATGGGATTATCGATTTCATGCGCGAAGGATGAGGCCATCATATCCAGCGACGCGATCCGTTCGTGAAAACCTTCCTCTTCCATCCTTTTGGTCTGAGCCTCCAAATACTGACAGTTCTCTATCGCCGGGGAAGCATGATTCGCCAAGATCGTCAGGGCATTCAAAATCCCCGGGGAATAGGTTCCTTTATCTTCCCTGTCTCCTAATACCAAAAAGCCTATCAATGATTCAAACCGATGCATAGGCACAATCACTTGCGCTCTTAAGGTTTTAATTTGTTCAATAGCCTCTAAGAAGCGCTGTTTTTGCTCCCTCGCATCCGATTGCAGTCTAAATTCTTCATAAACAAGAGGGGTTTCCTGTTGTTTTAACGCGTGAATGAAGGGGCTGTCCCCTTCGATGGAATCAGGAGCCGCGGGACGATGTTTCCCAGCCTTTAAAATATATTGCTGGCTTAACGAATCTAACATATAAAGAGAGACGTTCGAAACGTTTAAAGTCTTAAAGACTAAATCAATAATTGCCTCCAATAATTTTGGCAGTTCTTTGATGCGGTTGATTCGATAGGAAGCCTGAGTGAGGAATTCTTGAATCCGCCCTTCCTCCTGCAAAATCCGCTCTTCCGCCTTTTTCTGAAGGTAAATATAAATGGACGGGCCCGCGGTGGCCAGAACCAGCATCGCCCACGTCGCGTATAGCCATAACTGATATTTGTATCCCAGCCACAATGGAAATCCTAAAACAAGACTGTAGACTAAAATAAAAATACCAGCGCGAGTGATCGCAACTCTGATATCCATGAGACGGTAGCGTAAGATTGCATATCCAATGATGACGGGATAAAAAGCAATGAGTATATTAGAATATGGGTAGACGTTTACACCAAAAGCTGGTAACCATAATAGGTGTGCTCCTGAAAATCCCATCAGCATCCCTAATATAAAATATTTTAATTGATTTCGTTCTTGGCCTTTTGAATGGAAAAAACGTTTTAATAAGAGTAAAAAGGAGTACGGCAATAGAATCCAATAAAAAAATAGATAAAAGGTCAAATACAATGGCGTTCTTAAATTCGTCCAATCAATATAATAAAATTGATTGAACATAAAACTCAGTTCTCCAATAAATAGGTGCCTTGCGAAAAAATTAACTAATAAAACACAAAAAGCAATACAGTAAATCGAAATGATAAAAAATCTTTTTGGTTTTCCCAAATAGGTTAAAACAAAATGGCAAAAAAGTGTCGGAGCCAGAAGGGAAGAAATATTTGCAAACTGCCACCAAAAAAATGAAGATTCCATGGATTTTGCTAGAGAAGCCATGAAAGCTCCCAATCCCCAAACAGCCACAACCAAACAAAAACGTCCCCATAGAAGGCTTATCTTTTTAGAGTGCCCTCTATAAAACAAAAAACCCGCCATTAAAAGATTGGTAATAACAATCAACAGGGATGAAATGGTAAAAAAGTTCATAGAATACTCTATTTTTATGATAAAATTAATATCATGAAAAAAAAGGATGTAGAGAAAATAATTAAAGAGTTAGCAAATAAAGAATTTAAAATACCAATAGATGCTATTTCTCTAAAATCATCCTTAATTTTAGAATTGGGCGTTGATTCACTGTCAATAGTGGAGCTTATTATGGCAATAGAAGAACGTTTAAAAATAAAAGTTCCTGATACGATTAATGACAAAATAGACACTTTGCAAGATTTGATAAGCTTTATAACAGAACTCGCTTTATCTCCCAAATAACCTTTTCAATTTTTATAATCTAAAACCAACAGACGCGAATGACATTCCAGCACTGCCCGTCCAGGCAACTATATTGTCATCCTTCTTAATTAATCCTTTTTCTAATGCAATAGAAATCCCTGCCGGTATCGATGCAGAAACCAAATTCCCATATTCTGGATAAACATAATAAACCTTATCGGAAACACCGCAAACTTTAGCACAATGAGCCCATGCCTGCTTAGATGAAGCGTGTGGAAAAATCATTTTTATTTCATCCATGGGGAGAGACAACTTTTGGAAAATCTTAATTACTTCTGGAGTCCCTTTTTTATGCATTTCATTGCCAAATGAACAAAAGCGCCCGGGACCGTTCCTTCCAATTTTATCAAACTCTTTTGAAAAGAGCGAAAACCCTGCGGTTGGGATTGTACACAAATCAGCCCATTCTGGATAAGAAGAAAAATGCCATTCCCATGTGGATGCATCTTCTCCTGAAAGAAGAGTCGCTGTTGCCGCGTCACCCATTGTATAGCTAGGAAATGTCCACTTGATTTGTTTTAAGCTGGATAAACGATAATTCTTTGGGAAAAAGGCATCGTTTTTAATATTATTAAACTCACCGTTAACAATTAAAATTTTTTTATACTGATGACTTTGGAAATACGAGGATGCTATATTTAACGCGCGAGTCCAACTCATGCACGCGTCAAGTATGTCAAAACATTCCACGGATTTCATCCCTAAATTTTTTGCTAAAATGTAACTGCCGCCAGGTTCTATAAATCCACGACCAATACCTGTATATATCAATAGACCAATATCTTCCATCTTGCAATCAGCAATTTTCAAAACATCTGAAACGGCTTCTGCCATAAAATTTATGGGCTTTTCTTTTTTGGCTAACCATCGACGTTCCTGAGCTCCCGAATAAATTAAAATATTCTCTATCACCTTAAGAGCCTTCTTAATGTCACCACTGAAGGAAGAACGACTATAAAACTCAATCATATCTAGCGTATCTTTGATAGAAATAACTTTGGAAGGAAATTTGGCTGAGATTGCTTCAATTTTCATAATAACGGCGTTAGATTCGTTTTACAAAAAAGGCCTGTTTTTAATTATACCTTTAATGCTCCTTTGTGCAAATTTTTTATACGGTTTTAACGCTCAGCATTTCAATTGCTCTAAGACTATTCTTTCCAGTTCCTCTAAAATCAGCGGCTTGTGGATAAATCCGCTCACACCTAAACGATTCGCTTCAGAGACCATGGCTTCATCCAAATTCATCATCAACGACCAATAGTTTGGGCATGGGAGGCCCTCCCGCCATTGGATTATTTAACGCTGTCTTAACGAGGCTTTTATTATGACATAATTTTCCTGCCAATTAAAACTTTTTTTTAAAATAGGAATTCCCGCGGAATTCCGAAAATCCCGCGTGTCTCCATCCTGCACGTTGTCAATGAACAAAAAAATCCCGCTTCGAGATGAAATCGAAAGCGGGATGGTTAAAAAATTTTATCTCCCCAACGTAAAGTTTAGGGGGACGTTGTTTAAAGTATTAAAGTCTGATCTTGGATAATTCTTTCAACAGCCCCTTCTCCCTCACAATCCGTCGCCCTTTTTGATTCGCTTGGCTTGC
>Ga0082335_1002219_pt1 | contig 37154 bp, 25 predicted proteins | sample Subgrocontami58m_FD_72375 | JGI IMG/M metagenome (GOLD analysis project Ga0082335, IMG submission 72375) | Subsurface groundwater microbial communities from S. Glens Falls, New York, USA - GMW37 contaminated, 5.8 m (SPADES assembly) (version 2) ...
CGCAAGCAGGTTGCGCCAAGCTCGCTCTTGTGAACATCCGTGTGACACGACAAGCAGTCCGACGACTTGGTCTTTGCAAACTTCAATCCTTCATGGCACGTTGCACATTGAACAGTGTTGTGTTGCCCGGTGAGTGCAAAGCCGGTTGCTTCATGATTGAAGCCCCCCTTCTTCATCTTCCACGTTTCAGTCGAGTGACATGTACCGCACTCGAACCGGATTTTTCCGTGCGGGGATTCTTGTGCAACCGCAATACTTGAAAACAAAAGCATAGCCACTAAGACACGAAGACACGAAGGTCTACGACCTCGTAGAGGTTCACAAAGGAAAACTCTCAAAAAACTTTTCTTTGTGTTACTTCGTGACTTCGTGTCTTTGTGGCTAATAAAACTTCTTACGTGCCCTTCAGCCATTCCCAAAGATTCCTTGAGCATGACACGACTCGCATTTCGTTGACATTGGTTTGTACCACACAAATGTCGTCTCCCCGCGGCGCTCCTCCCGATGACACTGACGACATTCCACCCGCTTGTGAGCGCTGGTAAGTGCAAACGCACTTTGCATGTTATGATCAAATATTAACAACTTCCAACCCTGCGGCTGATGGCACGTTGCGCAGTTCGTCTCGCCACTGGAGACAAACTGTCCCGCGTGAATTTCTTTATGGCACGATTCGCATTTCGTGCTCATTCCCTTGTATTGTGCCACTTGAATGCCGCTAACATTCTTCGTCTTGTGGCATCCTTCGCATTTTGCATGGGCATGTTTCCCTAAAAGAGCAAAAGTCGTTTTTGAATGATCGAAGCTCTTCGGAAACCAATCCTCCGTTGAGTGACACGCCCCGCAACTTTGTGCAGCCATCTCCTTTACAAACTGTCCACCATGCTTATCCTTATGACATGACTCGCATCGTATGTTTGCAAAGTGAAAACTCCTCCGTCCATCACTCCCTTTCGCATGACACTTCTCGCACGGCGTTGCAGCGTGAGCGCCGCTCAACGTAAACCTTGCATTATTATGAGCAGCAAGAGTGAATGTTGCCGGCTGGAAACCAATAGGTGTATGGCACTTCTCACAATCGCTGTTGAACTTCGCTGCAAACTCCCCCCTATGATAATCAGCATGACAATCAATACACTTATTGTGTGCCAACTTCAGTGACTTGCCAGGAGATGATTTCGTTCCGCCCTTGTGGCACTTCTCGCACGCAACCGTTGCGTGCTTTCCAACCAACTTAAACGCCGTCATACCATGATTGAACTTGCCGCTCACCCGTGAAGTTTTCCAATGTTCCGGGGAGTGGCACGTGCTGCACGATTGCTTTGCAAACTCCGCACTATGCGGCGACGCATGGCATGGCGTACAGTCACCAAAATTTTTCGTCGTAAAGAGCAACGGTTTATCTTTCGCCTTCTGGTCAAGCCCGGTGTGGCATTTGCTACACACAACTGAGGCATGTTTGCCCACAAGCTTGTAGTCCGTCTTTGAGTGGTCGAATGTTTTCGCTGCCGGCGACCACGCCTTCGTATCGTGGCAACTCTTGCAATCTGTTCCAACTGTAGTATTGTGTTTATCGTGATGACAACTGGCGCACGCTTGAGCAAGTCCGAGATACGTCTGCTTCCCACTCTTGTTTATGATTTCGAGAACTTTTGCATCTTTGATATTCTTTTTCGTATGGCAGTCGGCGCAACTCATTGAAGAGTGCTTGCCGGTGCGCGGAAATCCTGTTTCGTTGTGGTCGAACGTGTCTTTGTCAAACAAGGTTGTCCGTGCATCTTTGCCTACATGTTCTTTGTGGCAAGCTACGCACTGCTGATGTGAAACCTTAAAGTGATAGCCCCGCTCTGCATCAATCGCAGTCTTGATTTCTTGATGGCACGTCAGACATTTCTTTCCGCTAATCTCCTTCCCCGTTTCATGGCATTGCAAGCAGTTGTTCATTCCCTCAAGCTGTTGATGCGCCTTCGACAATTCGCCGGGAGAGAACTGGGCGAAGGCGTTTTCAGACATCAACAAAAAAATACAAACAAGAAATACTAACATCTGCGATTGCCCAAAAACAACTTCTGCATTCGAGATTCCTTGTTCAATATTCGATATTCATCGAGAATCTTGAACACGGAACATCGAATAATGAATGTCGAAGTTCTTCAGCCTGCGCGCTCAAAAAATCCATCTATACCCCAGCACCACCGTCACCGTGACGTGTGCTGCCAACGTGATGAACATGATAACGGTAAATGGTAAATGTACGGCATGCCAGTAGAAAAAAAGCTTTTCCACCTGAGTGAGAAGGAATGTTCTTTGTACCAGCGTCGTTCGGGCTGATGCAAGCTTGAACATGGCGTGAGCATGTTCATGTGCGACATGACTTCTCTCGATCATTTCATGCAGAGAATGCTTTACATGCCGCTTGATGTTTTGCAATCGAGCCAATAACCCGAATGTCTCCATCAACTTTTCTGGTTTGGGAATCGCCGCAAAGCTTTCATCAATCTTTTTCACCAACTGAAGTCCGAGCGGAGTAGTTGCAAGCTCGCCGCTCAATCTATCCAGCTCGCTCGAAATTTCCTGCTGGCTCAGCTCGCTTCCCTTGATGTTGCGCGGAATCTGCACATACAAAAATCTTCCGATAACGCCGCTTGCCGCAACAGAGAGCATGCACCACAAACTAATCGCCGCGATGCCGCCGGCTTTGAACGTTGTATGATAGACGACGAGAATCGGTCCGAGCAGGCAAAGAAAAATGTGAACTTCCAGCCACCGCGAGAGCTTCCCAAGATTCCAGAGCTTGCGCACGCGCTTGCGCGTAGAATACATCGCAACGCCAATAATAATCATCGACGCGCCGGCAATGCCGAGTCCGTGACTGTAATCGCCGGACGGCTTCATGGTGTTGTACTCGGGAAGAAACGGTCGCTGCGGAAGGGGCGTTGTGTAATAGCTGAAACCGTTGACGCTCACTGCGACTACTGCGTTGATGGTAACAAAGAAAAGGAATGCAAGAAAGACTTTATGTGCCAAGAACCTCCCCTTAACGAAAAATCTTTCCCATGTCAACCAATTAAAAATACATAAAGTGGCAAGATGGTACAATATTTTTCTTGCCCGATGAAGTAGTTTTAATATCTACAACTTCTCACAGATGTTCGGACAAGGCTTCTACGTGAATTCGATGGAAATTTTGCACAACAAGGAAAACTACTGTTAACAAGGTTTTTCTTACTGCTGGATTTCTTTACAGAACCTTTATTTGCCTTCTCCCCAAAGTTGCCTTATCATTAATAGAATAGAACATTTCCCCCAGGTTTAGCAATGCTTGAACAACGCGACGACAAGTCCCAGACGCTTATGGCAAAACAACTCAGCCAAGCCGATCTCCTCACAAAGAATAGCGGTTCAGAAAAACTGAACACGAATCCGACCGAACACAAACAATCAAGCAGGCAAGGAAAACTCAAAGGCTCGAAAGTCCGGCGACGAAAACTTGCACCACCCGCGGACAAAGGCGTGCACGGACAATCGTCATTTGATCCATCGCTCTACATCAACCGCGAGCTGAGCTGGCTGGAGTTCAACCAGCGCGTACTGGAAGAAGCGCAGGACCAACGCCATCCGCTGCTTGAGCGAGTGAAGTTCCTCGCCATTACCAGCTCGAACCTCGATGAGTTCTTTATGATTCGCGTCGCTGCAATCAAAGAGCAAATCCTTGCCGATGTTGTTGAATACTCGCCCGACGGCAAAATCCCTGTACAGCAGTTGAAAGCAATTCATCAACGTGTGTCGCGCATGTTGAAGGAAAAGTCTAATGGCTTTTGGAACGACATCCATCCAAAACTCGCGGCGGCGGGAATTCATTTGCTCAAGATGAATCAGCTCACAAACGAAGAGCGGCAGCAACTTGCTGATCTGTTTGCGAAAGAAATCTTTCCAGTCCTTACGCCGCTTGCGTTCGACCCGGGCCATCCGTTCCCGTACATTTCGAATCTTAGCTTGAGTCTCGCCGTTGTTGTGTGCAGCCCGAAAGGCGAAGAACGTTTCGCACGCGTCAAAGTCCCCGATGTTCTGCCCCGGCTCGTACAAATTCCGAACGGCGATAAACCGTCGCAGCGCTTTGTGTGGCTTGAGGATTTGATAAAAGAAAATCTCGGCATGCTCTTCCCCGGCATGTCGGTGAAAGAGTCGTACGCATTTCAAGTCACGCGCAACGCCGATATTGAAATTCAAGAAGACGAGGCGGAAGATTTGATTCATTCGATTGAGGAGTCCATCAAAATGCGGCGCTTCGGCTCGGTGGTGCGGGTGAAGGTGGAAGACGCGATGCCGCAGCGCATCATTGATATTCTCACGGAGAATCTTGAGATAACACAGGACGACGTGTATCATCTGAAGCCGCCGCTCGGACTCAGTCATCTCATGTCGCTGCTGAAGCTTCCTCGTCCCGATTTGAAAGACACGCCGCATCATCCGTCTGTGCTCATCAATGACGAAGATGGCGACGATATCTTCAGCATCATCAAGCGCGGCGATGTTGTACTGCACCATCCGTACGATGCGTTTGCGCCGGTCGTGCAGTTCATCAAAGCTGCCGCGGCTGACCCGAACGTTCTTGCCATCAAGCAAACGTTGTATCGCATCGGAAAAGAATCTCCGCTCGTGCCATTGTTGATTCAAGCTGCTGAAAGCGGGAAGCAAGTTGCCGTGCTCGTTGAGCTGAAAGCCCGCTTCGACGAAGAGAACAACATCGGCTGGGCAAAGAAGCTGGAGCGCGCAGGCATTCACGTTGTGTATGGCTTGGTCGGATTGAAGACGCACGCAAAGATTGCGCTCGTCGTGCGCAAAGAATCGGACGGCTTGCGACGCTACGTTCACCTCGGCACAGGCAACTACAATCCCGACACCGCACGCATCTACACAGACCTTAGCTACTTCACGTGTAAAGAAGACATTGCGAGCGACGCTTCGGAAGTCTTCAACTTCCTGACGGGCTTCTCGAATAAAGAAGAATTCAAAAAACTGATTATCGCTCCGGTGAATTTGAGAAAGCGATGTACTGAACTCATCCAGCGAGAGATCCAACATGCGCGAAAGGGAAACCCCGCGCATCTCCTCTTCAAGATGAACGCGCTGACAGACATCAAAATGATTGAGACACTGTACGAAGCGTCGAAAGCCGGAGTCAAAGTGGATTTGATTGTGCGCGGTATATGCTGCCTGCGTCCCAGCGTGAAAGGGATGAGTGAGAACATCCGCGTCATAAGTATTGTAGGACGATTTCTTGAGCATAGTCGCGTCTTCTACTTCTCCAACAATGGACACCCCGAACTCTACTGTAGCAGCGCAGACCTGATGGGTCGCAACTTAGACCGGCGCGTTGAGCTCATGTTCCCGGTCGAAGACCGGGTGTGGCTTGAGTTCATCAAACGAGAAACGCTTGATGCTGCATGGCGTGACACCGTAGGCGCACGCGTGCTCGATGCAAACGGCGGATACAATCACCTCAAGCCGATGAATGGCGAGCCTCCCTCCGAGTCGCAAACATTTCTCATGCAATCACGCATCAAACAGCAGCCGAAGAAAGCGGTGCCGCGAGAGTCACCTTCTCAATTCTGAGCGGAGCGAAGAACCTCTCTGTCGATCGAAACACTTGCACAGCGGTCGCGGACTATTCTGTGATTGAAACTGCCCAGATGGCGTCAGGGTGTGGACCGTGACGCCGGGATAAACTTGTAGGTCGAACCAAAAGTTCGACCTACATCACTCCTGTCCTAAATAATTCGTTGACTCATTGAGAACCGCCGATCTCAAACCTGATTTGAACTGTTTCGGCCGTTGTTGGGGATCAGCCCCCTTCAGGAAACCGCTCAAGCGGTTAGGCTATGTTATCTAATCTCATTAACACCCGACTTAAGTCGGGTGTTAATGAGAACTATGGTTCACAGAGCAAACCGTTTTAACGGTTTCCAAGAATCCTTCGCACAAGCAGAAGTATTTAGGACAGGTCTGGACCTACATAATCCCCAACCCGTCGATGACGGTTGCCAGTTCTGCGTTAGTTATGTATCGCCATTGAATGCCTGCGCGCTCTACGAGTCTAACAACTCGAAGAGTCGTAGACCGGATAGGCAGTGCCGGTGACATCCAAGAAAACTTGAACTGCTACTTCAATCTCTCCGCAATTGTTTCAATAAACTCCTGGCAACAACCCGAGATTCTTATGCCAGGATAACCGTAGCTTGCATCGTCAACAACAACCATTGCAGCTTTCTGATGCTGTGGACATCGCATCGAAGATGCCGTTGTCATCGTTCTTGCAATAGAGTTGCCGATTTCATTTGGCATAACTCTGGTGTCATCCAATCTGAAGAACAGAGCCATTGTGACTTTCCATTGTTGTTTCACTGTGTATGTCGAACTTCAAGCTCGACCTGCACCTCAGAATCCGTAGCTGATGCCGTGAACATTGACCGTCGGATGCCTGCATACAAACACGTGTCCCGGATACCGAACACCTTGACGCGATGAAGAAAATCCAGATGCATCTCCCACATATACCCTTTCTTTTGCGGTGTACCGTTCGTCGCATCGTTGATAAAGATACCGCGGGCTTGTTCGGCATTTCCCGGATCGAGACTCGTGTAACCAAGAGTCAGCTCGAACGAGAGCGGGAAACCCGCCGCAAAGTCGGACGCCGTGCCGCTAACCGTAATTCCCAAACCACCTTTGTATCCTGTAAGCACCGTAGCGGAGAAGTCGCTTGCCCAGGATGTTGAAGTCAGACATCCCACCGTGAAAACTGTAAGCAATAGCTTTCGATCGTTCGATACCATTGTGGTCCCTCCTCATCTTCTTCTGAATCGTTCGTGGATATGAACACAACCGCTCTTCATGCGATTAAGAACGGAGTCAGTCGCATTCATAAACTTATCTCAAGAGGATCATCTTTTTCGTTTCAGAATAACTCCCTGCTTGTAACCGGTACAAATACACGCCGCTCGATAGAGCAGTTGCATCAAACGTTGTCACATAACTTCCAGCCTTCAGCTCCTCATTCACTAACGTTGCGATTTTTTTTCCAAGCAAGTCGAAAACCTTCAGCGTCACGTGACTGACTTCTGATATCTGATATCTGATATCTGTCGTTGGGTTGAAGGGATTCGGATAATTCTGAAGAAGCTGATAACTCATTGGCATAGTCGCCGGGTCAGGAGAAATTCCGTTCACGCTTCCCCCACGGGCAAATTTTTTCGCTGCATAAAGATTATAGAGGAGAGCAGCATTCCAACTGATAACGATCTCATTTGTGGACCAGCTATCATTGTCGGTAAAGCGGCCATCTACAGGAGTAGACGAAGTTCTTGGGTTTGCAGGGTCTCCCCAATACCCCCACACGGGATACGGTTGTGCATTCGGGTACGATATGTCATTCATATCGGGGTATTCATTCGGACCGCCGCCGAGTGCGCCCGGAAAATGCCAGGGCGTTGCATTCAATGCCTTCATCCACTGGTGGAACCCTCGCACTCTCGGCTTTGACACATCAACAATGCCACTTACATAACATTGGTTCTCAAAGTTACGGCCGAAAATGTAATCAAGATTTGCAAGCGCCTGATCGCGATCGGCAACGCGTGTTGTATCAAGACCGTACGCCCGCCATGAGAATTGTCCGCTCCGGTGCATGGCATTGCTGTTGCATCCCCAGTAGTAGTGCGTCGCAAACTGAAACGGGTGAGCAGTTGCATCGCTGCGCACGCCATCGGCCATCTGAAAGATTTGCTGCTTGATGGAATTCTTCGTCGTCTGATTCGCTCCGGCAGGCGCTCTCAGATACAAACTGCCGGCGAACGCTTCGCTCTTGCTGTACGAGCTTATCCAGCCGATCGGTTCAAAGTTGTTTTGGAAAGCAGTCTCATAAAGAGGATTGCCTGTTGCATATACCATTGTAGCCGCTGCCCACATCCGGTTCGTTTTTAGTAAGGTGGAATCTGAACCTTGCTGGTATGCGCCGCATGGTCCGGCATCATTCGTCGCTGTTGGATTGTTTACCATCCAGGTCCAACCGGCTTGTGCGGCAGAGCGACACGAATTCGCGAACCCTGCATCGTATGGAGCGTACACCGTTGAAGCGTAGGCGAGCACCGCTATGGCTTTTGCCGTGTTCTGAACCGTCGGAGGGATGGATTTGCAATAGGGACTAATGGTATGGGGGAACGAAGTCCCGTAGTAGTATATATTATTGCAACCGGGACATGCAGATCCCCAGAAGCCACCGTTCGCGTCTTGCATAGACCTGACCCATTCAAGTCCCCATCGCGTTTCGTCAAGAAGGTCTGGGATTCCGTTTCCGCTCTCGGGGATGTTTGTGTTGTCATCCAGCGGCCCGAAGTCCGACCATGTTTCTAACAGCCAGAAGATAGCCTGCGCCATCGTCGGCATATACACCGCGTAATCGCCTGCGTCGTGCCAGCCTTTAACAACGCCAGTCGGCGCTTTGTCAATATCCGTCGGATGAACCCACGGACCCTCTGCAGAGGGCATCGTAATCGCTGTGAACGCTCGCTGGTAGTAAAACATCCTTTGCGCGGCTCGCACTGGCTGGTCAAATATGTTCGTCCCGATATTGAACGGATGGCTCTCCATCGTACCCGCGACAATCTTGTATCGTCCGGGTGTTGTGAGTGCAGTAAAGTCTCCGATCCATACGGTTGCACCGCCAATCAGCGACGATGTGACTTGTCGTATGGGAGCGCCGCCGGTGAACACCGTAGTATTGTCAGACACGCGCTTGATTTCAAATGAGGTGAACTGTACGGGTGAAGAAAATTGCTTCTTCATCGCCGGCGCGTAACCGATTTGCGAGGCGGGGATTTTGTCCATCGCCGGGGCGGCGTGCGTGAGAAGTTGGGCGAGGATGAATGCAGCAACGAGTGGATAAGCTCTCATGGAGAGTCCTCCTTTCAGAAATATTCCTGTTCACGTTTGATTAGTATTGTAGGGCGAGTCAGCGATTCGCCCAACAGATCATTTCATCAAAATCATCTTTTTTGTGTCAGAAGAATTTTCCACTCTCATTCGATAGAAGTACACACCGCTCGGAACGCTTTCTGCATTCCATTGAATTCGATACTCGCCCGGCATTTTGGCTTCGTTCACAAGCGTTGCAACTTCTCTTCCCAACACATCAAACACCTTCAGACTTACTAATGACGAATGACTAATGACAAATGACAACTTCGTCGTTGCGTTGAACGGGTTCGGATAGTTTTGTTCTAGCGCGAAGCGTGTTGGCAATTGTTTTTCGTTCACACCCGTTGTAACATCAACAATGATTGGCTCCGTGAAGTGAATAGGTCCATTAAGGTCAACTTGCTTGAGCCTGTAGTACCAGCGAGCGATTGTTGCGTTGCTATCTGTCCACGAATAATCGTGCGGCTCGTTGGTTGTGCCGTAGCCGGGAATCAGTTGCGAGATTTGTGTGAACGTTGTGTCGCTTGCCCTGCGACGTTGGACGTAGAAACCAAGATTGTTCGTTTCACGCAGGGTGCGCCAATCTAACCGGACTCGTGTGCCACCGAGATGACGACCAGTGAATGAGGCGAGTTGGATGGGAAGACCGCCGCCGTTCGTCGTCCTATAGAGTTTTCCACTGTCTCCCCCGACCCACCCATGAAGACTGTCGACCCATGACATCGTGCTGAGCGTGCTGCCGGTAACAGTGGGGACGAAATTCCAGGTTATCCCAGCGTCTGTGGTCCGCGCAAACACGTTCCCGCTTCCGAATGCGCCAATGCCGCACACGAATCCCGTCATTGGATTTTGAAAATATGCATCGTTTACCCGCAACACGCCTGTTGAAAGGAGCGCAGGAATAGGAAACCAACTGCCACCGTTATTCGTGGTTTTCAATGTCACAGCGTGGATATCAACGCCCGGGCTTGATTGAATGACTTGAAATGAATAACCCGTCGAATTATTTGTGAACGCGATAGCGTTGGAATACCACATGGTGTCCAAGTATGTTAGCTGCCAAGTTCTGCCCGAATCAACAGAGCGGAGGCATTGAACGGTTCCTATCCAATCTCCAATGAGCAAAGGGTCCACACCTCCGCAGGAGATGATGGTATCGGGTGAAATGAAAGCCCATTGGGGCAAAACACAGTACAGACCATAGCAGGGCGTTTGAGACACGGGTGACCAGTTGCGGAGACTGTCAATTGACTTGTACAAGCTCAAGCCCAGGCCCATGTACGCTAGCCTAGCGCTGAAGATCTTGCTCATTCGGCCGCCCGCTCCGCCGCTAAGTGAGATCCAAGTTCTTCCACCGTTTCTCGTCCAGAAATAGCCATTTATCTGCGCAGCGAAACCCAGAGAATCATCATAGAAATTGAAGAATAGTATGAGGCCTGATGAATGATCTCTAATTCTCGTCCATGTGTTTCCGCCATCTGTCGTTCGCAGGAGTCCTGACAAAGAAGGAATGGCGTTGTAATTCAGAAGCCAGCCATTGGTCGGAGAAATAAACTTGACCTTGTTGATGATACCCAAATCCGGATTGCTAATGTCTGTCCATTGTGAAAACACACTAGCGGTGGCACCGAATGCCAACGCACTCGCGCAGAATACCGTTCGTAGTTTCATTTTTCGTTCCTCCAAAAAAAAAACACAGGCTCGTATGCCTACGAGCCTGTCGCTTCTTACTTTGAGAGAATTAATTTTCGCGTTTCGGAAAAACCGCCTGCTTGCAAACGATAGATGTACACGCCACTTGCTAGTGCACTTGCATCAAAAGCAACTTCGTAATGTCCACCAATGGCAACTCCATTCGTGATCGTGGCAACTTCTTGACCGAGAAGATCGAACACCTTCAACGAAACAAATCCTGCTTCACCAATATCGAACGAAATGGTTGTGTTCGGATTAAACGGATTTGGGTAGTTGCCGAGAAGCCGCGTTTGTGTCGGAGTGTTCCGTGAAGAAATCTTCCCTACTCCATCACCATTGCCAACTCCATTGGAGTGGGTCCAAATTGAAAGCATGTTAGATGGAACGGACATGATTGTTGATGTTCCGTAATTCAGCCTCGCCCTTATTTTGTATTCTGTAGGAGGCGAATGTTCGCCCGGCAAACGACCAACGGTCTCTTGCATATCTATGTATTCTGTTGCACTCCCCGGTACGATTGCGAGGTCTTGAAAGCAAAGTTCATCCATGTAATGTCGTTTCCGCTGGATTACATATTGATCAATGACCGGGTTCAGAGGGAAAATTGAAATGATGGGATTTGGATCCCATTTCAGTAGCGGGTGTTCACCATCGTTGCCTGTAAGAGACTTAAAGATCGGAGATGCGGTTGCGTTTCTGATCGCCTTCAAGGCGTCTGTTCTGCCCACAGGAACCGGAGATGCAGGCACGGGCGTTGTTGAGGTTGGGTGAAGAAGGATATAGCGAAGTTGTGGCGCAGTGAGATATGGGTTGATGGATTTCATCAGCGCAATTACTGCCGCAACTGCACACGCTGATTGCCCAGAGCCAAAATCACCCGGCGAAAAAATCTCTAATCTCGAATCCACGGGATTGCCGGGGTAAAGAGTTCCATCTTGTCTAACAAGTTGGCAGTTGATTGCGGGCGGAGCCAAATCAAAGCTGCTAGGTCCCGCATTCCCGAAACCATTTGTGACAAGCATACCGTGCGCGTAAGCAGAATCCAAAAATCGCGAAAGATAATCTCCATAGAGCCCATAGAGATATGCCAGGGCAGTAGCACCGTTTTCGTAAGCGTATATTATCGACCAAACACCCTCGGTGGGGTAACCAGATCTAACGTGCGGGCCTGCAACGGAGGAAAGCCCCATAATCTTGCAGTTTGGGGCAATGCCGACCCAACCGTTCCTTGTATAAACAACAGGATCGAGCGGCGTATTATCAATCTGTGAAGATGCCCATGCTGCTCCAAACGTTCCATGACCAATGAGATAGAAACATTCCTCCTCTCGTCCAGTAACACATCCTGGCGGCGGAGTGGGATAACGAGCCTCAACATCACCGTTGTCGAAGAGAACATTCCAGCCGTGAATGTCGTCAACAAAGTCGTTATGGTCATCATCTTTTCCATTCGTTCTCTTATCTCTGCCCAGTTCGTCGATTCCAATTTCACCCGGGTTTGTCCAGATGTTCCGCGCCAAATCGTTTCGCACGTAAGCATAGCCGTTTGCAGATGTATCTACTGCCACTCCGCCGCCACAAATTGCAATCACGATGTTTGGGTTTCCAGTTGTCCACTCCCACGTTTCCGGCAAATTCATGTCTATGTCGTTGGGTTGGTCGAGATGCCATTCACGCGGGAAGGCAGGGTCGTTCGGGTAGAGCGGACCACACGGCAGGGGGGAGTGGGTGTTTGAAAAACTGTTAGCCGCGCCACTTGCACCGAACGACTCCAAATTACCATTCGGGATTTTGCTTGCCCACCATACGAAAGAGTTGGAGGCGTAGGAAGAATTCAACGCATCCATGTTCGCAGTTGACGGAAATTCGAAGTCAAAGAAAAAGCGGTACGGGCTTCCAGCTTTCATGCTCAACGGTCTCATCGCAATCAAACCGTTTGAAGAGTTCATCGTATTCAAGGATGTAGCGTTTGGAAGAATCACGCTTCCGTCGCTTTGCACAAGCATTCCCTGCATCGCAGCATCTTTCAAGATAACAGTGAGATGTCCGGGAACATAGCTTTGTGCCATCGCAATTGAGGCACACAGAACTGCAAGAAAAATAGCAAATATCTTTTTCATAACAACACCTCGTACATTTGTTGATGAGTAGAACTGTGAATTAGCGAGAAGCAAATTGGCGTTTGCCCTCGGTATTGTTCGTCTACAGCTCATCGTTTGGCTTTGATTTCCTCACCTCCTTTCCGTACGTTTGAATTGCGGACAGCAGAACTCCTTAACAGGAGAAGTCTCGTACATTCTGTTGCACGCGTTTTACCCGCGTCGGGCATTGGCGTGCCCGGCGCGGTTTCATTTTTTTGAAACGGAAAGGGAGATGCGTGTTTGCCACGCCTGGGTTGATAGTCAGGATCATATCACTCGTGTTCTCCTTATCTACACTAATCACACTCCTCGCACGATTGGAAGGGGGACGAACTTCTGTTCGCCAGGTACAAGTGCATGGCTTACTCTCAACACTCAGAACATTTTCGTTGTATTGCCATGCGCAATCTGTAAATCTTCTTGGGAAAAAGCAATGCGTATTCTTGTTCTCAGAAGATGTATTCATCACTCCGATTGTTTGAACGACGAGTCGGGCTTCGCCATTTTCAGCAAAACTATTTCAACAAAACCATTTTTCTCGTCTCAGAAAAACCTTGTCCTGAGCGAAGCGAAGGATCACCGACTGTCACTCGATAGAAGTACACACCCGAGGCGAGTGAACTTCCTAATAAATTTCTTGCAACAAATTGAACTTGATACGTCCCCGCTTTCTTCTGCTCGTTCACAAGCGTCGCAACTTCCTGCCCGGCGATGTTATACACCTTCAACGTGACAACGCCGTCTTCAGGAATCGCATAACGAATCGTGGTTGTTGGGTTGAACGGATTCGGATAATTCTGGAACAGCTTTCTCGCAGCAGGTCGCTCTTCCGCAATGTTGCTTACATCTGTTGGAGTCTGAATGAACTTCACTGTTGCTATATCGTACGTCGTGCCGTTTGCCTCCCCAGTGACGTAAACATTGCTATTCTTATCGACTTCCATGTCATAGACGTAATTGAAGAAGCGGGTAAAATACTCAGCGACCCATTGTTGTACGCCATCGTTATTGTATTTGACGACAGCATAGTTTGTGAAATTCCCAGGCCTGCGCGCGGTTGCAGAGACATAGATGTTTCGGTTCTTGTCGAGTTTGATCACCGGAGGCGGTTCCATGTACGAACCGCTCGAAAACGGTGTCGCCCAGATGAGTCTCCCGTTCCGATCATATTTGAGCGTGATGGTTCGCCCACCGTCTGCCCGACCAGCGACATACACAAAACCGAGCGAGTCAAGAATGACGTCGTAACCTACATCAGCGCCATGTGTAACGCCATCATAACGCGCCGTCCACATCGTTTCACCATTGGGCGCGTATTTGATCGTGAGGATATCGGCCGTTTCATTCGGTCCGTTGCTCCAGCCGGTAACATAGATGTTGTTTGAATCGTCCGTAACAACCCCGTACGCAAGATCAAAGTGATTAGAAGCTGGACCTCGATACCTTCTTGCCCACAAAAATGTTCCGTTGTTGGAATACTTGACAGTCGCATATTCCGGATCATCGGTCGAATCATGGCTTTGACCAGTAACGATGATATTTCCTTCTTTGTCCAAAACCATGTCTTTCAATATATCAAAAAGTCCTGGGCCCGAATAAAACTTCTCCCACAAGAGCATGCCGTCGGTAGTGAGTTTTCGAACTAGGAACTTCTGACCGTCTCCCTGACCTCCGATGTATATGTTGCTCAGGCTGTCAAGTCGAATCGCAAACCCGCCTCTCAGGAATTCGAATCTGTGCCAGAGCAGATTTCCGTTTCTGTCATATTTCAAAAGCGCGTCTCCAGCGACGAATACGTTGCCACTGTTATCCACTGCCAAATCGAAACCCACATAGGCCCCTGGAACGGTGTCACTATACCGCCTTGCCCACTGTTCCAACCCAGCGCGATCATATTTTATCGTTACAATGTCGCTGTTGCGGCTCTGCCCCACGCTAGCCCCGGTTATGTATGTGAAACCGAAATCGTCAACCGCAATTGCTAATCCAACGTCATCACCGTAGATACCATTGTAAACAGCAACCCAATCTCTCGTGACTTGCGCGTCCGAAGCGGAAGCGGCAACTGCAAAACAAAAAGTCACCAGAATTTTCTTGCTGATCACGTCGTTCACCGGTTGTGTTTCATTGGAGTCTCACGATTCTCGCGACAGAAGGGATGTTAACTTGACCCGAAATACTCTGTGACTTGTCTTTCAGTATGAAAAGCATGTAATATCCTGGAGGAGCAATGAATGAATTCGCAGGGGCAAGGACCTGAATGCCACCAGCAATTTCTCCTACGATGTCGAGAAGAATATAGCGTTGGTTCGCATCGAAGCAATGAGTCACAGAACCTAAGCTAATCAGAGCGACAGAACTGATCTTCGGTTCCGATTCATTCCCAGAGTAGAGTATTTCAAACGTTTCCCCATAATTGATCGTGGATGGAGCAGAGACAATCTGTGGACGCTCTCCCTCAAACAAATATCCGGGCTTGTACACTTCGATCCTTCTTTCCATGTCATCTTCAAATTCATTCCATTGATAGCGTCTGCTCCCTGCAACCCATACTCTCCCATCAGGAAGAAGAAGGGCTGTCGAATGATACGCCCTTGGGACACTCATCACCACCGGCAGGTTTGACCATGTCCAGTGGCTGGGGTTGATGTCGGAATAGTCTAGTTTTTCAGATACCATCACAAAATTATGTGATTGATCACGGCCCCCTATGACAATAAGACTTCCGTCGGCAAGAAGCAACGCGTTAGGGGCATCGTGTCGCGCGAAGTTCATTGGTGGAATGTCAATCCACTGAGGATTGGAATCTGCCGCGTCCAAGGTGATCATCTCTGCAGTGTTGTTGCCGCCGCCGAGATTGATGACTCGTGCAACTTGAACGGACGAGTTGATTGGGAGCATGACGGAATTTCCATGCGCTCTTTGAGCCCTTTGCTGTCCGATGAGGTTCCAGAAGACTTGGGCATTCGGGGCAGGGTTGAATCTCTGCGCTCGGTTCCAACTACCACCTCCCCAAGAAACCAAATCATAGAGAATCTCGCCAGCGAAAGGACCAAAGGGTATGTCCGTTGTAAAGGGGTACTTCCTTGTATGCTGCAGACGGATATTGAACCCATGTTTCAGGAGTAGGTTGATAATACTCAGGAATTTCCTCAATCACTTGAGAATCGAATTCGTATCCCGACATTGCGACGACTCTGCCGTCGTGTGTGCGGGTGAGTTGAGGATACCATCTTCCTCTGCTCATTGAGCGGGGGTTAGCGATAGTGCCTGTGTTTCTCCAAGCATTCGTCGTATAATCAAAAATGTAGGAATACCTGATTCCTCGAAATGAAACTGGAGGGCGTGTTCGTTCACCACCCGCAACCAAGAGTTTTCCATCGGCAAGAAACGTATGCCCACTGCAAAACAAAGCGGATGGTTCTTGGTCAGAACCGGGCCAAACAGGAATTATCGGCTCCTCTACAACCTGATTACTCACAGGATCAAAAATGCAACTGACGAACGTCGCATTATGGCTTGGATATCTTGCGTGGAAGTACAAGACTTTTCCATTCGGAAGCAAATGCGCGTGAGCCGCCGCAACAAACACCGTAAACTTGTAGGTCGAACCACACGTTCGACCTACACAGAACTTTACCGACCTCATACCATACAGAAATATGCAGAATTTCTGTGCCTTCCTTCACGAGCAGAAACCTGCTAAACAATAATGCCCTACCTCAACAGGCCGGGATTGCTTCTTATTGACGGCATCATTTCGTGAGAAGCAACTTGTTCACCTTGCTGAGCTTTAGATTACCTGACACATCCGTTGCCGTGAAGCGTGCGAAATACACGCCGCTGGCAACATCCGAAGCATTCCACGTTGCGCTGTGATAGCCAGCCTCATGCAAGCCGTTTGCGATCTCTGCAACTTTTCTTCCAAGCACATCATACACAACCAACGAGACATGCGACGGTTCTGGCAAATCGAAATTGATTGTTGTTGACGGGTTAAATGGATTAGGATAATTCTGATCCAGCGAGTAGACTCTCGGACGCTCTGAAGATGAATTCATACTTACAACAAATTTGCCAGATGAAGTCGGCGTCGTCCGTTGCTCGTTGCGATAGAGCCGAACGAGAACCGTCGCAAGGTGTGTAAGCTCATGCCCCGGATATCTTGCCGTGAGTATTTGCAATGTGTTTTGAGCAAGTTGAATGTCTTTTGCAACGTTCAATGCGAAGCTTACCTTGCTGTACAGCGCCAACACTTCGCTTGTCGTATTCGGATACAACCTGATGCTCTCGTCTAATGCAGCGAGAACTCCTGCTCCATCTCCTTCATGCAAACACGCTGGAGCCATAACGTCTCTGATGATCCGTTTGGTCTGATTGTTCGAGCGGTTTTGCAAGAGAGTCCTCAGATACTGCGACAGCCGATTGCTTGGAGCAGGGACACTCACTGCTTGATAGTTGGCAAGCAGCTCGTTCACCGCCCATCGGACAAGTTCCTCGCTACTCTGCGGTGAAGCGATGATTGCACGAAGCACACCCATTGCCTCCGCATGTCTGCGCTGCAATCTCATTCTGATGGCTTCTTGAGCAAGTTGGTCGTCAAGCGGACCATTTGACATTCCGTCTCTTATTTCCTTTCCAGAAATCCTGCCGGCAAATGGCGCAGAGCCACCCGTACAGCCGTTCGGATCGCTATCGAGGAATGGATCGTAGAATAACATTGAGGTAGCATCAACTGAGAAATCCGTGTTCGGGTCCGGGCCACCGACTCTCCAGAAATTATCCTCTGCATAGACGAAGCAATTATCTTCAAGGGCAATCTGGAACGACACATTGCTTGCAAAGCTGTTCAGCCCCGATTGGCTTGAGACAGCTCGTCCAAGTATGGGATTAGAATAGTATAGTGCATATACGCCAATCTCGTTCGAGGTTGAGCAGTTGTGACCACCCGCTAAGCGGTTCACTAAACCTGGTGAGGCTTTTTCGCAATAGATTCCTGCTTTGTCAAAGCCAGACGCTTTGTTGCCGACGACTTGCACGGGAGACGAGACGACGAAAAACATACCGTAATTGCCGGGACCTTGCAGTGTGTTGTTTTGAATAATCGCCATGGAAGCGCCAACATCAGCAAAGATTCCTTGTGACGACGCCCCAACGATAGTATTGTCAGTGATTGATGTCGGCGGGTTTCCGCCACCGCCGCTTTCGTACAGGTACACGCCAATGGTGCCTCCAGTGATTGTACAGTGAGCAACGCTCAGCCCGTTGTCATGCCGCGCAGAGATTGCGGTTTGTGCATTGGAGATGTTTGCATACTGAACTTGAGAACCGATCGTCGTTCCGAACGTAATCCCTTTCCACATTTCACCTGCGTTGAGCGAGGTGAACGTGATGGGCGGACCCCCCATCGCGTTCGCAGTGAGCACACCATCCACTTTGAGCTCGGCATTCTGCATGAACTTCACAATCGCGCCTTGTTCGACTGTGAGAGTGACGCCTGCCGCCACAGTGAGTGTGCCTTCAACGAGGTAGGTGTCGCCTGTTTTCCATGCAGTGTTTGCAGCAATGTTGCCAGTCCATTTGTGGGCGATGTGGTAAACGCCGGAGTCGGTGGTCGTATAAGCGGTGTTGGGATTTGTTCGATCGAACGTGATCTCTGTAATCTTTGACAGTGGTAAGCCTGAACTAATCTCTATCCATCCTTGCCCACCGTTCACTGTTCGATACACATGAGCTTTGTTGTTGGCATCGTTTGAGGCGCAGTACACGACTGTCCTGTTGACAGGATGAACGACGATGGAGTTGATGTTGAGGTGTGTTATTCCAGAATTGACTGCAGACCAGACATCCCCACCTCCATCAGTACGATACACGCCGTCCGAAGTTCCTGCGAAGACTATCTTGTCGTCCGCCGGATCTACTGATAATGAATTCACCTGCTTCCCAGAACCGGTCGGCAAACCGTTGCTCGTTTCGACCCAACCGGAACCTGCGTTTGTTGATTTGTGCACAACCGCAACGACGGCTGAGTTGCCTCCAACGTATACTGTGTTGCCTTTCGCAGTGAGTGCGTTGAATTTCAACAATTCTTGATTGAATACTTCGTTCCACGTCGTACCCCTATCCGCACTCTTGAGAACAAAACCATAGTTGATAATGCTATTGTAATACCCTGTTGAGAATACATTGTTTGATCCAACACCCTCATAAGTGAGCACTGCTTGATTGTTGGTCGCAAGGACAGGTGGGACCGGATGGAAGTACACGAGAGTCCACGAATCTCCCTTATTGGTAGTCCGCCAGAAATGAGAGATTCCATCTGCATCGCCGAACGAAGCGAGTGCATAATTACCATCGTTCGGATCAAACGCGATGCTCTTCCTGTTTTCAAGCATGAACAACTCGTCGAACACTACTTGCCATGTTGAACCCGTGTTGGTACTTCTAAAGAAATATCCTCTACCGACCGAGAAAAGATTTGCTCCGTTCTTGGCTACCGCAGACGATGTCGGAAAGAGAAGCCCCGTATTCTTTTCCTGCCACGTACCTCCCGCGTCAAACGATTTGTAATGGGCACCAAAGCCGCCCGTGTAAACGAGGGATGAACTCAGAGGGTCAACTTCAATAGCCCGGAGCTTTTTCTGAAGGATACCATTCGTTAGTGGCGTCCACGAGGCGCCGGCGTCTGTTGATTTCAAGACTCCCACACCGTTGTCGTATCCGCCTGAAGAGGCATATACTACGCTTGACGAATGAGGACTAACCCGGATATCGCTGAAGTAGAAAAACCCTGCGGGTGCTGCATACACCTCGCTCCATGTACATTGCGTTGTGCCGTTCACTGTTTTGTAAAGCTTACGAGGTGCGCTTGCATTGGGCGTGTTGTTGCCGGCATAAAGCACGTCCGGGTTGTTTGGATCGATGGCGAGTGATGCAAGACTTAAATTATTTCCATCCATGCCGGTAGTCCTTTGTGCCCAATTTGTTCCGCCATCAATGGTTTGCCACACGCCCTCATTTCCAAGACTGCCGTTGTTATATGTTGAGGCCCAAATGTTGTTTGTGTTTTCAGCTACCGCAATGTCGGAAACGTTGAGGCGATTATTGCTCAGAGTGAATGGTAACCACGATTGACCTCCGTCTGTGCTTCGATGAGCAACAGGCGGATCAGAAACAGGCACACGCCAGCACCCGACCCAAACGATATCTGAGTTTGTTGGATGAATTGCGATCCGACTGACAACCTTGTTCGATGGCTGGCTGGAAAGGAGTGTCCACGTCGTTCCGCCATTTGTGCTTTTCCAGATACCTTGTGTGCTTGCCTGACCCGTGCGCGAGCCGGCATATACGATATCTGCATTGCTCTTGAACGTCGCTACACAGTTAACAAAAGCACCAGCCAGAGAAAGCACATGCGTCCAGGTTTCTCCTCGATCCGTGCTTTTCATCAGAGATGTTTCCGAAGAATCCGCTGCGTAAAGAACTACCTGTCCGTTTTTGGATCCAACAGCATAGTCATCAATGAAAGCGTGATAGGGACCGTTGTTCGAGACCCAGTTCAACTGCGATTGAGCAACACTTGCAAACGAAACAAGTAGAACGAAGAACAAAGGCATTCGTTGTTTCATAACAACCTCCATGTTTTTGTTGTTGTGGATATTCACCGGATTGACTACGTTACAACAAAAGAGCACCCTCCCAATGGAGATGATCGGTCTCTGCTCAACATTCGTCTCCTCTCAGGGATTGCGCGAATCGTTGAGCGGGGGGTGCCTATTTTTTCCATTACTACCTGAGCAGTAGGATCGATCTCGCCCCCTTTCTCCCCTCGAAATCCAGCAGGATAAAGTACACGCCCGTTGGTAGGTCGGACGCGTTTAGAATGTACGAGTGCATTCCTGGACCGTGATGTTGATGAGCTATCAATTCAGTTTTTCTTCCGAGAAGGTCAATCAATGCCAGTGATACCACACCGCTAATGGGTAATTCATAGCTGATTGTTGTAGTACTATTGAAGGGATTAGGATAGTTTTGATGCAAACGACCACCTTGAAAGGGCGCAAGGATACTTGTGTTTGCATTGGCACCTGTGATGCGATCACTGGAACGAACAAAAACGTGAGCCGTGTCTCCAGGGGTTGACCTATCTGAAGACCAAACAACGTAGGTTCTTATTTTCGTGCTGGCAATCGATGCATCCAACGCTCGACGTAGGGGGCCTCCCAACACTTGTTCATCACACCACGCGCCTCCTCCGTCGCTGCTTCCCCTGTATTGAATAGTCCCATCTTGAAACCCGTTGCGCTCATCATCCCAAACGACGTGGACAAAGTTACCGCCTTGACTTAATGAAGAAAAGCGAGCGGAAGGCAGGGTGCTAACGCGAACTTCGGCAAGCCAAGACTGTCCGTTAGTGATGCTTCGACGTAGCAGCACGGTTCCAGCAAAGCCCCCAATGCTTCCATACTTTGCATCGCTCCAACAAACAAACACATTGCCCGAATCATCTGCAGCGACTTGCGGCACCCAACCTGCGAAAGAATCAATGGTCGAAAGAATCTGTCCTGAGTTCCAGGTCTCTCCGCGATCGGTGGAAGAAAAAATTCCTACCTCTCGCCGCGAAGGTTGCACATTTTGCTCATAAACAATATGTACGCCTCTTGCGCTTGCTGCTATATCCCAACTTTGGAATTCAGTGGGAACAGATGTAATCTGTCGAGCTGAATCCCATGTTGCTCCACCATTCTGGCTTCGCGTTAGAAACGTCTGCGTGTAACCGCCAGACACATTTCTTCTCGCAGCGAGGTATATGGTGTTACCATGCGTCGCCATCATTCGAACCGACCAAACGAGGAACGGAGGTTGATTGAGCAAAACGTATTGTGGCTCCAACCATGTTGTTCCACCATCCGTTGAGCGACGTATTTTGATTCCTCTCTCGTCACCGGAGGGCGACGCGCGGTTTGCCCACACGAAACAAAGATTCGAGCCGCTCGCCACGAATGGACGATTCCATATCTGTGGATTGATGCTATCAACGGGCACCAGTTGCACTTGTGCGCTCCAGCTCTTGCCTCTATCAGTTGAACGACGATAGAAGATAGATCCTGTTGAGTAAATGACATGAACCGTATCTCCTACGACAGTGAGCTTCGGCACGAAAGCAGAGGATGTTGTGTTGGAGATTTGGACAGTTGGTCCCCATGTAACGGGGCAAGGGTTTGGTTGTGGGAAAATAGGAGAGGGCACCAGGACTGTCAAGTGAATAAAGAGCAACACTCCGTCTCGAAAGAGATGCCTTGTCCGAAGCAATTGAAGAACGGAAAGCGTGAATCGAAACATCTTCATACACCTCCTTTATGAGATGAGATGCCCGCCTCGGGTGAGCACAATCGTCGCAGGTGTTTGCGTGCTCGCCACCTTCAGCCAGGCTTCGGTGCAGCTTTCGTCTTCGGCTTTGAGTGAAATCGTCGCAGGCTTGGGCGGCTCCGGCGGAGTTTCTTTACATGAAAGACCAGTGAGAAGCAAAACAAGGGCCGTTAACAACGTAGTCGCTTTCATCGCAATCTCCTCTCCTTGGTTGGTTTAAGGATACCTTACCAGTTATTCCCCTGCACAAAGTAGCTTCTTTCTCTCCTGCTGTCAAGCCCCCTTCAATTATCGCAACAAAATCATCTTTTTCGTCTCAGAAAAATTTCCCGCCTGCACGCGATACAAGTACACGCCGGACGCGAGGTAACTTCCAAGCGCGCTCTTCGCATCGAAGACAATTTCATACTTTCCCGCTTTCTTCTGCTCATTCACTAACGTCGCAATTTCCTGTCCGGCGATGTTATACACCTTCAACGTAACAACGCCGTCTTCAGGAATCGCGTAACGAATCGTCGTCGTTGGGTTGAAGGGGTTTGGATAATTCTGTTGCAAAGAATACTTCGCCGGAATTGTAGCTATCGGCTGAGGATTGAAGCCGACGCCAACTTCTTTTATCCACAACTGCGTAACAATCGCAGAGCCATCGCCGACACTGTTCACGGCAATCGTTACTCCGCCGCTCGCGTAGCTCGACTTCGGAAGTTTGATGAAGTTTGTTGTAGTTGGCGAACTTGTTACGCGTATTGGCTCGTGCAAGCGCACGCCGTTCGCGGTCAAATCTTGAAGTCGCTGCACCCCTACGGCGTCGTAGACCCCATCACCCGCCGCGTACTCTGCAGCGACTTCATACTCACCCGACGGATTCAATCCGGTGAACCGATATTGCACAGATGATGCGTGTTCGCTCGCTGTCTGCGAAGGCGAATTTCCCCACGCTACAACGCTTCCCTGAACAAGATGTGCATCGTCCACACGGTTTGCACTGCCGCAATCTTCATGGTAATACATCGGCAGGTAAAAGCGGGTGTTGGAAATTGTCGGCTCGCCGCTATACACCGATGACGCCCCAATTTCATAGCGGTATGTCCCGGCGGGAACTTGCGCGCCCTCATCATTCCGTCTATCCCACTGCAAGTTCTTCTGTCCGGCGTTCATCCACGATGAAGTCAAGGTGCGGACGAGCCGTTTGTTCTCATCATAAATTCTTACGTTCACGTTGCCAACATCTGTCAACACAAAGTTATTGCTTACTCCGCTAACGTCGGGGTCCGCGCGAAAATCAATGTTCTTCAATTTCAATCCAAGCTTCCGCCGCTGTGCGCCGCTTGCATCATCCCATCGCTCAACTGCAAAGAGTTGATCAAACCCTGTCCAATAACTTCCTTCACCATCAACAACAATCTTTCCGAAGGGTACATCAATGTTGCCCAGCGCAGCAAACGTTTCATCGCCTCCTTCCGCATCGAGCAAATCGAGCGTTGACGTGAACTTCAAGACTTTCGAGTTCACATTATCTACGACATAGACATTCCCAAAGTGATCGGTCTTAATGGATGTGAAATACTGACTGTAATCTCCCCTGAACTCCCGTAGAAGAAACAAAGAGCCCCCTTCATCATCAAACACACGAATACGTTTAGCAACCTTATCTACCACATAGAGAATACTTTCGTTCGCGCCGTTCCATCTGCCGGCAGCAATGCTCGTCGGAGTGGTGAAACCTGCAAATGTTGCGACCAGCGAATTGCGGTTTGCACCTGCCGTGTATTTGAAGATTTTGTTCTGCGACGCATCAGCGATGTACACGTAATCGTCGTTCGTGTTGAATGGCGTGCCGTTGTCGCTCAGTGCAATGTCCGTAGGGTTGGTGATGTTACCAATTTGATGGCGATGCTGGAGATCAACATCATCTCCGCTGCCGACAAGCTTCAGCACAAGCACGCGCCTGTTTGCCGGCTCACCGACAAACACATTGCCGTCGGCATCAACGGCAATTGCCGATGGACCCTGAACGTTGTAGGTCTTTATCCATTTCTCCATGTTGCCGTAGACAATGCGGTTCCACTCAGGGTCAATGATAAACTGAACGTACGTTGACTGAACAAACGGCATTGACTTCATGTAACGCACACTGAAATATGATGCAGTCTTCCCCGGCACACTGAAAAGTTGGCGTTCAATCTTCGATTGTGTTACGTGCTTCGTGAGCCGGTCAATGCTGTGCTCACGACTTACGGGTGTTGCGATGAATGTTTCACCGACCGAAACTCCCGACTCGCCGGTAATGGAAGTCAGCGAAGCTGTGCTCGCAACATTCGCCTTGCTGAAACTTTGCGGAAGCGAGCCGCCTGTTATTTTCCACACACCATCAGTTTTCCGCAACTGCAATTTTTCTCCGGAAGAAAAATCTACTGAGGCCGCATTCGCCTGCACCTTCACGTCCCAACGCACAGCGGCCTGTTCAGTAGATTTCAACATCGCTCCCGACGCCCCGCCCCGCTTCCCCACGAGCGATTGTTGTAATAAATTCGGGGACACGCGTTTCCGAACCACCCCACCATGCCTGCCGGCAGGCAGGTCGGTACCACCACCATTGGACCGCAGCTCATCAAGAATGAGCTGAATCTCCGCCACATCGGAAACACGTGCCCAGTGTGCGCCCAACTGCTCAGGCGAGCGCGAGTCCCCCGCACTTGCAATCTTGCACATTGCCACGCTCATTGCCACCACCGCACACATCATCATCGTTTTCATACGCCTCTCCCCGAATTATTTTTTGATTCTCTTCAATGCTGAACGAAGTGTCCGAAGGACTCCTTCGGAGAAGCATCTCATAATTGCTGCTCATTAGGACTCAAATTGAAAACTTAATACTCGCTTGAATAATATCAGCCGAAAAATCCAAGTCGTTGAAATACCGGAAGTACTCGAATTCTATTGCAGAGTCTTGCAGAAATTGAAGGTCGGGATTCGACTTCGCAAGCCCGCGCAACAAATACGTAAGAGTGAATCCAAAGTTATTGGATGAAAAGGGTTTCAACTTGTAATCGGCAGTCTTGAATCCACCCTCAAGAAATTGCCCACCAACATATTTATCCTGATAGAAGTTTGCTCCGCTCTGCGTGTAATACCGGTAGTCAACGCCAAACACCACATCGTTGAGGATGTACTTGTTGAGTTTGAGCTCCGCAGTATGTGATTTGACTTTCCACGAATCAACGTAGAAGCGATAGCTGCCGATGACCGATGCTTTGATCGGCGGAATGAATTGGCTGAGCTTCGTGGCTGCTGCGTGCCGTGTTCTCGAATCGGGATGCAACTCATCAACTGCGGCAGACGCTCCGTTCGTATCGAACACCTTCACTTGCCGGTAGGGATCGCTTAGAAATCCTTTGTGGAGAACGAAGTCGTAGCTTACATCCATGACCGTGTTCGGAGAAAGAATCTGGCTGAGGTTGACTGAGCCGTTGTATGATTTTTTTCTTTGTTGAGCGATGTCGCCGTTTTCCAAAATCTTGCCAACTACATCGGCATTGAATTGCCCGCGGAACGTAATTGTCGTGCTCTTATCATTCAATTCCTGGCTGTACGTGCCCACAAACGAGTTGGAAGCGTAATCTACTTCCTGACTTCGATAGTAATTTGCAGCAATTGTTGAGTTATCACCTAACCCTTGCTGAAGTCCAAGAATTATCTGACCGCGACTTTTTTCGAACGGTTCATTCTTCCGCCGCTGCGGTCGCGTCGCCCCCGTGACAGCAGTGACCGCAGGAACAGTGACTTGGTCAAGCTCGATGTCAATTAAGAAAAGAGTCTTGTCCAAAAGTTTCTTAACAAGGTTGAACGACGTGGTCACAACACTATTATCACCGCTGTCGGAAAAATAGTAGGTTGTGAAACCTAATCCTTCTCCTTCGCCAGCCGCGTATACAGAGAGCCACGGCAAGAACGTGAGCAGCGTGCAGAATGAAATTGGTTTGACGTATTGTCTCATTGTTTTGTTTGATTTCGTCTTCGTTTTGTGAGATGCTTCGACTCACTTGCCCCGATAGAAAACATCAGGACTCGTTCGCTCAGCATGACACTTCGCGTTATTTTGCACAACCGCAGCCGCCGCCAATTCCGCTCGCGCCGCCAATACTGCCTTCCCGCGTTGAGAAGAACTTTTGCTCGAGCGTTTGTTTCGCAAACACATCTTGACGCTCCATAATCGGGTCACCAAGATTACCGCGCTGGTAAACCTTCACCGTTCCGCAGCCGTACAAAAAGTACACAAGCAACGCTATGGCAATTAACTGAGTCAGTCGCACTGTTCCTCCTATCGTCCGATCGTGTTTGAAAACTGCGTGCCCATGTCCACCCACTCGATCATCGTCAACAAATCGCGGTTGGCGGGGAGGAATGGGTCTATGCGATTGAACTGATCCCGGGTCCAAATTTGTGTGTGGTCGTAGCTCAACGGGCGATAGTCTCTGTTGCTCTGATCGTCGAGCTGCTTGCCAAACATTACCCATACTAACGGACTATTTTTTGCCCCGTTATGATCATGCACGTATGGCATTGGGTTGTTCGTCGCGGTGCGATAGCGGCTATTTCTCGTGACCGTTTCGTACACCGAGCTTGTCGTGTTCGTAAATGGATTTGGCGGCGGCGTCAAATCGGCAGCCGTGGTTTTCAACGTCAATCCACCTGCAGGCGTGTCTGTGCCGTGACATGAAATGCAGCGCCGATCAAAAATGTCTTGCACCGTATTTGTACGGTTTGTCCTGTAGCGGTCAAAGAAATCAACCGTATCCGTTCGCGCAGCAGGATGACTCATTACCACATCTGCGTTGTGGAAACCCGAGGCATACTCGGAACCTCGCGCTCTGTTCAACACATGGTTGTTCTGAACTTGCAAATCGTTAATGACACGGTCCCTATCGTGCGAATCGTGACAGCCTGTGCAGAGACGCTTCTCGCCGGGCATCACTTGAATCCACGACAACTGGTTCACAAGCATCACACCATGTTGATCAAGCGTCTGCACGTGAATTGAGCGGTTCGCAGGAACTTCAATCGAGAATGATCCGTCGGGTCGAATCGAAGCGTAGCCGATAACGCGTTGCTTTTCGAAATTGGTGTTGCCGATGGATTGCCCGCGTTTGTTGCCGTCGCGCGGTATCGGGATTGCTTCAAGCACGCGCAAGTATTTTGCCTGACCTGCCGAGCCATCGGCATTCACAAATGTTGAGGACGGTCGCGTTTGCCCATCTGTCGTCGCACGGTCATAGACGTTACCGTCAAAGAACATTCCCGTCGTTGCACCTGATGAAAGTCCCGCCGCAACATTCGGGTCCATCGGGATCACTTGCGGAACACCGCCGGGGATTTTCTCACGCGGCAGTACGGGAACGGGATCAATTTCATTGTAGTTTGGATCGTTGTAGACGAGGCGAAGGTTGCTGCCATCCTTGTCCATAACGTAGATGCCATAGTCAACACCCTCATTTTGATTACCACCTTGCCCACCAGGAATCGGGGACATCGCTACAAGAATTTTTTCTCGTCGATCTGAAGAAGCATTCTTGTCCATAATTGGATGAGGGGTTTTATAGAAGGCGCTTGTCGCACGCTGCGTGTTGTTAAACGGAACATCCGACGGCGTGATGAATGTAAGATTGTCGTCAGATTTCGAAATATCGATAATTGCAATCGCACCACCTTCGAAATCTGACGTACGTTCCATCACCGAGCACACTACACCGCCGTCGGAAAGCTCACGCGGCTCCATAAACACTCTGCTTTCGCTTTCACGAGGTGAGTGGTTGCCGTACATAACAAACGGTCGTGTGCCGTCGGGGTTCATAACAAAAAGCGGAAACTTGTTTGGATTACCCAAGTGTTCCCACCGGCTGTAAATAATCTTTCCACTCGAATGAACGATGGGATTCACATCATGACTTTGGTTGAATGAAATCTGTCTGATGTTGATAAGCCGCCCGTCTTGTGCGCGGTCACCAACGTGTAACAGCGGAGAGTCACGACGTTCATACTCGTCAACAATGCCGGTACGAGTTGATGTGAATACGATTTGCCCGTTAGATAAGTACGCCGGATCCATGTCGTCGCCGCTTTGTCCGTCCGTAAGCTGGACGAGGTTTGAACCGTCTGCGTTCATCTCATAAACACGCCAGCGACTGTTGCGATTAATCTTCATGGAAAAGAGTATCTTCTTCCCATCGTACGAAACTTCGGGGTCAGCACACGCACCGTAGTTGCGCGGATCGTTTTGTCCGCGGGTTGTGTACTGCCCTGTAAGATTCGTCAGCTTCCCCTGACTTGAGATTGGACTGAGTAGAAAAATGTCGCTGCCCGGATAAAACTCATCGACATTGCTGCGCATCGCTTGGCTTTGGTTATTCGTACGACTATTCTCCCGCACGAAGACAATCGCTGCTTGCCCTGACTTGTCTAGAATGTCATCAGGCGGCGAAGAACCACACGAAGCAAGTACACTACTCATGAGTCCGCAGCATAAGGCAAACGTCAGTTGTCGCAGCAGAATTTGATTCTTTGTCATACGCCTCTCCCAAAAGTTCACGTCGTTGAAGTTAGAAATAAAGTTGAACGCCTAACGTAAATGCAATATTATGTGAAATGAATGGATCGTCATTCATTATTTTTTGAGAAAAGATTTGGTCTCGTATATCATAGCGAAAACCAAACCGGTCACCGCCAAATACTCCCTTCAACGGCACACGCTTCCCAATGCCAATCACACCAGCAAAACTCGATTGACCCCCTTGATTCAAACCAGCGACACCGAAAACGAAGAACGGCACGTACCCATTCGGATACGGATCGAATCCACCGACGAACTCATACGAGAACAATCGCTCCGTATCGAAAACCTGCGACTTTGTAACGCTCTCCAACACTTTGGATTTCAAGCTTCCAAACCCAAGCGCTCCCTCGACAAACAGTTTTCCACCTGAAATGAAATAGTTGTATCGAAGACCGTAGTATGTGTTCGTTCCAAATCCGCTCGCAGCATAAGCGCCAAGCGAAACACTTAGACTATTGTTGTATGCGAGCTGTGCCCGGCTTGAGGATTGAAAAAAAAGCGCCGCAAGAATCACAACAAAGAGTTTCGTGCAAATTTTTGAAGCCATGCAAAGACTCCCCACAGTGAGAGAATTATCGAACCATAAACGTTACGCCAAGACTAATCTCTTGAAAAAGCATCATTTCCTCTTTTAGGTCTCGGCTGCTCTTGATATTTGTGATGTATTGCTTCACTTCAGCGCGAATACCAAACGATTTTGTAAAATAGTACCTCGCACCGGCGCCAAAATTGATTGCCATCGAAGAAACAGTTTCGTCACCAATGGTTGCGGTTGGAACTGTTAGCAGCAAACCAATGCCTGCTGTGCCGTATGGGATAAGACGCGAGCGTGTTGAGAGATTTAGAATTGCATTGATTGACAATGGATAGAGGTTTGCCAACTTGCCAATAACTTGCTCGCCGGAAAGTTCCAAGTTAAACGAGCTATAGTTCATTGAAAGACAGAGACCAAATGTTCCGCTCTTACCCATCAGTCCTGTGTGAGGTGCGATTTCAAATGTAACAGCGTCATTAAGATTGATGAAAGAAGGTCGAGAAGCTTCAACAAGACTGTCGGCTCTTTGGGCTTGTGTAGAGGAAGGAAACAACGAACAGAACGTCACAATCACTAATACTGCAAATAACGTTTTTGGTCTATGCAATTCAACCCCCTTTCTGCAATGGCTGGTTAGTCGGAAATTCAATAATCACTAAGTTGGTTCTGACAACCTGCTAAATCCACAAAGCTCATCGAGTATGCTTATGTAAGGACTAAGGAAGCAATAACATTGCATCATTAGAATGTTTTACTTGTTTGTCCATACAACAACTCGACTTACTTTAGTATTATGTCGTTGGTTCAATATAACTCATTTTTATGATTTGTCAAGCAAAAATTTTCAGATATTAATGAATTACTATTTTTTAATTTTCGTATTTTTCTCGCTCATGATTGATCGTATAACTTAGGAAGTAGTGGATAAGAGAACTTGTATTTCTTTTCCCTTCTTCATACGTTTTGAGTGAAAGTCTTCGTTCTTTTAAGAACTCCTGCAAGAGAGGTTTCTCTCTGGGACTTTCATCTCCACGTATCCACAGTTCCTTTCTCCTCAAGCGAGATTCCGCTCCTGCAATTTCATCTAACTATCAATCAATAGGAGAGCAAAAACCATGGAACCCATAACCGCAACTGCCCACGAGCAGAAAGATATCAGTAAGGTCGACACGCTCACCGTTACCGACAATCGTACCGGTAAGCAGTACGAAATTCCGATTGACAATGGAACCATAAAAGCAATTGACCTACGACAGATCAAAACCGATTCTGAGGACTTCGGTTTGATGACGTACGACCCTGCATTCATGAACACTGCGTCGTGCAAAAGCAAAATCACCTTTATCGATGGCGACAAAGGAATACTGCGTTACAGAGGTTATCCAATTGAAGACCTTGCTGAGCGTTGCTCGTATCTCGAGGTCGCTTATCTTCTGATTCACGGCGAATTGCCGAACAAGACGCAACTCGAAGAGTGGACAAACAACATTACCACACACACTTTTGTCCATGAGAACATCAAGAAGTTTATGGATGGATTCCACTACGACGCGAATCCAATGGGAATGTTTGTCAGCACAATTGCCGCACTTTCAACGTTCTATCCATCTGCAAAAAAGATTCAAGACCCGCAGGAACGCATCCTGACGACTTATCGCCTCATTGGCAAAGTGCCGACGCTTGCAGCGTTCGCGTATCGCCATAGCATCGGTATGCCATACGTTCATCCCGATAACGAGTTGAGCTATGCAGAGAACTTCTTGAGTATGATGTTCAAAGTGGCGGAACCGAAGTTCGAGCCAAGCCCGGTTCTTGCGAAAGCGCTTAACATACTCTTTATCCTCCATGCCGACCACGAGCAGAACTGCAGCGCAAACGCAATGCGCTCCGTCGGAAGCTCGCATGTTGATCCGTACAGCGCAGCAGCGGCTGCGGCAGCGGCACTGTATGGTCCGCTACATGGTGGAGCAAACGCGGAGGTGCTTTACATGCTTGATGAAATAGGAAGCAAAGAAAAGATTCCATCATTTATTCGCGAGGTGAAAGATGGAAAAGGGAAGTTGATGGGCTTCGGGCATCGCATCTACAAGAACTATGATCCTCGCGCCACGATCATCAAAAAGCTCGCCGATCAAGTGTTTGAGATAACCGGACGGAATCCGATGCTGGATATTGCTCTTGAGCTCGAAAGAATCGCCCTTGAAGACGACTACTTCATCAAACGCAAGCTGTATCCGAACGTGGACTTCTACTCGGGCTTGATCTATCAAGCAATGAAGTTCCCGGTGGATATGTTCCCAGTTCTCTTCGCAATTGGTAGAATGAGCGGCTGGCTCGCACAATGGCAAGAGATGCTTCTCGATCCCGAGCAGAAAATTGCTCGACCGAGACAAGTCTATCTCGGGTTTGACAAGCGAGAAGTTGTATCGTTAAGTAAACGCTCCTAACATTCTTACAACGAGTCGCTCTGCTTTAGCGTTGCTGCATAGATTGTTGCAGGGTTCGTGATGGCAAACGCAAGCAGGACGACTCGTTGGTATTTTCATTCAAAGATAACAATGGCTATGGTACGCTCCAGACACTTGACGATGAGCATCCCCCTTGGATGTCAGTTGATGTTCGGACAATTGCTCCCACAATCAATAGACGACGACACAGAGGCTCTGTTGAAAAGCGAAGCACGACGCTATCAAACGTTGATGAAGGCTTCGCTCAACCCTGCATCCGATGCGAACATCGACGTGAAGTATTACAAGCTCGATCTCACCATCACAGCTTCTCCGAACTATTTGCGTGGCGTAGTAACTATGAAAGCAACAAGCATAGTCGCAAGTCTTACATCCATCACGCTCGACTTGATGGACACGATGACTGTTGATTCCGTGAAAATGGAGAACGCAAGAGTGCAATTCGTCCAGCACCCCACTACCGTGTCAATCGAACTCAACCGAAGTTACGGTTACGGTCAGATGGTGGTGCTGGATGTTTTTTATCGCGGCGTTCCCATCAGCACGGGCTTCGGAAGTTTTGAATTCGGCAGCCATGCAAACACGCCGTGGGTCTGGACACTCAGCGAGCCATACGGCGCGAAAGATTGGTGGCCCTGCAAAGATCATGCATCAGACAAAGCAGACTCAGTGGATATTTGGGTTACGTGCAGTCGCGATTTCAAAGTCGCATCGAACGGCAAGCTCATTAGCATCGTCAACAATCCGGACTCAACGCATACATACAAATGGGCTGAGCGATATCCTATCACGACATATCTTGTGTTCGTTTCTCTCACCAACTATGCTGAGTTCTCCAACTGGTTCCGCTACTCGCCGACGGATTCGATGCAAGTGCTGAACTACGTTTTGCCCGAGCATCTCGCCGATGCGCAAGATAGTCTTCCGAGAGTGCTGGACATGCTCAGAATCTTTTCGGACAAGCTTGGTCTCTATCCATTCATCAATGAGAAATATGGCCACGCGGAGTTCGGCCGCGGCGGAGCTATGGAACATCAGACAATGACATCACTCATTCGTCCCGCGTTTCAAGAGTATGCACTGGCGCATGAGCTAGGCCATCAGTGGTTCGGCGATCTTATCACGTGCGCGAATTGGCAGCACATCTGGCTGAATGAAGGTTTCGCCGCATACACCGAAGCGATCTACGCTGAAGGCAAATACGGCGCTCCGCGCTATTGGGAGATAATGCTCGAAAAGATGCGCGTTGCAAAAACGGGCGTCGGCTCAATCTTCAGAGCTGACACAACAGTAGTGCGACAACTGTTCGATGGGCCCACGGTGTACCTGAAGGGCGCGAGCGTGCTGCACATGCTGCGACACGTGTTGGGCGATTCGGTGTTCTTCAGTTGTATGAAAAGCTACGTCGCCGACCAACGCTTCCGATTCGGAGTCGCGCTCACGGCTGATTTTCAGAATGTGTGTGAGACAGTTTCAGGAAGGCAACTCGGTTGGTTTTTCAATCAATGGATTTATGGTGAAAAGTATCCAGGGTACAGCTATTCATGGAGAGCAATACCGGATACGAACGGCGGGTACATCGTGAACATTACTGTCAATCAAACGACGGGCACAACGAATCCCTCGTTCTTCACAATGCCGACTGACTTCAAGCTTTCATCTTTAGGGTGGGATACGACGGTGGTTCTCTTCAACACAACGAACGGTCAACAGTTTCGATTCTGGGTTTCTCATCAGCCGACAACTGTAGAGCTTGATCTGGAAAATTGGATATTGCGAGACGTAACGCAACTGAATTCTGTTGCTTCGCGAGATGTATCTCCAACGGAATTCAAGTTGGAACAAAATTATCCGAACCCGTTCAACCCCACAACAGAGATCAGATATCAGACGTCAGAAGTCAGTCACGTTTCGCTGAAGGTGTATGATCTGTTGGGAAGAGAAGTTGCGACGCTGGTGGATGGCGTTGAGGAAACGGGGTACAAGGCGGTGAGGTTCAATGCAGGCGTCTTGTCGAGTGGCGTGTATCTCTATCAACTGAAAGCTGGCGCCTTTGTCGCCTCTCGCAAGCTTCTTGTTCTGAAATAACGTAGGTTTTCAGAAGCATAGGGGGCTGTTCCATCACAACTCAATAATCTATTCACACACACTCAAAGGAGGTACTATGAATCTTGTCGATCGAGCAAAGAACATCATCTTGACACCCCAAACGGAGTGGCAAGTGATAGCGGCGGAGGAACCGAGCATCGGACAGATCATCACAGGGTACGTGATTCCGCTTGCCCTGATTCCGGCAGTAGCAAGTATCATCGGCTGGGGCGTAATTGGCAGGGGCATCACGTCGCTCAATTTTGGTATTGCCAGCGGCATAGTGGCATTCGGCGTGGCGGTTCTCTCAGTGTATCTCGCTGCCTACGTGATTGATTTCCTGGCGCCGAACTTTGGATCGCAGAAGAATTTAGGGAGAGCGATGCAGCTTGTCGCATACTCAAGCACGCCCGGTTGGGTAGCAGGCGTCCTGAACATCATTCCTGTCATCGGATGGCTTGCAATGTTGGCGAGCCTGTACGGGCTTTATCTTCTGTATCTTGGGTTGCCACAGATGATGAAGACTCCACAGGACAAAGTTCCCGTGTATCTCATCGTCGCAATTATAGTTGTAATAGTTGCGTATGTCATCATCGGGGGAGTCCTCAGCGCTATCCTGTTCGGGATATTCGGGGTGAGCGCACTCGCAACAATGGGTGGGCTGTAACCGACAATTCACAATTAACAATTCATCGCCTGCCTGCCGAACTGCACGCCTGCGAGCCGAAACGCCCTTCGGTCGACGACTCGACTCGGCGAGCGTGCAGGCTCGGCACGCAGGCAGGTTCACCGTTCACGAGTTTGCTGTGTTCGAGCTGAATGGTGAATGGTGAATTGCGAACGGTGAATGCTCAGCGATGGGTGTGCGACATATTTGTAACGCCATGTCATTCTGAACCCTTCGGCGAAGTTTACCCTGAGCGTAGTCGAAGGACTCAGGGTAAACTCCGCGAAGCGGAGTGTCCGACCCGAAGGGTTCCTTCGGAAAGGACTCCTACGGAGAAGAATCCATAAACGACTTTTGAAGGCAACCTTCTGCGCAGGTTGTGCCCGGATGAAGGTTGCCTTCAAGTGGATTCTTCGGTCGCTCCGCTCCCTCAGAATGACAAGACCTTGACCGTGGCTGAATCTTCACGAGCATTCAGATTCTATGAGACAGCATTGCTTTACACTCTGTTGCCTACAAATAAGTCGCAGACCCGTCAGCGATCAATGGTCAGCCCTGAGCGAAGACGAAGGGTCAATGTTCAATCTCTCAGGCGGTGTGCATCACCGCATAGCTCAACACTAACAAGGAACAAATCTATGGCAGACAAGAAAGCAGACCTGGCTGGCCCAGGAATTGGTGACTACGACGAGCTGGAAAAAATCCTTCCGACGGATTATCGCTCACTTCTTACACCGAAAGAAACACAGAAGGCGATCTATGAAGTGAAAGACTACATCGAGGATCACTTGTGCAAAGCGCTGAACTTGATAATGGTGCAGGTTCCTCTGATCGTTGACGTCGAGAGCGGCGTGAATGACATGTTGGATCGCGATGGCTCACGCACACCGGTTCAGTTTCACATCTCCAACGATTATGACAAGCACCCGATTGATGCGCAAGTGGTGCAGGCGGCAACGAAATGGAAACGCGTTGCGCTCAAGCAGTTCAAGATGAAGGTCGGAGAAGGGCTGTGCACGGACATGCGCGCTGTACGCAAAGATTATTTCCTCGACCACGACCACAGCGTCTACGTCGATCAGTGGGATTGGGAAAAAGCAATCACCGAAAAGCAGCGCAACTTGAAATTCCTCAAAGGTGTCGTCGAGAAAATCTGGGAAGTGCTGACGGGCGCGGAGCGCCATGTGCAAAGGAAATTCCCGAAACTCAAGACGAAGAAATATCCCAACCTGCCCGATAAGCTTACCTTCTTGCACGCGGAAGATATACTCGACATGTACCCCGATCTGCCGCGCAAACTCCGAGAGACGGAGGTTCTGCAAAAGTACCCAGCGATATTCATCATCGGCATCGGTTGGCCGCTGAAGGATGGCTATCCGCACGAGAATCGGGCTGCGGACTATGACGATTGGGTCACCGAGACAACATCGAACGACGGACGGCCCATGCACGGACTAAACGGCGACATCCTTGTGTGGAACCCGGTGACGCGTCGGCGGCATGAATTGACTTCGATGGGAATTCGCGTGAATGCTGAGTCTCTCAAGAAGCAGCTCGAGATGGCAGGCCAGCTTGAGTCGTTGAAGTTCCCGTATCATCAGGGAATCATCAACGGCGAGCTTCCGCTCAGCATCGGCGGCGGCATCGGACAGTCGCGCACGTACATGCTTCTGCTGAAGAAGGCGCATCTCGGAGAGGTCAGTGTCACTGTATGGCCGAAGATATTGAAAGAGATGTGCAGTAAGAAGAACATTCATGTGTTGGATTGAAGAATCCATTCGGTGAAGGTGTTGCATACACCGGTTTAAAACCCGCCGAGACTGAGGTCGAGCCGGGCATCGAGGCAGCGGACAAAGCTCTGCCGAGAAGCTCAGTTGAGAAACGACTCAAGCAGGTGAATGAAACAATTCATCATACTATCCACGAACAGTTCACAAATGCGATGGCGAAAAAGAAGTTTGACGCCAACAATGTGGAAGCTTGCCGCGAGTATGTGAAGGCATACGTTGAGTTCATCCACTATGTTGAACGGCTGCACGAGGCAGCGACGAAACCGGCAGAGGGACATTTGCATGAAGCCGGACGTTCGGATACACACGAAGGAAATTAGAAACTGATGTTACGCACAGAGGAAAAGATTCGCCACTCCCGAAGGGATGCCTTCGGCAAAAGGCACGAAGGTTTCACCAAGAAAAACATAAACTTTGTGAAGCCTTTGTGTCTTTGTGCCTTAGTGGCAAAGTTTTTTCATGAGGCATGCGTAACGTCAGTTAGAAAAACATTTCAAGCGAGAGAAAAAGAAATGGAAAGCCATTCAATAGACAGAATGACAAAGGGATGGTTATGTTCCGCTTCAGGTCTTACCTGAAATCCGATTTAGCGTATCGGATGCCTGACGAAATAGAACGCGGATAACGCGGATTGGACGGATTTGCACAGATTGGTTGTACTGTGCGAGGAAATATCGCGTCACCGAAAAGGTGAAACGTTGAAGTTGAAGATGACGCCAGTATTCCATACTTCAAAGAAAAATCCGTATCAATATCCGTTCAATCAGTGTCATCCGCGTTCCAATTATAACAATCTTTTGTGACTTGGCTTTTCTAAA
>Ga0082335_1002222_pt1 | contig 37119 bp, 29 predicted proteins | sample Subgrocontami58m_FD_72375 | JGI IMG/M metagenome (GOLD analysis project Ga0082335, IMG submission 72375) | Subsurface groundwater microbial communities from S. Glens Falls, New York, USA - GMW37 contaminated, 5.8 m (SPADES assembly) (version 2) ...
TCTGCCATCATTAATAAAACTTCACGGGTAATATTTTTGTTTGTTATTGTTTGTGGTTTCATGTAACAAAGAATAGCATTATCAACTATATTATGTCAAGTTATTTATTGCCGTTACTATATGTCTTGCCCCAACGACCATATCGCTCTTTGATAACTGCGCAATGAGTTTTGGAATGTCGCTTACAGGATATGTCCCATCTGCATCTGAGATGACAAGGGTATTGTATTTAGCATGCCGCATACCTGTTTTAATTGCGGCTCCGTAACCCCGATTTAAGGGGTGTTGGATCAAGATAACATCTTCAAATTTTCTCACCATTTCTGGCGTGTTATCGGTAGAACCGTCATCTACAACTATAATCTCCCATCGTTGACCGTGTTTTTCTTTTAATAAACGCAACGATTCAATTACACGTACTATGCCTTCCTTTTCGTTATATGCAGGAATAATGATGCTTACTTCTTCCATCCTATATAATCCTTTTCGTATTTTTCCGTTGTAATTAAGAGAAGAAGCAAGTTTAGATTTCACTATAAGATAAGGCACAAAGGCAGAAGGCACAGAGTTATTTTTTCTCGCCCACTTTCCTGATTAAACTACTGAGCATACGTTCTATTTCTCTGCTTTGCTCGTTAATATTTTTAAAATCTTCTTTAGACAGATACCCTAGGCAATGTCTTTGTTTTGCAATAAATCTGTGTTACTAGCTGCATGGACTTTTTGCCAGACAATTAAATCTCTATAACTATTTACCATTCTCTTCTGTCTTTGTGCCATCTGCCTCTATGCCTTTGTAAATACAGATTAAAATGTAATTTTGACATCGCGTATAATTATAATTTATACGCAAGGCATTCTCAATCTTTTTTTAATCTCAGCTATCAAACTCAAAGATATCCGAATCAATATAAATAAATTATTGATTTTGATTATAATTAATTGTATACATATAGACAGTATCGGGGAATTTCCATGTAGGGGCAGGTTTCAAACCTGCCGATGCGCAGGCATTATAAATAAAAAGACACTACATTAAGGTATCCTCATTTAATTCAGTATAGGAGAAAAAAACATGAGTGAAGGGAAAAACAAGAACAACGAGGGCCAACCTTCAAAGAAATCCGTACCAGGACAAAAATCTCCCGCCAAATTACCTCAAAAAGAACAACCCAAACCCGTGGTTCCAACAAAAGCTACTGTTGCTGTTGGATCTTCCGTGTCGCTTGTAAAGAAAGCCGACGAAATTGGTGAAGAAATAGAAAGCAAACCCCTAAAATCTTTTGAAAAGAAAGAGCGGGAAAAGATGATTCAATCGTACGAAAGATTAATATTTAAGATGGTACGAGAGATTAACAACTCAAGACAATAATTTACCTGATAATAGTCAGATTACGAAATGGCAGGACATGAAAAGAAATACACTAAAAGAAAACTCGAATAATCTTAGGGTTCTTGTGACTTGCGGCAGAAAATGTTATTGTGATGCCTGTTACTAATCTTTGAGATCCATTACGTGGTTGTGAAGGAAGGTTATTATTTTATTTGCAGCATCGGTTGCTGACATGCTGGTTGTATTTATAACGAAATCCGCTGTTCTGTCGTAAAGCGGCCTTCTGTATTCTAACAGATACTCAATTTCCTCGTATGCGTTGCGATTGGTAAGGCTGGGTCTTCTCTGATCTGTCATGGTGCCCTTATGAATCCGTTTGTAGATTGTATCAACATCCGCTTCTAAAAGGATTATGATCCCACTTTTTTTGAGCGTTTTTACATTTTCTTCACGAAGGATTGCCCCTCCACCGGTAGCTACAACTCTATTATCTAAAAGACACAATTCTGCAATGATCTGAGTTTCAATCTCCCGAAACAACTTTTCTCCGCCTTCTGCAAAAATGTCTTTGACCGTCTTTCCTTCCTTTTGCTCTAAATACTCATCGGCATCAACAAATTCCTTATCAAGCCGTTGTGCGAGCATTTTACCTATAGTGGTTTTACCAGTGCCACGAAAACCAATCAAGATGATATTCAAATCTGTAAAAGTGACTCAGTCACCCTCCATAGCTAAATTTTGTAACAGTTTAACCCCTCCCCTAACCCCTCCCATCGTTCGACTGAGCTCACGACGAAGTCAAGGGCGGGGGATATTTCCACCCCCTGCGCCCCCGCCAGCGGGGGACATTTCCTTCCCCTGTCCCCCTCACTGAGGGGGAGAAAGGGGGAGGGGGGAGGCCAGGTGGGGGTGCTGAACTGTTACGCTAAATGTTTATAAGCAATTGCTTCTACTATTTCAACAGACGGCATCTGGCCTGTCCATAGTTTAAATTGTGCCGCCGCCTGATGGACAAACATTGACAAACCATTTATAGTCTTACAACCTTGAGCCTTGGCCTCTTTCAATAATTTTGTTTCTATAGGGTTATAAATAGTATCGAAGACGATCATGTTGGGCTTTAACTTATGCTTGTCAATGGGCGTTTCATTGATTTTTGGAAACATACCCACAGGCGTGGCATTAATCAATATATCCGTATCGAGTGATTGTGTCTCATCGAATTTCCTGACAAGACATCCAACGTCCCTGGCAAGTGATTGCGCACGTTCGTAGTTTCTATTAATAATCGTTATCTGCGCCTGCCGCTCCTTTAATCCAAAGGCAATTGCACGAGCTACTCCTCCGGCGCCTACAAGGGTAACCTTCTTTCCTTTTAAATACGTTTCCCCTAAATATTTTGCAGATACTTGATTGACGCCTTCCAATACCTTAATAGCTGCCTCACAGTCGGTATTAAAGCCGACCAATTGCCCACCCGTGTTTACAATAGTATTCACGGCTCCGATCTTCTTTGCTATTGGGTCGATCGCATCCAGATAATTTACTACAGACTCTTTATGAGGAATTGTTACACTGTAACCTTTAACATCCAATCCTCTAAACTCCCTTATAAAATCACCAATATTATCTACCTTGAAAGGAACATAAATGCCGTTAAAATTCAGTTCCTTAAAAAGCGTATTATGAATGACCGGACTGATGCTATGAGAAACCGGATTGCCGATCAATCCGTAAATTGCCGAGTGAGTATCCTGTCTTCTAGCCTGATAGGTGTTTAAAAGTTCGTGGATATTGATCTGGCCAGGGGCAGATTCTTTCCCAGCCTGAAGCGAGGCAAAGGTCAAATAGCTGCCGAATCTTTTATACAAAATACGGCTTATAATGCCCAGCTCTCCCATACAGAAGGAGATTGTAGGCGTTTGGGATTGTTGGAGAAGTTGATATATTCTGACGTTGTCTGTAATGTTGTTGGCGTGTGTAACAATTTTTACTATGTCGGCGCCACTCTGACTGAGTCTCTTGTAAATATCTGTTAAGTCATCGGGTGTTTCACGGAAATTGTGGTAGGACACAATGATTTTTGTAGGGACACGGTGCACCGTGTCCCTACGTATATGTTGAATACTGTCATGTTCAATATCCACATAATCGGCCTGTAACCGTATAGCAAGTTTTAAGAGCGCAATTCTCTCTTCTTCGCTTCCGGTAAACCTGCCTCCTTCCCGAACAGGCCTGTTAGTAACAATCACAGCCTTTGTACGCTTTTCAAGTAAACGTTTCAGGTCAACGTTCTTTATATAGTCAATGCGTAATTCGACTATATCTGCAACCATGGATGCCTCTGCCATATCATGAAGGGCGTCTGCAAGGTTGTTTGCAATGATGGGTATACAGATCATAGAATATTTATGTACATGTACAGGGATTTCAATCTTTTGTGTTTCCCCTCTAAAAAGAGGGATAAAGGGGCATAAGTGTTAACTTAAGAAAGAACTACAGCTTTTCAGGCAAAATATCGAATGCAGAACAAGGAATATTGAATTTCGAAGGGAAAAAACTTAATAATTCGACATTTTCTGTTCGATATTCGATATTTGAATTTCGAATTTGTCAAAAAAACGATAGTATTGTTATTCAGCACCGAATAGCTCTTTTAGTTGCAGCTACGCCACGCCATGAATGTGTTTCTATTCGAGTTGTTTTGTGTCTATTCGAAGATGAACGATTATCGTTATTTTGCAGTTACTTTATTGATGGCATTTAAATAAGCCTTTGCGCTGGCCTCAATAATGTCTGTGCTCACCGCACGGCCTCGAACGGACTTACCATTCACCTCGACATTCACGGAAACCTCACCCATAGCGTCTTTCCCGCCAGTGACAGCACGAATGTTATAATCCTGCAATTTTCCGGATATTCCCGTCGATATGTCGATTGCCTTGAAAAGCGCATCAATAGGGCCGTCTCCAATCGTGGTATTATTTACCACGCGGCCGTCTTGCAGCTTGAGTCTTACCCCTGCGGTAGGTACCGCGTTAGGACCGCAACTGATACTAAGGCTCTCCAAATGGAAGATATTGGGTACGTCCATCTTTTCTATCCCTATAATAGCTTCAATATCTTCATCAAAGACCTCTTTCTTTTTATCAGCAATGTGCTTGAATTCATCAAAAGCACGTTCAAATTCTTCTTCAGACAATTCATATCCCAGTCCCTTAATCCGCTCTTTGAAGGCATGTCTCCCTGATAATTTCCCAAGTACAATCCTGGTTTTCTGAAGCCCGACGTCTTCTGGTTTCATAATCTCATAGGTCGACCGTTCCTTGAGTACCCCATCCTGATGCACTCCGGATTGATGTGCAAATGCATTCTCGCCGATAATGGCCTTATTCCTCTGTACTCGCAGTCCAGTTAGGGTACTTACCAGCCTGCTGGTAGCAATCAGCTCTTTTGTAACAATACGAGTAGAACAATGGTAAAAGTCCCGTCGTGTCTTAAGAGCCATAACGATCTCTTCTAATGCAGCATTTCCAGCCCGTTCTCCAATTCCATTGATGGTGCACTCAACCTGCTGCGCGCCGGCCTTCACGGCTGCAAGTGAATTAGCCACGGCAAGTCCAAGGTCATTATGGCAGTGAACGCTGATCACAGCCTTCCCGATATTTTTCACGTTTTCTTTTAAACCCAGAATAATGGAGGCATAATGGTCAGGTACTGCATAGCCAACTGTGTCGGGAATGTTAACTGTCTTTGCACCGGCGTCAATAACGGCCTCTACAACCTGGATGAGAAAATCCAACTCCGTTCGAGAGGCGTCTTCCGGTGAAAACTCTACGTCGTCCACATACTTTAAGGCATGTTTAACCCCCTTTACGGCTAAATTGAGAATCTCCTCCTTTGCCTTGAGAAGCTTGTATTTCCGATGTATCTCCGAGGTAGCCAGGAAGACGTGTATCCTGGGTTTTTCTGCCTTTTCAAGCGCCCTGGCAGCGCTGTCAATGTCATTCTCAACTGCGCGGGCAAGACCTGCAACAGAAACACCCCGTATTTCACGGGCAATCCTGCTGACCGATTCAAAATCTCCCGGCGATGATACAGGGAATCCCGCCTCGATAACATCCACATTTAATAATGCCAATTGCCTGGCAATGTTTACTTTTTCATTAATATCCAGGCTCGCTCCGGGCGATTGTTCTCCATCGCGAAGGGTGGTATCGAAAATAATTATGTTATTTGTCATAAGAATTACTCCTGCGCTTTATCCTAAATTATATTTTGCAATGCAAATTTTACTACACACCTTAACCACATTCAATAACTATTTGACAATAGGATGCTACTTTGATAGATTGAATTCTCAATAATTGAGGACGGAGATTTACTCAGATAATATTTTATTTTTAGTTTTGTTTTAAAATCTCAATAACCTACGTTCAATCATATCCAAATTTTGAAATTCCTAAATGTGAATATAAAAAAACAGTTTTGGGTACTTTTACTCCTGATTACTTTTCCGACAGCATGCTGGTCTCCTTACTATGCAAAGGCTGAAAAGAAGCCAAAAAAGGGGTATCTGAATTCAATTACCGATAAGATCACAGGCGCAACTACACCAGCACAGCATAAAACAGAGGGCATTTCTTACTTAAAAAAAGGGATGACAGAAGAGGCTTTGGAGGAATTGAAACTGGCGTCTGAAGGAATAAAAGATGATGGGGAGCTGCACCACTATCTGGGAAAGGCATATTATGAGAATGACAAGTATGATGATGCCGTTACTGAGTTGCTTGCTGCCGTAACTTATTATAAGACAAACCAAACCGCGGAAAAGGCGGATGTTTACAATGATCTCGGTTTAGCTTACAAAAAGAAAAATGCTTTTACGGAATCACTCTCCGCTTTTAAGGAAAGCCTTGAGCTCAATCCATCAGTGGCTTACACACACTATAATCTGGGACTTCTCTATTATGAAAAAGATATGCAGGATGAATGCATTACTTCATTAAAAAAGGCGAACAAACTTGATCCGAATTCAACAGACACTCATTTTATCCTGGGAATGGCTTATTATAAAAAAAAGGTATTTGACAAGGCCGTCAATGAGTTCAAACAAACAATTGAGTTAGATCCTAAGGATGCGGAGGCACACAATTATCTTGGTGCATTGTATTACGAGCAAGGGTTTTTGGGAAAGTCTGTCACCGAACATAAAGCAGCCGTTCAGCTAGACAAAAATTATCCTGAGGCCTTTAATAATCTCGGAATTGCACTTTATGCAAAGGGTGATCTCAGGGAAGCTGCAGATGCCTTTAAAAAAGCACTGGAACTGGAGACTGATTTTGCAGAGGCGCACTACAATCTTGGACTACTCTATAGCGAAGAAGGCAATCCTGAAGATGCCGTAACTTCACTAGGGCAGGCGCTAAAGCTTAACCCGAAAATTGCGGAGGCACACTTTACCCTGGGTGAGGTTTATACGGAAAAGGATATGATGGAGGAAGCGTTATCTGAATACAAAAAGGCCATCGACGTCAAACCCACATATTCGGATGCATATTATAATTACGGTGAACTCCTTGCGGCTCAGGGTAAGCATGATAGTTCCATTTCCGCATGGAAGAAGACTATCGAGCTAAATCCGAAAAATACCGATGCATACTTTAACCTGGGAGTAGCATTTTATAATCAGGGCAAGCTTGACAGGGCTATTTCTATGTGGACCGAAGTTGTTGAGATCAATCCGAATGATTATGATGCCCTTACCAGTCTCGCAGATGCCTACCATGTAAAAGGTTTAACAGACAAGGCCATACAAACCTGGGAAAAGATTACAGAGGTTTATCCCAACGATGCGGAGGTGTATTATAAATTAGGCAATGCCTATGCAAAGAAAAACATGTACACCACAGCCATTCCACAATGGGAAAAGGCGGTGGAAATAGACACAAACCTTGTAAACGCCTATTACAATCTTGGGCTTGTCTACCAAAAGCTTGGTAAACACGATGAAGCGATTGAAGTCTATAAAAAAGTTTTGGATATAAATGCTGATGACATTGGCGCCCATAAAAATCTGGGATTACTTTACCAGGAGAAGGGCATGCACGTTGAAGCCGAATCTGAATTCGCTATTTCTCAGAAATTGGAATCAATCCAAACCACAAGCAAACACGAGTAAAACAGTTAAAAAACTCGTGACAGTTTAATTTTTTGAAAACATTAGTGGTTGAAAATGCCTTGATGTCAGTATGTAGGGGCCATTCATGAATTACCCCCACATTGTTCCCTGAAACAGGCGGTGAGGTGATGTTAGAAGAAAAATCAGGATTAATGTCACGGAGATTTCTGCTGAAGGCGTTTGGGACAGGAGCGGCCTGGTTGGGCATAAGCAAGTTGGCTCCTGCTTTGGCTCAAGTTTCCGGCCAGTCTCTTGAGCTGTTACCCGGCGTCACGGGACCTGAGGCTAATCCTTACTGGGGATCGGTAGGCCCCTTTGTCGTCTATCCCCAAAAACTTCCCTTGATTCTGCTCACTGATCGTCCAGTCCAGCTTGAAACACCGAGAAATTACTTCCTAACCCCTTTCACGCCAAACGCAGCCTTTTACGTGCGTTGGCATCTCGATGAAATTCCGAATGCCGTGAGTCTTTCTGATTGGCGTCTTTTTGTGGAGGGAAATGTTGAAAAACCTTTGACCTTGTCCATGTCAGACCTGATGAGTCAATTCAAGCCTGTCTCCATTGCGGCTGCTAATCAATGCTCTGGCAATAGCCGCAGTCGATTCCAGCCGAGGGTGCCCGGTGGACAATGGGGGAATGGGGCCATGGGTAATGCCCTCTTTACGGGAGTGCTTCTTAAAGATTTGTTGAATGCTGCTGGGGCCAAGACAGGTTCTTTTCAGGTGCAATTTGAGGGACTAGACAAGGGCAGAGGGCCGGCGGGCAAGGGTTCGCATAGTTATTTAAAATCTTTGGGTCTTAGTGATCCAGTCATAGGTGAAACCTTCGTGGCTTATGAGATGAATGGAGAACCACTGCCCATGCTTAACGGATTTCCGGTGCGACTGGTAGTTCCGGGTAAGTTTGCGACTTATTGGACTAAGGCATTGACCTGGATACGGGTATTAACTGAACCTGACACTAATTATTGGATGGCGAAGGCTTATTGCATTCCCAATACTCCACGGGGTAATACCACCCCAAAAGATGTCAATGAAGGTAAGGTAGAGATGATACCAATTGGGTCGATGCCGGTACGATCGTTTATTATTACTCCGGATGGATCGGGCAAAATTCCTGAAGAGATGCCAGTAAAAGTGCGAGGTATTGCCTTCAGTGGCTATGGGCGTGTGGTCAAGGTGGAGTTCTCATGGGACGGCGGCAAGTTTTGGACCAAGGCCGAACCCGGAGAAGATTACGGCCCATATTCTTTTCGCACCTGGGAGATTACATGGATTCCTAAGCGTACTGGCAAGTACGTGCTTGCCGTGCGGGCGACCGATGAGAAAGGTAATATCCAGACTGATGAAGGTGTCTGGAATCCCGGAGGCTATCTGTGGAACAAGATTGAGCGCCAGGAGGTATCTGTGGGTGCGGCGAAATAGTATAGATATCGGTATTTAAATTTTAAATTATGAGTAGGGTGGACTTCGTCGTGATGGTTCGACAGGCTCACCATGAACGGCACTGCATCCTGAGCTTGTCGAAGGATCAGCCGAACGATTAAGGCGTTGGTTTTTACGCTGAATCCACCGTCAATGTATTTGTAAATGGCGGGTTCGCTTCGCCCTTCGTACACTCAGGACAGGCTTAACCCACCTTACCGTAAACGAGAAGCCAGAAGTGAGAAACAAGAAACGTTTTCAGTTCTGAATGCAGGATTTTGTTTTAGTCTGGGGGGGAGTGAAATGGAAAAGGCGAGATGCTTTATAACAGGGCTTCTTCTGGTCATATTGAGTGGGACCATTTTTGCCGAAAGTGAGATCCCGGGTTTGATTCATAGCGGTCAGTACAGTCAGGGTACACTGGGCAGTGTTAATCAACCTGGTCAGACACAGCAGTCTTCCGATGGTGTGTATAGCGTGGGTGTATATCCCCTTTATACTCCTGCGCTTGCTCAAGGCGAGGGCCGCGAGATTATCCAGATATTTTGCAGGTTCTGTCACAGCACCACATACATCACCATGCAGCCTCCGCTTCCATCCACTATTTGGGAGGGCGTGGTCAATAAGATGGTCGATACGTATGGAGCTCCCATTTCTGAAGATTCAGCAAGGCAAATCATTAATTACTTGCGAACACATTATACCCAGGCAGCCCGTAAGCCGTAAATGTATACCTCATAGACCGCAGCAATAGAAATACTATCATTGCCTTTATTTTTTAATAGAGGCTTCTTCTATGATTACATCGTACTTATAACCACTTCCAAAGTCCTTGTCCTTAAAGAGAGTTCCCTGTGCTGTTACAACGTCCCCTACTTTGGAAATGTCCTGAGTGGTAACGACCAGATCATTATTGCCATCCTTTGCATTTCCGCTTCCGTCCTGTATGTGCAGCCAGTTCTTACCCATAATGCCGGCAGAAACCTTCACAACTTTACCGCTGATAACAACACTTTTCTTGTCGAGTTCAGATTTTTTTCCAAAAATCTCTGCCACTGTGTAAGCATTCGGGACGGTTGCCTTTTCCACCTTTATGTTCTCTGTCGTTGTGGTTTCTTCGCTCTTACTGCCCATTGAGCCGCCGTGAATACTCATTTTATCAGGTGCTCCATGTGGTGATTGCGCTGATGTGGGACCTGTCGTGAAGATGACTTTCTCAAACGTCCGATTCAGTGTCTTGCTGGTGAAATTGGCCATTTCATAACCTGGCGGCAAAGAGATGGTTTCCCCAACGGTTACCTTTGTTTCAGGTATTGCCGCCCAGGTCTTTTTGCCATCCTTTTCTATGCAGAGGTACGTATAACCGCCGCTATTCATCGTTTCAGCGATTTTGCCGGAAATGGAAGGCGCCTCTTGAGGAGCCGTACCTTGTGAGGGTTTCATATATACATCGGCCGGAGGCTTTTTGTCTGGTTTTCCGGCATATGTGCTATGCATAGAAATAACCGTTATTAAAGTTAGATTCAAAGTAAACAACATCGGTAATTTTCTCATTTCGCAACTCCTTGTATATTTTTCAATAAAATTATGTATAGCAAACACTACTAACACAAAGCATACATATTTTATCTCAATAAAACAAGCATTTTATGCTCATTTAAAAGAAGACTTATCCAGTCAAATCATTCCTGGTAAGACGGGACGCCGCCCATTGCTACAGCAGGAAACATTAGACAAGACACTGTTGAACCGGGGCATAGATGATGATGTGCAGGTTGTAGCCTACGACGACAAAGGTGGCGCAATGGCAGCCGCCCAACTTTGGTGGTTGTTACGGTGGGCTGGTCATGATGTTGTCGCTTTGCAAATAATCTGAATTCAGAAGGACTCTTTCTCTCGCGTGATGAATTGAAAGCTCGCTTTCAGAAGTTGCTTGATAATGTCCCTCCAGAACGTGCGGTATTCTACTGTGGTTCTGGTGTTACCGCAGCACACAACCTTCTTGCCATGTCTCATGCAGGCTTGGGAAATGCCCGCTTGTATGCCGGTTCGTGGAGCGAATGGATAACCAACGCTGCTCGCCCAACTGCAAGAGAAACTCTTTAATTTGCACATTCACCGCAGTATGACGAGCTTTAAAATGACTTGTACTTAATTTATTATTTCGTAAAGAGGGAAGGGGTAAAAAAAGGGGTCTTCATCATTCCCCGGATAGTTTGCCATTCCTGAGCGTCATAGGTATAAAGCCCATATTGAAGCGTGTGGGGATCGTCTCTGAGTCGAAAACTACCAAACACTCTGTCCCAAAAAGAAAAGATGCTTGAGTAATTTGAATCGGTCTCAGGCTGCCAACGTGAGTGATGCACACGATGTATATTTGGTGTGACGATAATGGTCCGAAGGCATCGATCCCAACCCTCCGGTAAATTGACGTTGCTGTGATGAAACTGGATAATTGGTAATAAGAGGATTTCGTAGAAGATTAACTGCCAGAGGTTCATGCCAAGTAAAGAGACAACTGCAAACCTTAATAGGGATGAAAATACAAGTTCTCCTGTGTGAAACCTTATGGCCGTCGTTACGTCCATCTGTGGGTCGCTGTGGTGCATGCGATGGAATCGCCACAAGAACGGGACGCGGTGGTTGGCGCGATGCCACAGATACATCCAGCCGTCCATTAAAATAATTGCTAGGAAGGTACCGGCCAGGGTATTTATATTCAACCAGTGTACTATTCCAAGAGAAAGCGATGCCGTCCAGTCCGTTATCTTTGCAGTAGGTTTTGAGAAAAGCAATCCAAGTACCACTGCGTTGAGTGCCGCAATGGTAAGGTTCCTCCGGGCGTGCATGACCCTGCTTTGTCTGCCCTGCAAGAATGGTGCCCATGTTTCCAAACCAAAAAGGACAGATACTATCCCCACGGTCGAAAATGCTTTTATGTAGTTTAGGGTTGTTAACTCGATGTTCAATGAGTTTCAATCTGGTAGAGGTAATTCATAAATTACCCCTATATGCAAATAGAAATAGTTGCCGAATACCTAATTAATAACCTTGATAAAGACATGTTGTTTTAGGCTGTCGATGTATTGTTTTTTTAATCTCATGGTTTCTTCGCGATACAGTCTTTTATAAATATCGTCCTGTACTTCTTCAAATTCCTGTATCTTTTCAGGTTTAATAAGTTCTATTTTAAAAATATGATACCCAACAGGCGATTCGGTGATTTTGCTGCATTCGTTGTCCTTTAAACTATAAACAACATCCCGAAGGTCTTTTCTTAATTCGTTGACCTCCTCAAAGCTGCACAGGCCGCCGTTTTCAGTATTTGGGCCATCTGAATGTTGTTTGACCAGGGTTGGAAAATCCTCCCCTTTTTCAAGGCGTTTCATGATCTTTTGCGCTACGGAAAGAGTTTCCTCCTTATTGTTGTTATGAGCAGAGAACTTGACCATGAGGTGCCGCAGTTTTATCTCTTTTTTCTGGCGGAATTCATCAATATTCTCACAATAATAGCGCCGCAGCAATTTCGGCTGGACTTTCACCTTATCATGGACATTTTCCTTCATGATCTTATCTATCATGATATCTTCCTTGAGTTCGTTCTTTTTTTCGATGGGATTTATCCCCTGGGCTTCGGAAATTTCGTAATATTTTGATAAAGAACCCACATTCTTAACCGCGCCTTTTACGAAAGAATCCAGGTCTTTATCCACCTCTTTCATCATTGCTTCATTTGTACCGAACAACTTGGTCGCCTCTTTAATCAGTACCTTCCTGTTAATAACTTCTTCCAGGGTATCGTTTAATATTTGATCAATTTTATCCATCAACTCATTATCTCTGTACCGATCCTGTGCTTGTTTGATGGATATGGCGGCGCGTTTTACAACGTCTTCCTGTGTGATAATTTCGTCATCGACAATGGCCTTAATAGAGTTGATGCTGTTTTGGCTATAATTGCCCACAGCCCCGTAAGAAGAGGTATGGGCGATGATGACAATGAATATTGATAAAAGATGATACTTAATAAATATTTTCAATGTTTAGCCTCTGCTGTTACTGATAAAAGTGAAATAATAAACTAAATTTTAAATGATTTATTTAAAAAATCCAGTAAATCCTCTGGTTTCATTTCTTTTTTAGGTAGTCTCAGGTGCAAGGTATTTTCATTAATAACCCGTATGTATTTTTTCAGGCTGGATAAACCTGTTTCAGCTCTTTTTAAATCTGCCACCTGTATAATAACAATATTGTCTACCCATACGATAGAACGAATTTTTGACTTTTGTGCAATAATCCTCAATTCGCTCTCAGAAAGCAGGTTTGTTACCGGGTGAGGGACGTCGCCAAACCTGTCTGTCATTTCCCCGGCAATATTCCTTACCTCCTCAAGGGTAGTAGATCGATTCAATCTGCGGTAAATATCCATCTTCAACGCATCTTCTGGCATGTAGCTTTTTGGGATAAACGATTCCAGCTTGAGGCTGATGGAAACATCGAATGGCTCTTCGACAGGCTCATGCTTTGCTTTCCGTACCGCTAATTCCAATAATCGACAGTACATTTCATAACCAACGGCTGCGATATGGCCATGCTGTTCTGTCCCCAGGATATTGCCGGCTCCCCGGATTTCCAAGTCTCGCATGGCAATCTTAAATCCTGCGCCCAGTTCTGCAAATTCCTCAATTGCCTTTACGCGCTTTTCAGCCTCAGGAGTGACTGGGCGATCGTTGGGTAATATGATATAGGCATAGGCGCGATGTTTGTATCGACCTACTCTGCCGCGCAACTGGTGCAAATCCGCAAGACCAAACGTATCGGCGCAATTGATAAATATCGTATTGACGTTTGGAATGTCGAGTCCTGATTCTATAATCGTCGTAGCTACCAGGATATCCGCCTGTCCATCAACAAAAGCGCGCATCCTGTGTTCCATGAGTTTTTCGTCCATCTGTCCGTGAACGGTCATTATCCGTGCTTCCGGCACAATTTCAGATAAATTTCGGGCGATTTGCTCGATATTATACACCCGGTTGTGAACGAAGTATACCTGACCGTCACGATTGAGTTCGAGTCTGATAGCCTGGCGTATACGTTCAGGGTCGTATCGAATAATTTGCGTATGGATAGCCTGTCTGCCCAACGGGGGGGTGTTCAGTGGAGAGATATCTTTAATACCCATAAGTGACATATGGAGTGTCCTGGGGATTGGTGTGGCGGTTAACGTGAGCACGTCTACCATCTGCCGGAATTTTTTGAGGCGTTCCTTGTGTTCGACACCAAATCGCTGTTCCTCGTCAATAATGACAAGACCAAGGTCTTTAAAATAGACGTCTTTCTGGAGAAGCCGGTGTGTTCCGATCAGGATATCAACAAGACCTGCGGATGTCTTCTCCAGGGTTTCCTTTTGCTCCTTACGTGTCTTGAAACGGCTTAATACATCGATTTTTACCGGGTAATCAGCCATTCGTTCTGAAAAGGTGCTGTAGTGTTGTTGTGCAAGAATAGTTGTTGGCACCAGTACGGCCACCTGTTTTCCATACATCACAGACTTAAAGGCTCCCCGCATGGCAATCTCAGTTTTTCCATATCCAACATCGCCGCAGATGAGCCGATCCATAGGTCTTTTTGATTCCATGTCTTTTTTAATGTCACGAATCACTTGAATCTGGTCAGGGGTCTCTTCGTAAATAAATTCCGCTTCGAACTCAGTTTGCCAATCAGTGTCATTCGGATAAACAATACCTTCTTTCGCATTCCGCAATGCCTGCACGTGCAGTAGATCGCTTGCAATATCGACAGCGGCGTTTTCTGCCCGCTTTTTTCTGATTTCCCAATACTTCGACCCGATCTTGTCGAGTCTGGGTCTGTGGTCTGAACTCCCGATGTACTTTTGTACCAGCTCAATCTTGGTGGCAGGGACGTATATCTTCGTCCCTTCGTCGTATTCGATTATCAGATATTCCCTTTTATATCCATCTTCTTCCAATGTTTCCATACCCAGGAAACGTCCAATACCATGGGAAATATGCACTACATAGTCTCTTTTTTTCAGGTCGAGAAAGGAGTCGATTGCCCTGGTCTGGATAGGCTTTTTTATCTCACGACGTTGTTTGTAACGGTGAAAGATTTCGTGGTGTGCAAGGATGGAGATTTGTATATCAGAGAACTGGAATCCTTTGCTCAGATGTCCTATGCGGAGTTCCAGTTGTTTCTTAATTTGTAACAGTTCAGCGCCCCCACCTGACCTTCGCCCTCCCCCTTTCTCCCCCTCAGTGAGGGGGACAGGGGGAGGGAATGTCCCCCGCTGGCGGGGGCTCTGGGGGTGGCAATATCCCCCGCCCATGGTGGGAGGGGTTCGGGGAGGAGGCTGAACTGGTACCTTGCGTAAATCATGAATAATCTCCTGAAACCGTTGTTCCTCCGCGATGTTGTTACAGAAGACTATCGTTCTGGTATGGGTTTCGATTACCGTATTTAATTCCGATGCAATTTCCTGGATATTTTGTGGGAAGTTATCTGCTGATTTTACATGAAATGTATATTCGTTGCTGTTTATTGCTAAAGGCAGTTTTTCTAAAGTTATCTTTACGAATGGGCTGAATTGACTGGAAATATCGTCATAGGTAAACAATCCTTCGCTTGCATTGGCATCAGTCAATATCTTCCTTGCACGATCTTCAATGCTTGCCGGTTCTTTAAGGACTATCCACGTATAATTATTGAGATACGAGACGAGAGACGTTTTCCCGTGTCCTGATTGAAGTGCGTTTGTCTCGTACATCTTATCTACGGAAAGTATCTGGCAACTATCTAATTCCTGTTCGGATTGCTGAGACTCGATGTTAAATCTGCGAATGGATTCAATTTCGTCACCAAAATACTCGATACGATAGGGGACATCCGAGGCATAAGGGAAAATGTCAACAATGCCGCCGCGTAAGGCGTATTCCCCATAATTCTCGACCTGAGACGTCAGTTGATAATGATGTTTCTGTAACCATGAGACGAGTTCTTCCCGTGGATATTCATGATTCCTCTGAAGACACAGGATATTTTTCGTAATAGATTTGGGAGACGGTACGGGCTGTAATAGCGCCTGGATAGGCGCTACAATAATATCGAACTTGTTTCCATCATAGATGTTGCCAAAATGTATTTGATTGAGAATACGAAGTCTTTGTGCCAGTACATCACCCTCATTTTCGTAGTTATTGGTAAAAATATTTTCACCGGCAGGGAATAATTCGGCGTGCCCGTCCAGAAACGTTTTCAGGTCTTCCACATCCTCTTCTGCCTCTTCAACACCGGGCACAACCAGAAGTATCCTGGGTCGTGCTTTTGTTGTCTTTAGTTGCTCACTTGCCAGAGCAGCCATGAAGAAGCTCGCAGACGATCCCCACAGCCCGTTGATCGTGCAATCATTTCCTGTCCGGAGCTGGCGAAGTATCTCGCTGTATTGCTTATTTGCCTGAAGTAACTTGATAAAATCTTTCATGAAATTTAATTGTAATGCAAAGAGAGAAACAAAATCAAGCAATTTGACAATACCCTTTGTTGTGAATAACTACCAGAGAATTTGTATACGAAAGGCTTGACAAGACAAATCAATCTTGTCTTGACAGGATTTACAGGATGAATAACAGGAACCACAGAGTCTCAGAAGGGCGCGGAGAAAGGCGTAAAAGATAAGGGGAAAGGGAGAATCGGGGATTTTTTAAGGATGGGTTAAACTTGCCCTGTTAGATAATTAAGACTGGAGACTTAAATTATCGGGTGATGCAGGCAAAACGTAACGCAAATCTTCGGGTTTGCCAGTTATCTAACAGGGCAAGCGCACCCATCGTTTTGCTTAGTTCGAGTAGGTTGGGCGAAGATGATCACACCCAACTAAAAGACTATATTTTCCAGTTGTCCAATAGTAAACCCTTAATGCGAGAAAAATGGCTTCTGTCAAATGCCAATCTTTCTATATCCTCAATGTCTTTTGGAGAAAGGCCTTCATATACCGTAGAGGCAAGGGAAAGTATATCAAATTTTTCAGCGTGATAGTCTTTAATTATAAGTCTTACTTTCTTATGTTCTGTAATGTTGTGAAGTGGAGATATTGGTTTAAAAACTCCATTTTCATATATTGCTTCAACTGTTTTTGCCATAGCTTTCCTCCTTTTCATCGTAATTATACGTTTATTGTGTGTTTTGTAAAGGCCAAATTAAGTCCTATGAAAGAAAAAAAGATATTGACAAACACAGTTGATTCTTGGTTAATGTGGGGAAATTCCTTGAATATTTCATGTAAATTTTGAGGACAAGCGAATGGCATTATCCTTGCAATCCAAATAACACCTATTATCAAATGGACAAATATCCCTTTCGAAAAGGAGGAAGTGAAATATGAGAAATATGCCCTTTTGTATGCCGGTTTTTTTGTTACTTTTTGCACTGAGCGGAGTTGGAGTGTCAATACATATTCCATCGGCTACTGCAGCGCCAACGGTAACAGCCACCATTTCGGTTGGGAGTTATCCCTATGGCGTTGGAGTCAATTCCTCGACAAACCGTATCTATGTGGCAAATGAGGCTAGCGGTACGGTTAGTGTAATAGATGGCGCTGCCAATACGGTTCTCTATACCATTTCGGTTGGGAGTCATCCCTATCTCGTTGGAGTCAATTCCTCGACAAACCGTATCTATGTGGCAAATTATTACAGTAATACGGTTAGTGTAATAGATGGCGCTACCAATACGGTTCTCTCTACCATTCCGGTTGGGAGTTATCCCACTGGCGTTGGAGTCAATTCCTCGACAAACCGTATCTATGTGGCAAATCAAAAAAGCGATACGGTTAGTGTAATAGATGGGGCTGCTAATACGATTCTCTATACCATTTCGGTTGGGAGCGATCCCTATGGAGTTGGAGTCAATTCCTCGACAAACCGTATCTATGTGTCAAATGCTACTAGCGGTACGGTTAGTGTAATAGATGGCGCTACCAATACGGTTCTCTATACCATTTCGGTTGGGAGTAATCCCTATGGAGTTGGAGTCAATTCCTCGACAAACCGTATCTATGTGGCAAAGTTTTATGGCGGCAATGCGGTGAGTGTAATAGATGGCGCTACCAATACGGTTCTCTCTACCATTCCGGTTGGGAGTGACCCCTTGGGCGTTGGAGTCAATTCCTCGACAAACCGTATCTATGTGGGAAATACAAATAGCGGTACGGTTAGTGTAATAGATGGCGCTGCCAATACAGTTATATCTACTGTTACGGTGAATGCTCCCCAGGGTGTTGGAGTCAATTCCTCGACAAACCGTATTTATGTGTCAAATTATAGTTATAGTAATACGGTTAGTGTAATAGAGGATTCTGCATCTTCGCCTCCCACAGTAACCACAAGTTCAGCAACAAACGTGACGTCAAGCTCCGCAACGCTCAACGGCACGGTGAATGCAAATGGCGCTTCAACAACGGCATGGTTCCAGTATGGCACAACGAGTGGGTCTTATAGCAGTACGTCAACCACACAGAGCCTAAACGGTTCGAGCGATACGACGGTAAGCATCGGTATTAGCGGACTGTCATCAAGCACGACCTATTATTACCGCATAGCGGCAACAAGCAGCGCAGGGACGTCGTACGGAAGCGAGTCATCTTTTACTACTTCAGACACCACAGTGCCGGCCGGCTCCCTCAACATCAACAGCGGTGCTTCGTACACCAATTCAAGTACAGTAACCCTGAGTCTTTCAGCAACAGATAGTGTAGGAGTAACGGGGTATTATCTTTCTGACAGTTCGACTATACCCTCTGCATCTGCCTCTGGCTGGACGTCTGTAACCTCGACTACCAGTTACAGCGCCAGTGTTTCGTATTCCTTAAGCGGCGGTGAAGGCAGTAAGACCATTTACGCATGGTACAAAGACGCTGCCGGGAACGTATCAAGCACAGCAAACGCCACGATTACCCTGGATACAACAGTACCTACGGTAACCATATCCAGTCCAACATCAAGTTCTACGTATACGGCTACCAGCAGTACGATAAACCTGGGCGGCAGCGCATCAGACAGCTCAAGTGGTATAAGCAGTGTGGCGTGGAGTAATAACAGGGGCGGAAACGGGACTGCCACAGGAACAGCCTCCTGGACGGTTTCCAGCATAAGCTTATCAACTGGAGATAATGTAATAACGGTAACGGCGAAAGACGGGGCAAATAACTCTGGGACAGATACCTTACAGGTAACATATGGAACGAGCAGTACGGTAAGCGCCCCCACGGTATCAACAGGATCAGCCTCAAGTGTGACGACAAGTTCAGCCACATTCAACGGGACGGTCAATGCAAATGGCGGCACTACAACTGTATGGTTTCAATATGGGACGACCAGTGGTTCCTACGGTAATACATCATCTACACAAACAGTAACAGGTTCGAGTAACACAACCGTAAGCATCGGCATCAGTGGACTATCAACAGGAACGGCATATTATTACCGTATAGCGGCAAGTAATAGTGCAGGCACATCGTATGGAAGTGAATCATCATTTACCACATCAGCGCCAACAGACACCACACCACCGACAGTGAGTTCCACGAGTCCGGCCAGTAATGCAACCGGTGTTGCTATAAGCAGCACAATCACCGCTACATTTAGTGAAGATATGAGTTCATCGACGATTAATACAAGCACTTTTACGCTAAGCAGTAGTAGCGGCAGCAACATCAGTGGAACGGTCTCTTACAGTAACAAGGTGGCAACATTTACTCCTTCAAGCAATCTATCATATTCCACCACGTATACAGCAACAATAACAACAGGAGTAAAGGATTCCAGTGGCAATGCCATGTCATCAAACTATACGTGGAGTTTTGCTGCAGCATCAACTCCTGACACCACAGCGCCAACTAATACCTCAGTAACTATCAATAGCGGTGCTTCGTACACGAATTCCACTACGGTTACCCTCAGTCTCTCCGTTACTGATAATACAGGAGTAACGGCTTATTATATCTCCACCACCTCATCCACACCATCATCATCTGCTTCAGGGTGGACATCGGTATCATCAACCACCAGTTACTCAGGGAGCGTTTCATATACCTTGAGCGGTAGTGATGGCAACAAGACGGTGTATGTATGGTTTAAAGACTCTTCAGGAAACGTATCAAACTCGGCTAGTGATGATATTACCCTGGACATGACAGCACCAACAATGACCATTACCAGTCCCACGTCCGATTCTACTTACACAGCAACAACGAATACAATAAGTCTCGGTGGCAATGCCTCAGATAGCGCGAGTGGTATAAGCAGTGTGACGTGGAGCAGCAGTGCTGGTGGGAGCGGGACTGCAATCGGGACGACAAGCTGGACAATTTCCAGCATAACTTTGTCAAATGAGGACACTACTATAACGGTAACTGCCAAGGACAATGCAGGTAATACAGCCATAGACATGATAACGGTAACATACAAATCCAGTAGTACGAATGTCCCGAAGGTTTCTACAGGTTCTGCAACGAATGTCACGGAAACCTCTGCAACACTGAATGGAACGGTCAATGCCAATGGATTGACGACAACGGCATGGTTCAACTATGGCACGAGCAGTGGCTCGTATACCCATACATCATTCACGCAAACAATCGGCGGTTCAAGCGATACGGCAATAAGTATTAGCATAAGCGGATTAACTGCTGGTACGAAGTACTATTATAAGCTTGCGGCGCAGAACAGCGCGGGTACATCAACGGGGAGTGAATCCTCGTTTACTACGAAGAGTATTACCACGATACCAACACCAGGGGTAACACCTCCACCAACTTTACCACCTTTGCCTACACCGCAGGTATCACCCAGTCCGGTAAATGAGGGTATTGTCTTTGGATTTGTGAATGATGAGGATGAGCAGCCGCTAGAAGGGGTAACAGTAACGATAAAGAGGGTTTTGCTGACGGCTGCATTACATGATATATTCGCGTCTTCTGACGAGTTTACTGACATTACGGAGACAGATGAAAATGGATATTATGAGTTCAGTGGACTCGGTGCGGGTGAGTACGCCATTACGTATGAGAAAGAAGGTTTTTTAGCCCAAACACAGGATATAAGTCTCGAAGAAGGCGAGTTAAAGGAACTTGAAACAGTCATCCTTGAACAAATTGAAATGGGCAATATATATGGGTATGTGGTGAATATCAAGGGCAGTCCGATTGAGTTTGTAAAGCTCAAACTCAGGGGTGTAAAGACGAAGGTGATTCAGACTGCATCCTCAGATGCGGATGGATTCTTTGAGTTTGCCGATTTAGAGGCGGACACCTATGTAATCATTGCCAAGAAGAAGAAGTATAGGAATGCACAGCAGAAGGTAACACTTGAAGAAGGCGAGTCAACGGAGATTGAGATCGTGATGAAGAAGACGAGCAAGCGGATAAAGGGATTACTGCTGGAAGAGGATGTGCAATAACAGGAAACCACAGACTTCGTCGTGAGCGCTCACGACGAAGTCCACCCTACTCATGCGGTTTTCCTGCGTTCTTTGCGTCTTTGCGGTGGGCTAAGTATGAGTAGGATGGGTTAAGCGACAGCGAACCCATCATTGTATTTGCTGGATCAATCGTCCTCGCCCCCGACAGCAGCAATCGGGGGGTTTCGGTTCAGGCTACAAGCCTGAACCAGCATAATGAGGGGAAACTGAAAAAACAGAGGCAGGAGGTACTTTGTGGTGGCGGGGCTGTTGAAAAGTCGTATGAGCGTATTATAAGTAGGGTAGGGGCTGAAAATTTTCAGCCCCTATCTTTTAGTGTTTCATCAGGTTTTTTAGTAACCGCATCCCGTACCGGGTGTAGTTTTTTACTTCTTCAATGCTTCTGATGTGGATGAGGGTGTTGGCAATATAACGTGGGTTCATATACAATGACCTTAATGCCTTTTTCCGCATATCGATGAGTTCGTCCTTAGTCACGTGAAGTGTACCAATTGCAGGGTTGGAGAAATAATTGTGTCCGACGGCCGAGTCCTCCATGATTCCAAAATCTTTGGCAATCTCATAAAATTCCGTTCCTTCATAAGGTATCGCAATGTGTATTTCAGAAAAATTACACCTCAGCTCTTTTGCCAGATTCAAGGTGTCCATAATCATTTCCCTTGTTTCCCACGGAAAACCGATTAAGTAGAAGCCATAGGTTTTGATCCCAAGCTTTTTACAGAGTTTTACGGCTTCTCGTGCCTGTGCTTGGGTAGTGCCTTTTTTAATCTGTTTCTGGATTTCATCATTTCCGGACTCGATCCCAAACGCCACCAGCCAGCATCCCGCCTTTTTCATCCAGGTGAGTCGTTCTTCGTCGATCGTATTTACCCGGCTGTTGGCTACCCATGCAATGTCAAGCTTACGGTTTATAATTTCCTTGCATAATTCGATCACTGATTTTTTATTCATAGTGAAGGTGTCTGCGCGAAAGAAGAAATTCCTTATGTGGTATTTGTTTACGCACTCTTCAAGCTCTGCAACAATGTTACCTACGGATCGCTCCCGTAATTTCATACCGGAAATGAGGGGAGAGAGACAAAATATGCATTGTGAAGGACAGCCCCTGGAGGTCTGGATTGTAGCCTGCGGTTCGCTGGTATCAGGTCTTGTATAAAGGTGGTTTTTCAATAGATCTCTTGCCGGAAATGGGATTTTATCAAGATTCGTCCAAAAGGATTCAGGTTCTGTTTGGATGATCTGCCCGGTGTGGTTCTTGAATAAAATGCCTTTGACTTTGTCTAAATCCGATTCCTGCCTTTTAGCGAGGATCAGGTTGTTTATAATTGTTTCAGCCTCACCAACTATAGCGGCATCCATGACGTCGTATACCGCGTCTTTCAGGTCTTCTTTGTTACAAGTGAAAAAGTGTGCGCCTTTTGCAATGGTAAATATATTCGGGTTGAATGACTTCGCAAGGGAAAATGCCTTCATATCGTCTTTGATCGTGGGGGTGGTGATGCTCATTACCAGGAAGTCTGGCTGTATCGTTTTGAGGTCGTCTTCGAAATGACTCCACAGCTTCCTCTCCGCGGGATAATCAGCGATAAAGGGTGTAACTCCTATTTGCCTCAGCATGGAGGCGATGTATCCGAGGTCATTGGGCGGGCGGAGTGATGTGGCGCTGCCTCCATCCACTTCAGCCTGGCACCTGTCTTCCCCGCGCTGGTAAAGGCCTACGGGGGGATTGAATAAAAGGGCTTTTTCTAATTTCATAGCATATATAAAGCAGCATAGCCGCATGAACCAAAGTGAATTTAACCACAAAGACACAAAGAGCATAAAAAAGAATTTGGATTTCTTTGTGTCCTTTGTGACTTTGTGGTTTCTAAAAACTTACGATTTACGAATTGAGACTTCGTCGGGATGGTTCGACAAGCTCACCATGCACGGCACTGCATCCTGAGTCTATCGAAGGGTCAGTCGAACGATTGAAAAAATCCGAAATCCGAAATCGTAAATCTAAAATTATATTATCCGTATTCTTTTTAAGTTTCCTTGACGATCCCTGGCTGTCCGTGTTTCTTATTTGGTGGACTCACTGTCGTTTAATCCACCCTAACATACTATTAGAATTTTTCTAAAGAATACACGGGTATTTTCTCGTATTTTTCAGGTTCTACGTGATGGTCAATTATGTAGTCAATTTTTTTTGTGACTTCAGGTTCAAGGTACTCTCCGTCACACTGGGAACATACCCATGCGGGAGTATCTTCAAAGACATAAAAGTTTATCCCATGACGTTCACTATGCACAATCTTCTTCTTTAAGAATTCACCACCACATTCAGGACATTGCATAAAAATTCACCTCCTCCTTCTCCATGGATCAATCCATTTATCAGGATCATACCAATGAACCGTTATTATGTATACCATTTGCCCATCCGAAGCACAAGAAACATAAAGAGGTTCATCGGTTCTCAGAAAATGCATTATAAGACACTTTGGAAAGGGTTGTGCATCGGGTGTTTCTTCAATAATGTTTCCTCTCAATATTACTTGTATTACTTCGTTTTCACGAATGCCTCGTTCAGCAATCCTTTTTCTTGCATGCGTTTTAATAAGATACCTTCCATCCTGAACAAGCTGACGAATATTTGTTAAATCTATTCTACCCATATAAATGCCCTGTCAGAAGTATCCTCCAGTTGGCAAAAAAGATTTACAAACTTTTCCTCTCCAGATTTAACGCCGACTTTAATGCTTGTATTTCACGTGACATTGCCGTAATCAACTCTTTTTTATTGATTTTCTTAAAATTTGCGATTTGCGATTTACGAATTGAGACTTCGTCGTGATGGTTCGACAAGCTCACCATGCACGGCACTGCATCCTGAGTCTATCGAAGGGTCAGTCGAACGATTGAAAAAAAATCGTAAATCCAAAATCGTAAATCTAAAATTATATTGTTTGCGTAAATCTGTGTCCCAATCAGTGTACGACGTAAATAAATACAACAGAAGAAATAACCCATAGGCATATATTGATAATCATGGGTTTATCGGTAAACATAATCTCCGTTGGACTGCCGCCTTCTTCTTTTTGATGCACTAAATAAAGATACCGAAAAATACCATAAAGTACAAACGGTATTGTATAGATGAGTTTTGAAGTGCCCAGTTTTTCAATCGTGTCTTTTGACATAGTATATAAGGCATAGCAGATCAAAGTAGATGCCGTCACGACGGCAATCATCTGATCCAGAAAGTAGGGGCTGTAATGCTCTAAGACCTTTCTATGGCTTGTAGCGTTATCTTCCAACAGAATGAGTTCATGTCTTCTTTTGCTAAAACCCAGAAATAGCGATAAAAGGATTGTACACAGGATCAGCCACTGCGAGGCGACTACGGAGATAATGACTGCGCCACCCAGCACCCTAAACACAAATCCTGCGGCAATAGAGACGACGTCGATGATCACGATATTTTTTAAGTAAATACTGTACCCTATATTGAGCAAGAAGTAGGCAAGGACGATGATCCCAAACAAGATGTTCATGTAAAAAGCAAAAAAAAGACTAGCAAGACAAACAAGGACGACGATCTTAACCGCCGTGTCTTTCTTTAGCTTTCCGGCCGCTAGCGGTCGCCGGGACTTGGCAGGGTGCAGTTTGTCTTTTTCAAGATCGACAAGGTCATTAATCATGTATGCACAACCTGTGATCATGCAAAAGATGGTAAATCCGATAATGGCCTCGATGTCCTTTGATGGATTGAGCAGATTTTTTGAAAACAGCAAAGCGGTAAAGACAAAGAAGTTTTTTATCCACTGCTCAGGCCGCATGGATAAAAGGACGTATTTAAGGATCATGTGATATTAGTTCTCTAGAATTTAATGTTCAAGGAATTTCAATGTTACATACATAGTAGCGCGAGATTTATCTCGCCTGAAGCAATTAAAAAGAAATATTAATCGGCATTTCCGGCGACGTTTATTGACTTGAAGTAAAAGGGTGGAACTTTCATTGAACTGTGCCATTCTGCCTTATCGCCGATTGCCACTATGTTATTAAACACCTCAAAGGCATTTCCCGCAAACATGCAGTCCTTCACCCTGCCGACAATTTCTCCGTTTTCAATCAGATAGCCAAGGTCAATATTCACGGAGAATTCGCCCGCAAGGACGTTGCTCTGGCCTCCGCCCAGTACCTGATCTACCAGCAGACCACATCTGATGTCTTTTATCATAGCCTCAAATGACATAGTGCCGGGTTCAACGGTAATATTTGAATTACCGGGAGAAGGTTGAGAGGAAAAACCCCGGTTGCCATTTCCTGTGGACTTCGCCTTCATAATCCCAGCGGTTTGCAAGTCGAAGAGATAATTTCTCAGAATGCCTTTTTCAAACAATGGGGTACGCTGTGATGGTGTACCCTCACTGTCACACGGATAACTGGAATCGGCCATATCGATTGTAGCGTCATCATAAATACTAACCCTTTCATCGATAATCTTTTCACCCAGCCTGTTCGTAAGAGGAGATGCGCCTTTTTGCACCAGCTTTCCGTTGCAGCCGGTTTCGAAAGTTGCGAGTAAATTTCCCATAGCCTTTGCCGTAACTATCACGGGATAAGCCCCAGTTTTTAGTTTCAATTCTTTTTCGGCAAGTTTCAAACTTCGTAATGCCTTATCGACGTGTTTGTTGAGGTCAGTCACAAGACTTTTTGAACCTTCTCCTTCTCCAATCCAGAGCAAACTTTGCCCTTTAACCTGCAATATTTCGATGCCTAAGCCAAATGATGTGGATGCAATGGAAATATCCAGTCCTTTTGAATTCATAAGCCTTAGCATTCCATACCCTTTGCCAAAACCAACGCTGCATTCATAGCTGGAATTCACCGATAAAGCCTTCTCGATAGCTTCCTTTCCGATGTCTACACATTTGTTGATAGGATAGTCTATGACGCGCTGGTCAAGCACGGCAACCTTTGGAAAGCTATTTTTAGTAGGGAAGTCAAAGGCGGCAACCTGACCAAACTTTGCGCTCTCTATGGCATTGGCAACCAGTTTTTCAGGCTTCCGAAAATCTGTGGTACTGGAAAATCCGATCCGACCGTCTTTAATTATACGGATTCCAATTCCGCGAATAGATTTAGTATTTACATATTTTAGTTTGTTATTTTCAAAACTCACCGACCGTGTTTCCCCTTCTTCGTAGAGAACTTCCACGGATGATGTCTGTTTTAAAGCCAGTTCCAATATCTTTTCTTCAATTTTATTCATGGATTTAATCCCTTTTTAATTTAAAAATAGCGGTTTTGTCTTCTTTCACTTCGCCAAGTCCTTCTGTTTTTATGCGTAAACGCAAATCGTTGGCGCTGTCGGCATAGGCAATGGCATTTTCATAACTGACCTTGCCTTCCTTATAAAGATTGAATAACGATTGGTCAAAGGTTAACATGCCTTCTTGTGTTCCTTTTGACATCGTGTCTTTTAATAAACCAATTTCCTTCTTGATAATAAGGTCTTTGATCCTGGGTGTATCAAGCAATACTTCGAAGGAAGCAACCCGTTTTCCGTCCTTTGCCGGCACAAGCCTTTGTGAAATGATCGAACGCAGATTCAGTGAGAGTAATAGATATATTTGCTCATGTCGCTCTGATGGGAAAAAGTTTATGACCCGTTCTATTGCCTGATTGGCATTGTTGGCATGGAGTGTCCCCAGACAAAGATGACCTGTCTCAGCAAAAGTAATTGCCGATTCCATGGTTTCTGTATCGCGAATCTCTCCAACGAGGATAACATCAGGCGCTTGACGCAGGGTATTTTTGAGTGCATCGCCAAATGACAAAGTATCTATGCCGACCTCTCTTTGGGTAATGACGGATTTTTTGTGTGGGTGCACAAATTCTACCGGGTCTTCTATGGTAATGATATGTCCCGAACTATTGGTATTTCTAAAATCAATCATTGCTGCCAGGGTAGTCGATTTCCCCGAGCCTGTTGCGCCAACGATAAGCACCAATCCACGTTTTGTCATTATGATATCCTTGAAGATTTGAGGAAGGTTCAAATCTTCAATGGTCTTGATATTGATTTTTATTTGCCGGATGACAATGCCAACATTCCTCTGTTGAAAGAAGAGGTTTACACGAAAACGACCCAGTTCCGGATAGTACAGGGCAAGGTTCATCTCCATCGTTTCATAGAAATCTTTCCTTTGTTTCTCACTCATGCACTTTTCCGCCAGAAGACAAGTATCTTCGGTAGTTAAGTTTTTTGAGCCAAAAGATGTATTGATACCTTCTTTACGGTAAATAGGGGGGAGTCCCACGGTGATGTAAATATCCGAGGCATCCAGACGAACCATTTCCTGTAATAATTCTTTAATTTCCATAGTAAATAAGGTATTAGTTGTTATAGAGAGAGGAATATATGTTTATCAAATCTGTGATGGTTTTACCACTCTTTCGGTTTAAACCCCTTGGTATTCATAACCTCCATGAGTTTATCTCCTACTGCAAGCACTAAAAATCCCGACCTCTCTGCATACTTTATCACATTCTCATCTACATACAAGCTTGCCAGTACTCCAATGACTTTATTTTTCTCATACTCCGGAAAGTAGTCCCTGAATTCCTGAATATCCTTTATAAAATCTTTTACGTCTTCGCTATCTAAAGTACTCTTTGTTTCGTTAACAAATACACATTCACCAGCCACTGCAATGGCATCATATTCTTTTGATCTTCCATCAGTGAGTTTCTTTTTCCTTCTTACCATCAAGTCCATTACTTCAAGGCCAAACTCTTCTTTTACAATCCTTGGTATGCTTGGCGCTACGAGGTCTTCGGTTATTGTGCCGAGCTTTTTAGCCATCTCTCCCCACTTTATATTCATCTCTCTTATTTGCTGTCTGTTTTCTTCTTTATAGGTTAGCATTTCATTCTTAGATTCCCTGCGTTCGGCTTCGGTACGCATATGGGATTCTTTCACATCACCCTTAAATTCCCTGAGTTCCGCTTCAGTTCGCATATGGGATTCTTTCATTTCATCCTTAAATTCCCTGAGTTCTGCTTCGGTGCGCATGTGGGATTCATTTACACTGACAATAAAATCTTTTACTGCTCTTTCTATTCTGTCGATTCTTTCTTCTGTTACGGGCATTTAACACCTCCTTCTTACCCTGCATCACGTCCTTAATGCTATTTCATACCGCTGAGCGTACTCGGACTGCTCACCAGCCTCTCAATTGCTTCCCTGGTTACCAACTCTTTCTGATAGAGTTCGATCAACGCCTGATCCATGGTCTGCATGCCATGTTGTTTTCCCGTCTGCAGAGACGATGGGATTTGCGCAATCTTGTTTTCTCTGATCAGATTTCGTACAGCCGGCGTGCCAATCATGATTTCTAACGCTGCAACTCGTCCTTTTCCATCTTTTCGCTTTAAGAGTTGCTGGGTCAACACAGCCTGGAGAGATTCCGAGAACATTGTGCGCACCTGTTCCTGTTGTTCCGGTGGAAATACGTCAATTATCCTGTCAACTGTTTTGGGTGCGCTGGATGTGTGTAATGTGCCAAAGACCAGGTGACCGGTCTCGGCCGCGGTAAGAGCCAGAGATATGGTCTCCAGGTCTCTCATTTCACCCACCAGGATAACATCAGGGTCTTCGCGCAAGGCAGACCGCAGGGCATTGGCAAAGCTATGGGTGTGAGGTCCCAACTCCCGTTGGTTAACGAGGCAGCTCTTTGACTGATGGACAAATTCAATAGGATCCTCGATGGTAAGGATATGACATTTTTCCTCGCGGTTGATAAGGTCAATCATTGCCGCCAGAGTCGTTGATTTGCCGCAACCCGTTGGGCCTGTCACAAGAACGAGTCCCTTTTCTTTTTTTGTCAGGTCTCCTGCGATCTTTGGCATATTGAGCTGTTCCAGGGTGGGGATAACCGTAGGTATCGTTCTGAAAACAATGGATTCTCCTCTGCTTTGCAAAAATGCATTTACCCTGAACCGCCCGGTGTCTCCCAATGCTATGGCAAAATCCAACTCATGATGTTCTTCATACGTCTTGCGTTGTTGGTCGTTTAAAATGTCATAGAGGATCTTATGGACGTCTTCTTTATTCAACAAGGGGACGTCAATCTTTCTCATATCTCCATGAATGCGGATCATGGGCGGTTCACCAGCGCTAATATGAATATCAGAGGCGTTTTCTTTTTTAGCGAATTGAAGAAGTTCTAAAATTTCCATAGGGTGTATGTTTAACAGGTAAAAACTTTCTCGTTGAGCACGAGCAAATAATTCGGTTCATTATATTTTCTCAATGAGTGTGTTTTCCTTTATGTTCCTGTCTACGTGAGACAAATAACACTACCAGGGCTAGTATGATGCATCCTGCAAGCATGATATAGAGACTCGTCATGGTTTATACCTCCTCTGCGGGTATAGTGAAATAAGCAACTATGAACATATTATAACGGCAAAGATAATGAGTATGGCAGGCAGAGACGTAAGCTTGTTGGTAAGGATGCCACCAATAAGCCCTATGGTTAATAGATATTTTGTAACATCCATAAGCATTTTGCCAGCCTCATAACGCCGTTTTGAGTATTTCATATTGATTTAAATTTTTGTACAAGAAGAAGTTCCATGATATCCATTTATCTTCCTCCGACAACAACGTTTCGTATTCGGACGTGTGGGCCTCCATCGCTGACGCGCAAGGGTGACTGTCCGCCTTTGCCGCATCCACCAAGCCCTCCGTGTATTTCGAGATCGTTTCCAATGGCGTCGATGTTCATAAGGGTCTCAAACACGTTTCCCGTGAGAACAACGTCCCTGACTTTTTCCTGTATTTTCCCGTTTCGTATCATATAAGCTTCTTCGGCGCTGAAGGTAAACATTTCCATATTCGTCTGTCCACCGAGAGCGCCGATGGCATAAATTCCATTATCTACTTCGGAGAGCATTTTTTCGAAGGGGTAATTGCGGGATTCCATATAGGTATTGGTCATGCGCACAATGGGTGCATGGGCATAGCTTATGGAGCGTGCATTGCCCGTGGGTTTTTCATTCATCTTGGCAGCCGTCTCCCTGGAATGGAGGCGATTGTTCAGAATACCATTTTTAATAAGATAGGTTTTTTGTGTTGGAGTGCCTTCGCTATCGTATTTATTGTATCCTGCTTCACCAACCAGAGAGCCGTCGTCTATAACGGAAAGCTCATCGATCCCAAAGCGCTTGCCAATAACCATGATTTCCCGCATCGTGGCGTTTTCGTAAATAAAATCAGCCTCACTGAGATGTCCGAATGCCTCATGGACAAAAACACCGCAGAGCTTGGGGTCAACAATGACAGTATATTTGCCCCCGGTTACCGGTTTTGCCGTGAGCAGGTCAATTGCTCGTTTGATTACTTCCTCACAGTTTTGCTCCTGATTTTGGACATTGCTAAAACCTCTCAGGTCGCCCACAGAATGGTAGGCCTGTTGTACGTTCATGCCGTCTCGAGCCATTGCCAGGAGTGAAATACCGCAGAAAATAGTTTCCTGCACAATAAAACTTCCATTCGAGTTGGCGAAATATACCGTTCCATGAGAATCTACGTACCGCACATTTGAGGTTTGTATTTGCTTTGAGGAGAGGATCGTGTTGTTGTATTTATTACAAATAGCCTGTTTGTCAGTTAACGATATGTCCGCAGGGTCAATATCGACCTTTGTTTTCACGTGATCGTTTATTGCCGGTACTGGTGCAAGCTGGCTTTCTTTCGTGCCAACGAACCGTGCCTGTTCACAGGCCATGTCCACGTATCTTGGGAGATTCTCTATATCGTTAAAGGCAACAAATCCCCAACCGCCTTTAACCAACGCCCTCACACACCCTCCAAAGGAGGCATTTTCGCCGATATTTTCAAGTTCTTTTCCTACGTAAGTAATACCAGTGCTTACGCCTTCCTGCACTCTTATTTCAACATAGTCTGCTTTTGCCGTTTTCAGGGCATTTTTTATCTGTTTTTCCATGTAGATGATTCCTCAAGTTATTCCTTTTAAGTTTTAGCTGGTTCAATCGTTCGACTGAGCGCTCACGGCGAAGTCTGCAAGGTTGAACCAGCCTAGATTTATATTGTGATGGGTGCGCTGCTGCTTCACCCATCCTACACCTTTCTCACGTAAGGATGGGTTAAACGCTCAGTGAACCCATCATTCCCAATGTTGTGTCGGTTTTCATGTAGGATAAGTCAAGCTGAGCAGACCCATCAATATCTAAATCTGGTGGATTCGCTCACGCTTAATCCACCCTACATTAAGGAATTTGTATCAGTTTTTCAAAGGTCATTTCATCGAGAATATGGACGTTAAATTCCTTTGCTTTATCTAATTTGGTACCTGGATCCTCACCCACGACAAGGTAATCTGTTTTTTTACTCACACTGGATAGGACGCGTCCACCCAGGCTCTTGATGAGCGTTTCAGCTTCCTTGCGAGAGTATTTTTGTAATGTACCGGTGACAACAAAAGATTTTCCAGAGATTTTCAGGTTCTTTCCTGATTTATGAGTTGCAAGCTTTTTGGTATTTACTCCACCTGCTTTCAGTTTTTTAATGATTTCTTGCGTATGGTTGTTTTGAAAAAACCCTAAGATGCTTTTTGCAACGACAGGCCCTATTTCGTAAATTCCTTCCAGTTCTTCTTGTGTTGCATTTGCCAGTTTATCCAGGGTATCAAAGCGCTCGGCCAGTACCTCTGCGGTATGTGAGCCAACATTCAGTATACCCAGGGCGCAGATTAAGCGGTCTAAATCCCGATGTTTGCTTTCTTCGATTGCATGTATCAGGTTTTGCGAAGACTTTTCACCCATGCGCTCTAGGGTTATCAGGTCTTCGTACCTGAGATAATAAATATCAGCATAATCTTTTACAAAACCTTTGTCAACCAATTGTTCAACGAGCGCCGGGCCCAGTCCCTCGATATCCATTGCGTCCCGGCCTGCAAAATATTGAATGCGTCTTTTCACCTGCGCCTGACAGCATGGATTGTGGCAGCGCAGGTACACCTCCGTGTCGTATCTGACAACCTTTTCTTTGCATTCCGGGCAGGTGGAAGGCTCTGTAAAAGGTATTTCAGTTCCTTTCCTTTTTTCTTTTAATACGCTGACAACCTGAGGAATGATCTCGCCTGCCTTTTGCAATATGACGTGGTCTCCTTCCCGTATATCCTTTCGCCGAATCTCGTCGAAGTTGTGTAAGGTGGCACGACTGACGGTGGTTCCTGCAAGGAGGACGGGGGTAAGATTGGCTACGGGCGTGAGCGTGCCTGTCTTCCCTACCTGTACAACAATCTCTTCTATTTTTGTTATAGCCTGTTCTGGTTGAAATTTAAAAGAGATTACCCAGCGAGGCGCTTTACTTGTTACTCCTAATTGATTGTGGAGGTCGAGAGAATTGACCTTGATGACCATTCCATCAACCATGTAATCCAGTTCTCCCCGTCGTTTGTCCCACTCATTACAGTAATGAATAACTTCTTCGATATTTTTGCATGATCGAGTGTGAGTATTTACTGGAAACCCGAATCCCCGAATAAGCTCCAAACACTGAATATGGGTCTTCAGTTCTAGTCCTTCGAAATATCCTACTGCATAGGCAAAGAGGCGCAGTCGTCTTTGTGCTGTAATGCGCGGGTCGAGTAGTTTCAGCGAACCTGCGGCAGCGTTCCTGGGATTGGCAAATTGAGGTTCGCCTTCTTCTTCCCTTGTGTCGTTCAGCCTCTGAAATTCATTATTCGGCAGGTAGATTTCGCCCCTGATTTCAATGACGGGCGGGATTTTATGTTTTTTGTCTGAAGGTTCTAATATCAATGGAATTTGGCGAATCGTCTTAAGATTTGCAGATACGTCGTCTCCCTTAAAGCCATCGCCCCGTGTAGCCCCTCGTGCAAAGAGACCGTTTTCATACCAGAGGGTAATTGCCACACCGTCAATCTTCAACTCAACAACGTACTCAATATCCCGATGAGTTTCGATATCTGCCATGCGTTTTATACGCTGGTCAAATTCTTTTAATTCGTTGTCTGAGTATGTATTGTCGATACTCAGCATGGGTATCCTGTGTTCTATGGTAGGGAATTGGGTAAGGGGTTCGCCACCAACTCGCCGGGTGGGGGAGTCGGGTGTAACAAACTCCGGGTGTAATTCTTCAAGATGGTGTAGTTCATTTAAAAGCTGGTCATATTCACAGTCAGTAATTTCCGGATTATTTTCTACATAATACTTTCGGTCATGGTATCGTATAGTATCGCGAAGTTGTTGTACCTTTTCATTGTTCGTTGTTGGCATAGTTCAGCGCAAATGGGGAATATTTTATCTTAAGCATTTAAGGAAAGCATAATCGTACGATAGGAAACGGACGTAGTATATCACAATTTGTACGAGTGTCAACGAATTCTGTTTTAAGGATATTAATCACTTGACTTTATGCTATATATATTATAAACTTTTCCGAAAAGGATGCTTGGTACAACTCCCATTATTGGAAATTCTTATGAATTTAATAAAAACATCCTAAGAATGGAGCGAAAAAATATGACAAAAGGAAGTGATTCGAGGGAGTTTTTTGAGATATTTAAGCACACAGAGAAGGCGGAGGATATTCAAAAAAAAGAGGCTAAGCCTCAGGAGGTTCTCACTCCGACGCCTAGTCCATCCATTCCGGAAATTAAACCAGTTACCAGTCCAAGTGTAGACCCATTGGGATGGATAAAGAATACAACACGGGCGGAAGAACCCGTCTTTAAAGGGAAAATAGAAACACCAGTAACGTCGCAACCCGTTTCTGCTCCGCCTGCTAAACAGGAACTGATTCCGCGGAAAGACGAAGTAACACTGAGGCAGGAGACGCTGATTATTGGTGCAATTGCCGCAACATTTCTGTCCATTGCATGTTTCTTTGTTGGATACAAAGTTGGCTTTAACAAGGGTTCATTGAATCAGGCAGAAGAATGGTTGGAGACGATAGAACCGCGGGACATGAAAAAGTCTACCTTCGGGCAAAAGCCAGAGGAACCGCCTCAAGCGCCTCAAAAGGCTGCAAGCAAAAGCGAACAGCCGTTGATCATTACGAAGGAGAAACAAACTGAGCAGCAAAAGCCGATTATCAGAGACAAGTGGACATTGCGGGTAGTTTCTTACAAAAATACCAAAGAAAGTCTTGAGAAGGCAAAAGAACTGGCCAAAATATTGCAGAATTCGTTAGGCTATGATTCCTTTATCGTAAACGTTGGAAAGGAACTTTATATCTGCGTGGGTGAATTTGAAACAAATGATAGTGCAGATTTAATCGAAGCACAGAAGCAGTTAGCCGAATTTAAATATGAGAATAAGAAACAATTTGATGGATGTTATCCCATACGTATGAGATAGAATTTAGGAGGAAAAATGAGTATTGACAAGAGTTTGAAATTGAAGGGTAAATTGGTGAGACCCAGAAATGTATTTACAAGGAGCGAGCGTATCAAGATACTGAAGGGCGAAGGCAAATGGGAGCCAACAATGTCTGTTTTTGGTATTCCCAAAGTAAAATCAGTTAAGATAAAACGAAAAGGAAAGTCGGAGAAGAAGGCAGCAAAAGCTGAAGCAGCAGCAGAAGCAACACCAGCCGCAGCAGGGGCAACACCAGCCGCAGCGCCTGCCGCAGGGAAGGAAAAGGCGAAGAAATAATGATTGCCCACAGGATGTCTAAACTGGACTCCTCTGGGATCAGAAAGGTCTTTGACCTTGCGCAAAAAATGCAAAATCCGGTGAACCTGAGCATAGGTCAACCGGATTTTGACGTTCCTGGGGAGATCAAAACAGAGGCCATTAAGGCTATCAATGACGGTGCGAACAAATATACCGTAACGCAAGGGATACCAGAACTCCGCGATGCATTACTCAGGCGGCTTCAGAAGGAGCGCGGCGTAAATGCCGAAAGCATCATGATTACATCCGGGGTCTCCGGCGCATTGACATTGGCATTTATGGTATTGGTCAATCCCGAAGATGAGGTTCTTATTTCCGATCCTGCCTTTGTCAGCTACAAACATTTGACCAATTTCTGCGGCGGTAAACCCATATTTGTGGATACCTATCCTGATTTTAAACTAACGGCTTCGCATATCCAGCCCCACATTACAAAAAAAACCAAGATACTCATCATCAACAGCCCTGCCAATCCAACCGGGGCAATGTGTACTACCCAGGAGTTGAAAGAAATTGCTGAATTGGCAAGGAAACACAACCTGCTTATCGTTTCAGATGAAATCTATCACGACTATGATTATGAACACCATTTTGATAGTATTGGCAGGTACTATGAAAAGACCCTGATTCTGGATGGGTTTTCAAAGTCATTCGCTATGACGGGCTGGAGGATGGGCTATGCGGCTGGGCCTGCCAGTGTTGTCAGCGAGATGATTAAATTGCAGCAATACACATTTGTCTGTGCGCCCTCTTTTGCCCAGTATGCCGTATCCAGGTCATTGGAGACGGATTTAAGCAAACATATCACAAGCTATAATAAGAAAAGAGACTTGATGTATGACGGGTTAAAGGACAAATATCAAATTATAAAACCCGGCGGCGCGTTTTACCTCTTTCCTCAAGTACCCTGGGGCACCGATGAGGAGTTTGTAACATCGGCCATCCAGAAGAATCTGCTTATTATTCCAGGCAGCGTCTTTTCAGAACGTCATACCCATTTTCGCATTTCTTATGCCGCCACAGAAGAGACCATCAAGCGCGGCATTGAGATTCTCAATGACCTTGCTAAACAATGACCTCGTCAGATTTAGTCAATTACTTTTTTAGCAATTCGCCAATCTCGTCATCAAATTCCTTTTCCGATACATAGCCGATGTGCTTGTTGGCTACATTACCATCCTTGCCATAAATGATAGTAGTCGGATACGCCTGTAAATCATACGCCTGGGCAACGTCGCCGCCTTCGATATAGACTGGATAGTTGATTCCCATTTTTTTGATAAACGGCGGAACGACTTCTGACCCGTTTTCATCAAAGGCAATGCCGAGTATCTCCACGTTCTTAGCCTTATATTTATTGTAAAGGTTTATGAAACCGGGTATCTCTTTCCTGCACGGTGGACACCACGTTGCCCACAGGTCAAGAATTACTACCTTGCCTTTATTGCTTTCAAGCACTGACTTCAGTTCTGAAAGCTTTATTTTCTTGATAGAATCTCCTGCATAGGAATTCGTTGCAGTTAAAAACAGGGTTAATGCAAACAGAAAGGTAAGGCATATATATTTAAACTTCTGCTTATTCATTTAGCTTGCTCCAATTTAAAAAGGATGTAACTACTCAGCATATTGAGTAACTTAATTTTAATAAATAACATATAACAAGAAATGAAACTTGTCCTCATGAAAATGGGGAAATGTTTAAGTGTTTTTTGACGATTTATTTTTTCGGGCAGTTTCTATACTTCTCACAAAGATTGAAATTAATTCTTTGCATTCGGTAATACCTTTATCAACTTTTGTAAAATCTTTAATAAGAGGTTTTCTTCGGATAATTTGTACTGCAATTTGTGTCTCTTTCAGTTCTTTGAGGCAAATTTTCATCTTATGAATAAAATCGTCGCGTGATTCTGCAACCTGTGCTTCACCATAATTAAATGCAGGCGATGTGCCTGAACGAATCAATTGTC